>Ga0307929_1002366_pt1 | contig 12318 bp, 9 predicted proteins | sample AceLakmetage1330_FD_203160 | JGI IMG/M metagenome (GOLD analysis project Ga0307929, IMG submission 203160) | Saline water microbial communities from Ace Lake, Antarctica - #1330 | ecosystem: Environmental > Aquatic > Non-marine Saline and Alkaline > Saline | place: Antarctica: Ace Lake...
TTGCACTGCTCAATATCTGTGGGGGCCGCTAGTTCACATGCAGAGGGGGGGGATTCTCTACCACCCGATGAAGTCCTCGCCCATGCTGACAGCGCACTTTACGTTTCAAAGCGTGGCGGGCGCAACCGGCACACCGTATGGAGCAAGAATACCACAGATCAAAGCACTCAAGCTGAAAACCCATCCTATCAAGAGACAGACAGCAACGGCATTATTGAAAAGCTAGATACCACTCCACATATTGCCGTTGTTGATGACGACACATCAGTGCTTAGCATCATGAAACTACTCCTGGAAATGGAGGGATGTAGAGTTGACACCTTTGAAAACGCAAAGGACGCCCGCACGTTCGTTGCTGATCATCCCGGCGAACTGGATGTGGCGTTTGCGGACCTGAACCTGAATGGAGAAAGTGGTCTTGATTTAATCAAAGAGTTCAAGGTCACCGATTCCGCTATTGTCACGATCGTCATCACGGGTGACGCCACGCTCGACAACGCCGTCAACAGCCTGCGTCACGGTGCCTATGATTTCATCCAAAAGCCTGTTCAGCGTGAGCAGTTAAAAGTCACACTCTCACGCGCTCTAGAGTATCGTCGACTCCGAGTCGAGAATATGGAGTACCAATTCCACTTGGAAGACATGGTACGCCAGAAGAGTCGTGAGCTCACCAATGCACTCCAACATACCCGTGACTCATTTGAATTTACGCTGCGCGCAATGACGACCATGCTAGACTCCCGTGAAAACGCAACGGGGGCACACAGCCAACGCGTGCAGGATATCACTAAAATAATTGCCGAAGAAGTAGGGATCAAAGGAAAAGCCCTCCAAGATTGTATCCGAGGCGCACTCCTTCACGATATTGGCAAAATTGCTATTCCAGATAGCATTCTTTTAAAACCCGAACCGCTCACAGACGAGGAGTGGGTTGTGATGCGATCTCACGCCCAAATCGGGTACGACATCATTAAAGCCAGCCCAGACTTGAAGGGGCCTGCAGAGCTTGTGGGCAGCCATCATGAAAAATGGGACGGCACCGGATATCCTAATGGGCTTTCCAAAGAGGAAATCCCTATTGGCGCGCGCATTTTCGCGTTGGCGGATGCCTATGATGCCATGCGATCAGACCGCCCATACCGCATGGGCATGCCATCGGAGATGGCCATCGCAGAGCTAAAACAACACAGAGGCACCCAATTTGATCCAGAAATCGTTGATGTTTTTCTACGACTCGCAGATAAAATTGAAGCAATAGGAAAGTGGGCAGAAAAAAATGAAAAAACCGAGCAATCGTCCTAGCATCGCCATTCTATTCCTGATATGCGTGACAGTGGCACAGGCTGAGGACTGGATCAAAGATGCCGCGACAGGATGTTCAATCTGGAATCCAAATCCCTCTGCCCATGAGACCATTGTGTGGCGGGGGACGATCAAAGAAGGCAAAGCCAACGGCTACGGAATTGCGGTGTGGCGCATCCGGGGACAAGATACAGAGCGTGCGGAAGGCCAGTGGCAGGAGGGGCGCCTTCACGGATATGCGGTATGGTCACATGCCAACGGTTCCGGCTACGAAGGACAGTGGCAACGTGGCACAAAATCGGGCTACGGAATTTACACATGGCCAGATGGTATTTCCTTTCTGGGAGAATACCAGAATGATCGCCGCGGCAACGGCAGAACCATGAAGGCCGACGGAACACCACAAAAGAGCGTTATAACCACGCTCACTCGCTCGTTGGTATACCAAGCCCAAGACGCCGCCATTCAGGCAAGGAAAGCCTCCACTCGTGCGCGCGTCGAGAATCTCCACCCCACTAAAACCACATCAGCCCGCCCTTCCCCAAAAACCGCTCCAGCTCCCGTAGCAGATCCCAGCAACAAGTGACAAGGGTCCGTGTTCGGAAATTGCCCGTCTATATTTGTGCCATGTGACATCTCTAAACATGCAAAGACCGCGTGATCTGTCATCCCGAGCTTGCCGAGAGATCTCAAGCCCCCAGTAATGCTTGAGATTCCTCGGCAAGCTCAGAATAACAACAGCTTCTTTTGTAGGGTCTGTGTTCAGAGCCTGTCAATGCCATATGGCAATATCTAGGGAGTGTTCTAGGGTCGGCACGAGCTCAGATGTCGAGGGTGGCTGCCTTAGATTTTGGAAGGATGAAAATAACGATTACGGCAACGATAGCGGTGGACGATTGAGAGGGTTATCGTCGTAATCCGTAATCGTCACCGTAATCGTCAACCCGCTCCTCCGCTCGACCTACGAAGAGGTCTCAATGCTGATGCCTTCAATTTGCTCTTTCAGAAGCTGCAAATCGTGATGAAAGCGGTCTTGATGCTCGCAGACAAAGTCCCGAAACTGATCCTGATAGTACTGAACTCCATGCAAGAGGTTTTCGCGAAACTCGGCATAATAGGAGAGTTTTCGTGATCGCAGACCTACCGAAATACGCTCCAGTTCTTTGCGTAGATAATCCACATAGAGACCAAGCTCCCGAATAAACATATGCGGGCGATCGCTGTCTCCCAATAGGGATAGACGTCCATAAATATGCCCAATCATTTCTTCCAACGACGCTAATCGAGTGAAGTGGACAATGTTAGTACCCGGGCAAATTGTCGTATAGGCTCTGGAGACAATTCCGTGCTTCAACAGGGCACCACCACCAAGATCATTACAGATGCAGGCTTTTGCTAGCACATCGTCCCGAAGCATGGCTTTAGCGGACTCCCCAAGATCCTCTGCATCAATGGCAGCAAGCTTGAGCGCCTGATAATCACGGGAAGCGCGACACCGTGGCACACCCGGAAACTCTTCATCAAGCCTAAGGTAGCCTTTAGGACAACCGCTGCCAGGGGTCTGTGCGGCAATCCGCTCGCGTCGAGCGTCCTCACTTGAGGATGTATCCAGTATCCAAAATGGGACCCCCATAGGCGATCCCTCACTCAGATAGATGTCATCGTCTGTCGCTGCCTGTAGTTTCTCAAGATGTTCATCGTCAACATTGGTAACTTCCGGCACAAGCAGGAAGGGGGTTGCCCACCCCGTTCGATCCATCCCGTAGTACTGTAACATCGCATCATGTTCCGCCGAGGTCCCAATGCCACCCTGAACCGTAAACAACATTTCACGAGCACTGTCCAATGGCTTAAGTGAATGTGCAACAAGGCCTTTGTTGTAGTCCTTATGCAAACGTGCACTCAACTCAACGCAGTTGCTTCTGAACTCCTCTAGAATAGGTCCCATCAAGGTGCCGTGGGTGGCAAAGGCATGCCCCCCGCAGTTAAGGCCTGACTCTACGCGGAACTCAGAAACCCAGATACCGCGCCGCGCCAGAAAACGCCCCTGAATGAGTGCGGAGCGATAGTCACTGACCTTTAGGGTGACCGTCTTCTTGGAAACCCCTTCCGCATTCGGAAGAAAATCAGGAAACTCAGCTAAATAGCTATAGAGTTTAGAATTCAACCCTGCTGAGAATATAATGGAGGACGACACCTTGCTACGCGCATATCCACGCAAAGCCGAGATTGCATCGCTAAACTCGTGGGGAACCTTAACCCCATCGCAAAGCGGAACGCGATCCAGTTTTGTCATAATGTTGACGTCTATGCCGCCCGGAACAGCCAATGTGCGAAGTTCAGCTTGAAGCGCTTTCTTGCAATCAACATCCTCACACGCAAGCATGGTCTGATATTGCTCCTTCAGAGCCCCCTCAGGCAACAAGTCATAATAGCGCGTAATCTCACTGCCCGGCTCAAAAGGGCTGCTCTGCAACGCTGCAACCTGATCGGAAACAACATCATGAAGCAGATCCAGATACGCCGTAATACGCCTTGCACGTGCGTCCTCATCCTTGATGCTGACGGGGGCGAATGGACGGCCCAAACGTTTACAGTGAAAACGCCGCATCTGCTCAATCAAAATGTCATCAACAAGGGAAATGACAGACGAAATACCATACCGCGCAACATGCAGGGCGGAATCTATCGTAAAACCTGTTCCCATTACGGGAATATGAAACGCATGAGCGCTTCGAGTAGAAGCCGTCATAAAGGAAGCCTTCTCATTCGAAATTTAGTGTCTATATGCACAAGCCTCATCATCACGGATAAGCACCTCGGACGCAAGCGGAAAAGCAAGAATGCGGTCTCGTCCGAAACATCTGCGATTCGTTTCAAAGTGGCTTTGTAGGACGTGCTTCCCGGTATTCCGAGAGCGCGTGGCTCTCTGGCAACGCACCACGGGCTCCCGAATACGGGAAGCCCGTCCTACACGCGACAACTTGCACGTCGCATAGCACTACAATGCGTAGCAACACACCGCATCGCAAATGAGCGGCCATGGAAATCAGAACTGATTATCACTGAAAGAATACCATTGTATTGGGTGGAATAGCAGTTTCGCTAATCTGGTTACCCGCTACAATGCGTCGATCGTCAAGCCGGTAGAACGTCGATTCAAGATTCCACTTCTGTCCGCAGATATCAAATGGGCTTCGTTTGGCTGTTGCATAACCTCCATGCACATAGCCAACCAGCATGCGCGTTCCCGCCGGCAACGCTGAAACTGTCGCTTTGCTCAGTTCATTGCCCTGCCTTACACGACCATCATTCAGCAGATAAATTGTCGATGATGCATGCACTTCATCTCCGGCAATGTCAGCCGCACCGGTTCCATCTTTTCCGATAACGAGCAATCCTTCCGCTTCATTCTCACTCTGCGTATTCGACAAGATCACTCGCGTTCCAGCGGGGATCGCCTTCCAATTCGTGATCGTATCCCCTCTCAATTGTTTGCCATCCGGAAAGACATAGACCGTCTCCGGGCTTCGGTACTTGTCGCGCGCAATATCCCACGCCGAACGCGCACGGGAGATAACCAAAGCAGAATCCCCTTCAAAACGGGTTGCTGCCTGAAGCTGCTCCCGGGCACTTCCATAAAGCACTTTTGCAAGGTAAGGATCAGCATTTACCAGTCGCCCCGCTTTCACGTCGGGATCAAATAGCGGTTGTTTATCCAATCCAAGTCGTGTCCGCACAGAGCGTTTTGCGAACAACATGCCACACCGCTTGCGGCCCCGATGCGAATGCTTATGCCAGCGGTTAGGCGCGCCATAGGCAACCATAGAGTGCGTTAATACCCGTTCATCTGGAACCTGATAGATCTGCTGGAGTTCAGCAATCAACTCACGCAAGGCCGTATACTGCGCGGAAGTCAAATCGCGGTTGTGATAACCAACCGCCTCAATGCCTAACGAAGACTCATCCAGGTTTGTCTTCCCCGCCCACATGCTTCGCCCGGCATGCCTGGCAATTCGCCGCCTGTTAATGATCCGATACATCTGTCCATCAGGACCCACAAGATAGTGAGCTTCTCCATAGCGTTTGAGTTTATTAAGCGACCCCTTTGTAGGACCTTCGGTCGTGTGCAGCACGATAAGATCCGTACGCTTTCGAATCGCACGATCACAGTTCAAAGGACTATAACAATCTGTGAATTGAAGCCCAAAAGCCTCACATGCACACACCCAAACCAAGCCCACTACTATCCACGCCGTCTTCGTGACACCCTCCCCGCCGAATGGCAGCCGTTATGCACCCACAACCAGATTCTCTGCCGTCATCTCAACCGGAATATCCAACCCCAACAAGGCTAGAACGGTTGGGGCAATATCAGAGAGCTTACCCCGCGGCACAAGCGCCTTGCCGCTTGTATCACGTGCAACATAGATGAGTTCAACAGGGTTCAACGAGTGACTCGTCTTCACCATCCCCGTCTCAGTATCCAACATTTGCTCTGCATTTCCATGATCCGCAGTTACCAGAACATACGCATCCAATTCCAGACAGCGCTCAACGAGCCGCCCCACACATTCATCAACAATTTCGATGGCACGACGGGCCGCATCGAAATTTCCGGTGTGCCCCACCATGTCGCCATTTGCATAGTTGACAGCTACAAACGCATAAGGATTATTCTCAAGTCGCTTCAGAAGGGCATCTGTCACGTTATAGGCTTCCATCTCAGGATGGCTGGCAAACAACGCCGGATCAAAGCGGCTAGGAACGTCAATCTGATCCTCCCCCTCAGACGGTGTCGTGGATTTGCCATTGAAGAAACTGGTCACATGACGAAACTTCTGCGTTTCCGCAATCCGAAGCTGCCGCAGGCCCGCCTTAGAGATGACTTCGCCCAACAGATTATCCATAGCGCCCCCGCCCCCCATTGCACCCATCAGATACTGCGTGAACTCATCGTAGTAGCGCGTAAGCCCCAAGTAGGTGATTTTGGGTTTCACCTTAAGCGTCCCCAAGTACTCCGGATCCACAAAGGCCAACGTCAGTTGGATAGCCCGATCCTGGCGGTAATTGGTATGCAGGACACAATCGCCATCACGCACACCATCGAATCCCCCAATACAGCATGGCGGGATATATTCATCAACCATTTCGGTTCCATCAGGTGTCATGTCATTAGCATAAGAGGCATCGACCGCAGCCTCCGCACTCACCTCTGACCGTCCCTCACCCGCAACGATGCAATGATATGCCGTATCCGTCAGATCCCAGTTCTGCGAACGATCCATGGAATAGTAGCGCCCCATGACAGTGCCAATCCGACAATTTCCCACTTCAGCAATCACGCAATTGAGTTTTGCGATATACTCCAACGTGCTGCGGGGAGGCGTATCACGACCATCCAGGAAGGGGTGAATCACGATCTCCCCATCGGGATATTCATCGCGGGCCCGATGCATAATCTTGAAAAGATGTTCCTGATGCGCGTGAACCCCCTCATCCTGTAGCAACCCCAGAAGATGAAGGCGGCTACCATTTTCTTTCCAATTTAAAACAAGATCGCGCCACGTATCCGCTTCAAACAGCTCGCCAGTACTTAACCCATCGTCAATACGCTTCAACTCCTGTTCAACGATACGCCCCGCACCCATATTCAGATGCCCTACCTCACTTGAGCCCTGATATCCATCCGGCAGACCAACCGGTTCTCCAGAACAATCCAGCGTGGTCCAGGGATAGACCGATTTATAGCCGGAACAATTCGGTGTATTGGCTGCCATAACCGCATTTCCCGCTTCAACATCACTCAGCCCCCAACCATCACGTATAATCAATACTACAGGACGCATTATCTTATCCTTTCACGTCAGAGTGGCTTCACGTTCGGCATCCGACAATAAAATCATATTCCGCTTCGTTCTCAATCCATACATTCAATCGCATGCCCCGCTTCTGAGCAAGCACTTTAAGCCAAGGAAGAAATCATAAATCAGGGACGGCGAAGGGTGAGAGCTGAACTGAGAACCTGAAGAACCCACCTCCACCCCCTCCCAGCTTCTGTCGTATGGCATTAAAAGGTCGTCAACACGGACCAACCAAAAGCGGATGTTGTCATTCCGAGCTTGCCGAGGAATCTCAAGCATTACTGCGGGCCTGAGATCCCTCGACAAGCTCGAGATGACAGGGCACTGTGCTCGGGAATGTCCAATATCCACAATGCCCCCGGAAAGAGCAGTTGACCAAGCAAACAAAGGTAGTGATTAAGGTAAAGACGAGGGACGCAAAGCACTTTCATTAATCTTTTTATGACCGACAGGCTGCTAGGATCTTTACAAATCCGTGGCCCATGCGTACCTTATCCGCATGCGAAAGCCCTCTGACAAGATACAGACCCGCGCCGAAATGGTGACGGCACGAGACGCCCTGCGCAGCAACGGAAAGTCGCTCGTCTTTACCAATGGTTGCTTTGACATCCTCCACGTAGGGCACGTTGACTATCTCACGTTCTCTCGCGCGCAGGGAGATGCCCTCTTGGTGGGGGTGAATTCTGATGCCTCTGTCAAACGCAACAAGGGAGAGGGGCGTCCCATCAACAGCGAACAAGACCGAGCCACCGTCCTCTCTGCTCTTGAGTCCGTTGATTATGTCGTTATATTTAACGAAGACGAACCCGCCGAAATGATTGCCGAAATCATCCCCGATGTTCTCGTCAAAGGGGCAGACTGGGCACACTACGTCAGCGGCCGCGAGACTGTGGAGTCCCATGGCGGCAAAGTTGTGCTAGCCCAAATGGTGGAAGGTCGATCAACCACAAGCACCATTGACAAAATTCTATCAACGGAAAGCTAATTCATTCTGCCGTACAGGTGGGGTTAACAGCATCATGAAAATACAAAAACGGGGAACTCGGTGGACGCGAACGGGCAACAAAATGAAAGACATCTCATGAACAAACCCATCGCCGACTCATCCCACCCGTCTTTCATCGTCACGGGGGGCGCAGGCCTCATTGGATGTAATCTGGTGGCCGCCCTGAATGCGCGCGGATACAAAAACATCCTCATTGCCGACCACCTGAATCATCCCGAAAAACAAAATAATCTTGATGCCGTTGAATATACCGAATTTCTAAACAAAGATGCCTTTCGAAAGCGCTTTCTCTCTGGTGCGCAAGCCCCCGTCACCACCGTTTTTCATCTCGGGGCCTGTAGCTCCACGACCGAGACAAACGCCGAATACCTCAACGACAACAATCTCCTCTACACACAGCAACTGTGCGAATGGAGTCTCAAAAATGGGGCACGCTTCATCTACGCCTCCAGCGCTGCAACATACGGCGACGGCGCTCTTGGCTACTGCGATGACGACGTCATGACACCACAGCTCAAGCCTCTCAATCTCTATGGACAGTCCAAGCAGGACTTCGACCTATGGGCCCTGAACAAAGGGCTGCTATCGCAAATCGTGGGACTCAAGTACTTCAATGTTTTCGGGCCTCACGAAAACCATAAAGGCGACATGCGCTCAGTCATCAACAAGGCCTACCAACAAATTCTCGATACGGGAAAACTGCAGCTTTTCAAATCTCACCGGGAAGACTACGAAGACGGAAAACAAGAGCGCGATTTTGTCTATGTCAGAGATGCTGTGGCAACCACACTTTACTTCCATGACCACCCTGAGGGTTCCGGACTTTTTAACTGCGGAACCGGAACGGCCAAAACGTGGCTGGATCTGGCACACGCGATTTTCGCGGCCATGGAGCGCAGCCCCGACATCACGTTCATAGATATGCCCGAAAACCTAAGCGATAAATACCAATATCACACCTTGGCCGACGTCAAAAAACTCCACGCAACAGGCTGCACCACCCCCTTTACGTCGATCGAAGATGCCGTGCGCGACTACGTTCAGAACTACCTGATGTAGCCCCAGATTGCATCTGGCATTCCGGCCTAATGTAGACCCAGACTGCGTCTGGCATTCCGGGCCTCTGGCCCGGCCCACCCGCAGGGCGGGCATACGTCATGCAATGACGCACTACAACATCAAATCATCCAGATTGGCAAATGGATTTGCCACAGGTGGCGCAGCCTCACCAACCGTAACCGGTTTTGAGGAGCGAGCGTTATGCGAGTGGGTTTCATGCTCATTATCATGACAGTACAAACACAACAGCATCCAATTGCTGCCATCGTTCGGGTTGTTTCTGAAATCGTGGTCAATGTGATGCACCGTCAATTCACGCAAACGCTTTCCTGAAAACTCACGCCCACAGCACGCGCAGACATGAGGAAGCAGCTTCAACGCTCGATCGCGGTAGCCCGCAGCACGAATCTTACGATCACGCGCGAGTTCTGCACTAAGTCGCTGCCGCTTCTCCACTTCCGTTTCCCGCTTCTGCATCATCCCAAACTCCTTATCCTGTCACGCCCTGAATTACGCCAGTCGCTTCAGAAGCCACGCCATATTCTGACCAAGGGCAACCATGGTTTTCATTCCCTCGGCATCCTCTTCAACCTCTCCAACCTTGCCGCCATAGCCCAAATTCCAATAACTTGACCCCGGCACAATCATCTCACCAATCAGAAAAAAGTGATTCATGGAGTCGAAAGCATGAATTCCTCCCGCACGCCGCACCGCCACCACAGACGCGCCAACCTTACGCCGTAAGAAATGGCCATTTGAGCGCGACACAAAACCCGCACGGTCAATGAGGGCCTTGAGCTCAGGCGTAATATCGGCAAAATAAGTCGGCGACCCCAACAGAATACCATCCGCTTCACGCATCTTGGCAATACAGTCATTGATCATATCACTCTCAATCACACAACGCCCGTTGGGTTCCTTCCTACAGCGGTAACATGCCGTACAGCCGTGTATTGGCTTCCCGCCCACCTGCACCACTTCGGTTTCAACCCCTTCAGCCTCAAGCTCCGCCAACACCATCCGAATCAACCGGACCGTATTTCCTTCTGCATGTGGACTGCCATTAAACGCAACAACTTTCATGATCTGATCCCTCCATATTCACAGGTTCCATCAAAACTTTTTCTCTGTTTTATCTCTAACCGTCTTTTCTTAAAAGGGTTATCGGTCTAGCTGACGTCTCCCCCATTTCCCTGCCATTTCGACGGATGTTTCTCCGCCCCCCACCAGCTTGCCTGGTGGGAACGAAAGCTTTGCAGCCAACCACCGCGCCTTCCCCCTCTATAATTTGTGCTTCGCTACCATCTCCAAGAATGTATTCCACGTCAATATTAACCCACGGTTTGCTTTTTGCTTGCTGTTAGGAGGCACCAAGCCTATCAAAAGCATGACTAGATCTCCCTATGATTGAACTAGCAACATCAGGAAACTTGCTCTATGCCATCATTCTTTAGTCCCAAAGGTCGCCTGAACGTCTCACGCCCCTTAGCCATCACCATGAACACCCTGAATGCGCTGGCCCCCACACTACTGGTGGTTGCGCTTGTCTTGAGCCTCTCGGCACGATTGGGAAATCACCCCTTTGAGGTCCACAGACTCTTGGTTCAGTATGCCGCAATACTAGTCGTCGCCTCGCTGATTATCCGTATTTCATGGGGCATTTTCATTCACAGGATCAAAAAGCAAAAGACGGAAACGCTCTCTGACTGAGGTCATGTGAAACACCGGGGCCAATGTTTGGCGCCCTCTTTGCACAACCGCATCAGGACGCCACGGTCCACCGGGTCGCGAAGATCAAGTTGACTGCAAGGTGGACGCCGGCCTCCGGACGGCGTTGAGCAAGTGAGAGAGCCTGACAAGTGCCAGAAAAGACCAAAGGTCGAGGCTGCTAGTCACCTTCTCTGAGGAGGACCTCAACGCATTACTCGCCGATCCCGGGAGCAAGAGCGGATAGCGGGCACTCGGCCCGCAGAACATAAGCCCGGCCTCATTAGGCGGAACATTCTGCTTCGCCTATCTTGCCACAGAACCGCAGTCCGGCAATACAGACGTCATCCTCGAAGCTGTCACGGCCAGAGAACGTCGAGGCATCTCGAACCAACGTACGAAAGACAGATGTTAGCGACCCCTCTTGATTTGATAGAAGCGAAGCGATTAAGCGATCGGTGCCATACTCCTCATCCCCTTCGTTTGCAGTCTCTATCAACCCATCCGTGTAGATGAACACAACGTCGTTTGGCATCAATTCAATCTCGCGCGTGACATACTCAGTTTCCGGGAAAAGGGAGATCGCGGGCTGAACGCAGCTCCCGGGAACAGGCAGTAGCCCCGCACCAGAAGCAGCATTCAGATGAATGGGGGCCGGATGCCCAGCACAGGCATATTGCAAAACACCTGTACGAACATCAAAGACAATACAGCATGCGCTCAGAAATACAAAATCATCCCCCTGGCGTAACAGCGGATATATCTGCGCGTTTATCCTCGTGAGTAGCGACCCGGCATCTTGATCCACCCGGAGTAACCCCTCACTCAGCGCCCGCATCATCCCCACCACGAGAGCGGACCGAACCCCATGCCCCATCACATCGCAAACCAGAATAGCAGTCTTGCTTTCTGACAGTTTCCGAATCGTGCAAGAATCTCCGCCAATCTGCCCGCCAGACTTGTAGAAATGGCCAAACTCCACTGCCCGTGCATCACCTGCCTTCGCAAATCGGGGGTACGCATCAGGCAAGAACGCTTTCTGAAAGCGTTCCGCCATGGCGATATCTTCCTGAATCTGGCTATTCAGGGCTTCCAGTTCCTTCGCATTCTCAGCAAGCTTATGCTCCGATTCCTTATGGGCCGTAATGTCGCGAGAGACACCAAAGGTTCCAATCACTTCACCGTTGGAATCCAACAGGGGCATCTTACTTGTGGATACCCAAGTTACATGTCCGTCCGGCCAGACTTCCTTCTCTTCAAGTCCCTGAATGGGCTCGCACCTTCGAATCACCTCTTGCTCAGCCTCAAATGCAGGGCGAGCATGCTCATCCTTGAAAAGGTCAAAATCAGTCTTGCCTATGAGCTCCTCCGGACAAGAAA
>Ga0307929_1002368_pt1 | contig 12314 bp, 15 predicted proteins | sample AceLakmetage1330_FD_203160 | JGI IMG/M metagenome (GOLD analysis project Ga0307929, IMG submission 203160) | Saline water microbial communities from Ace Lake, Antarctica - #1330 | ecosystem: Environmental > Aquatic > Non-marine Saline and Alkaline > Saline | place: Antarctica: Ace Lake...
ATATCTGGATCGCGGCATTCCAGGCATTCCTCGCAAAGATAAATATTGTGTTTCATGCAAATATAACTGGTTTCCCTGTCAGGATGATTGATGCACTTGCCCATATTAAATAAATCTCCGTTTTTACGATGAATATTGCTTAAATGGCCTCATCTATGCTTTTTGCAATCGTAGTTTCTGATTGAAGGCCGATAAATCTTTTAATCTCTTTTCCCTCCTTAAAAAGAATTAAGGTCGGGATGCTTTGAACCATATACTGTGTTGCCAGTGTTCGGTGTTCATCAATATTGATTTCAATAATTGCAGCACGGTTTTCATATTGTTTTATTAAGTTTTTGATGATTGGCTCCAGCGCCTTGCACGGTGCACACCAGTCCGCATTAAAATCGACAAGTGTAACACCTTTTAACAGGTTTTCCTTGAATTGGTCGATATGCATTTTAATTGTCCTCCTTGAATGGAATGGTTAAATATAAGCGTTGCCAGGGAATATATTCAATAACTATGCCATTCACGAAAATCAAATTTTATACGCTTATAACATCTTGAAAACAAATAGCATTCAGTTTAATCGGGCGCTGAATGAAGTTGTGTTTTAAAATTTGCAGGAGGTGTAGTAACGTTACTATAATACAACCGTTTCGATGAGTAACGTATTCTTTTGATGATACAACACTATATCCGTAATCAAGAAAATCATGAGCAGCAACTGGAATTTGATTTGAAATAGCGTCACCCTATTATTCGTATCTTATCATATTTGCTTCTGTCTGTGTAACTGTTCTCATATTTTACTCATCCTGGTTGCATACTAATATTTTTTTGTGGGTCATTGTACGGACCATTTAACGTAGGCGACCAAAGTATTAATCCCGGGGAAAGGATGCTGCTATTTTCCCTGGATTATACTCAACGCCTTTGATAGCCCCAAGATATAACATAGCTTTTCCATCGCATTCTGTGGATCTGTTTTTTTAATCTCATCCATGAGTTTGCCTTCGTCCTTGATAAGCTTTTCAATGGCTTTGACTACATCGGTATGGGCCTGCAACTCTCCGTCGCCAATATCTAACAACATCCCCCGCAGATGATCCAGCATTAAATTTAACTTATCCGAGTCTACACAACTCAGGGAAAGAGTCTGGGCCTCATGGGTCAATAGTATTTCGTAAATGATCTTCGCTTCTGTCGCCGTGACTGTTCGCATATCAAACTCCCTCCTGTGCTTCAAATAAGGTACCGGCGTCACAGCAATTCCCGCCAATGCTTAATATAGAAGATAGTAATTATTTTGTTAGTCAAAATCTATGTCAAAAAATAACGGTTGGCATTTAAATTGCTATGGCCAAAAACAGTTTTCCAATTTTCTCCGGCATTGTTTCTATTTTTATCAATTTCTTTGCATCCACCGGTATTTTCCGATTATGTAATTTCATTTCTGAAAACTCTCGTAAAAATAAACGGCTATCAACTTGTGCGAACCTTTCCTCTAAACCGCTCGTCCCATCAAGTAGCAGTTCAAGATATTTTTCATTTTCAAGATTTTTAATCAATACCGTACCGGGTAACATTGCCGTTAAGGATCTTTTAACGGAAATGTTACCACTTTTTTTTCGCAACAACCTTTTCAAATATCTAAAAAATTGTTCCATCACATTATTAGTTCGTTGAGGTTGAATCAAAACTTCTTCACCACATATCATGACCTTAATCGGATCTGCAAACAGCTTCTCATAATATTTTTCGATCTGCTCAATCATTTTCTGATGGTATTTATTTTCTGACGAATTATATTTCTCAGTAAATTCTGATACCTTATTGGAAATATATTTCATATCACAATCTTCACCTTCATCGTTTAAACCCTGTTTGCCATTTTTCAAAGTGATTCGTAGTGCTTCTCTTAGTTCATTGAATATGGCTTCATTTTCTTTCAAAAATAAGGCCATTTCTTTTAAATCCTTATCGTTAATAACACGATTCAAAATTTTTATCAGTTGGTAAAAAGGTTTACACCCACTTTTGTCATATAGCTGCTTAATTTTCTCGTACTCGGCTATAAGTCGCTGATAAAAAATAAAATGTTTCATGTCGAAAGGGAATCCATAGCCAGATAAAGAAGAAGTATCGAACATCCAGTAAATATGCAATAGGGCTGTTTTTATGGGTGCAAGTTCTGGGTTGTCGCCAATATTTGACAGGTCTTTCTTCTCTTTTCCAAGCTTCTCTTCAAAATCTTTCGCCTTGTTTCTCAAAGCGCCTCGTATTTTGACTTTTGTTAAACGATTGCGAAGATCTCGATACTTATCAGCAAGAAGGTCTTTTCCGATATCTCGCAGAAAATGAAAATGGCAGATAAAAAAAAGAATTCCGGGAAACACTTCCTCAACTGCTCCTATCAATCCTTTACCCATGTCACTAACAATTGCTAAAGGGGTGTTAAGATGCAAATAGTATAACGCTTACCCCGCCGCTTTTACAACAAAATCAAATTTAAGGTATATTTTCATCCAGATTCAAATTTGGAGAAAATATAATGGCAAAAAGTTCAAGTGGAAAACGCCCCTGCTGTATTTGCCGCAAATGGTTTAAGCCGGATGTCCGTCAAAAAGGACGACAGAAAACATGCGGAAGATCTGCCTGCAAAACTGAGCTTCACCGAAGACATTGTCAAAAATGGAACAAGAAAAACGGTGAATATGTCAAAAACAACCATCTGGGCAAAAAATTAGACAAGATTAAGAAAAAAATTTCTAAGGAATTTAGACCCAGCACGCCTCCCCATGAACACCCCCCGCCCAACCACCTGGCAAGGCCAGTATTGCCATATGAAATTTTAGAAAACGAGTATGGAACAAGAAATATGATCATCATCCAATATGTAGCCTGGCAGATTTTGAAACAGTCATGCGATTCAAAAACAAAGTTCACATAGGGGTCGTTCATTCATGGCTCGAAACCTCGACTAATCGAATCTGGTTTTAAGACGCATCATGGGCTTAACTACCTGTAATGCAATGGGATTCCAACAAAGTAATCGATTTAGGGTTTCAAGACGCATCATTGGCTTAAGTCACTGTAAACAAAGGAGATACTAACAGACTAATACATGTAGGTGTTTAAGACTCAATAGACATGTAAGGGGCTCTTATAGTACTTTAAAACAGGATTTTTACACCTTGCCTTGAGCTAAGGCAAAGTTCCTTGATAACCCTGACAAATGTGAGGCACCCATGCAAAAAAAGTTTTCATCCCAAGAATTGTTTGAATTAAGAAATTTTATCCCTATGGAGATGTTGATAAGGGAGCAACTGGAAATTCCGTCAAAAATCAGCGAAGGCGTTTTTCGTTTTCTGTGCCCGATCTGCAATGAATTTCAGACGGCCGTAAACCCAACCAGCAACCTGGCCCGGTGCTTTCGATGTGAAATTATGCCGAGTAATCATACTCATAGTTATATAACCATCTAAACTTACATGATAAATAAATAAATAAAATAGATATCAACTACTTTGAATAATATTAAAGGTTTTTAAGGAACTCTAACAGTCGGTCCTCAGGTCGAAAACGGCCAGCTTTTACGTTTAATGGGTTGAGTTTTCCCATAATTTTTTCTTTTAAGGCTAAATTAGCTTTCAAATAAATTTGTGTAGTTTCTGGTGATTCATGCCCTAACCAAAGGGCAATCACTGATCTGTCAACACCAGCTTGAAGCAATTCCATGGCAGCTGTATGTCTAAGTGTATGGGGTGAAATACGCTTGTTTATTAAAGAGGGACAATTATTCTGGGCGGCTTTTATGTGTTTTGAAAGTATATACTGAACGCCATCTGTGCTTAGAGCTTTACCACGGGCATTTGGAAATAAAATATCTGAAGAGGTACCACATTGCTCACGATTCCAAGCCTTCATTACCTGAACCGTTTTTTTTGTCAACGGAGTACAGCGGTCCTTACGTCCTTTACCATGGCATCTAACATGAGCTCCTGTATCCAGCTTGACATCTTGACATCGAGGATTTGTTAGCTCTGACACACGTAGGCCGGTTTGGATTGTAAGCATCAGCATAGCATAATCACGACGACCTGCCCATTTTTTGTTATCAGGCTCAGCTAATAGCGCATTTATTTCTAAACGCGTCAAAAAATCAATTAAAGGTTTTTTTTCCCGTTTTTTGGGGATTGCCAAAATTCGCTCAATATGGGCAGCTTTAGCTGGTTCCTCCAGTGCCACATACCTATAAAAAGACCGAATGGCTGATAGCCTTTGGTTGCGGCTACTAGGCCCATTATTACGGTTGTTTTCAAGATAATCAAGGAAGGCCCCTATGAAAGGAGCATCTAAATCTTCAAGAGTTAAGCCTGACGGAGGTTTTTTTAATTGCTTTTGTGCAAACCCAAATAGCAAACGAAAGGAATCTCTATACGAAGCGATTGTATTTGAACTTGCTCCCTTTTGCCTCATAAGACGGTCTGTAAAAAAGAATTCAAGCAAAGTTGCAAAAGTTGATTCTTTTTTCATGATAATTCCTCCTCCCTTTTTTCCAGCAAGGCAGTAGTTAATGCCAATAATTCTGGCACAGCAGACAAATACCAGTATGTGTTAGTTACACAAGTATGCCCAAGAAAAGTTGATAATCTTGGCAGACACTGCTCTACATCCATTACAGATTGATACCAATTCAACAACGTTTCCACTGCAAAGGTATGTCTAAAGCTGTGTGAACGTGGCCCTGTACTGCCTGAGATGCTTTTTAAATTTAGTTGTTTAAAAATTTTACGGAATGTCCACAAAACTGTGGACACTTTTAATGGCTTTCCATTTTCAGATACAAAAAAGCTATTCCTTGATCGCTTGTTGAGGAAAGTATCTCGTCGTTGTGTGTATTTTTTTAGTTTATTGCTTGTTGAGGTATGAATTGGCACTAAACGTGATTTATTGAATTTTGTGTCACGAATGGATAAAATGTTTTGACAAAGATCTACATCTTTACAGTCGAGGTTTATTGCTTCGCTGAGTCGAAGACCTGTTACTGATAAGAGACCTAAAAAATAGTAATATGTCCATTTACGTAAGCCTGTTATCGGCGGAAGATTTTTGGCAGCATCAAGTATTTGAACAACCTCGTCATTGATGAAAATGTGAGGCGTCGGTCGTTGATAACGGCAAGGTAAGAGATCTAAAGGGGGTATTTCTGTTTTTGGATTAATGGCACTCATGTATTTTGCAAAATTTCGGACCATACTAAGTCGCCTTGCCCACCACTTGCGCTGAACATTTTTAGGTATTATTGCCCAGCTTATTGCCAACTTTGTTGTTATGTGACTTGAACCTTCCCGTTCTAAAAAGGCAACAAAATCGCTTAGAGCTTTGCTCTCGTATTTCAGCTTATATCCAAGACCACGTCGCATAGTGATATATTCGTCTACTGCATTTTTAAGTATCTTCATTTTTCACCTCCCCTGGCCATGGTTTTGCTAATGATTTTAAAGCTTTAATATCAACCTTGGCATAAATAGCTGTTGTATTCGGGCTTTGATGACGAAGAATTTCACCAATTTCTCCAAGGGTAAATCCACGCTGGAGCATTTCGGTTGCAAGAGTGTGACGAAATAAGTGGGCTCCTATGTAAGGTAAATCTTTCCCTACGCCTACACGTTCAACAGCACGATGAACCATTGTAGATATGGCCATATAGTTTTTAAATTCGCAAATTGGAGGCTTATGCCTGACAAAAACACATCGGCTTAAACAATTTGGACGTCCATTTTTCAAATATGTGGCAATCGCTCTACCAACATCATTTGGGATCGGGAACCGATCTTTTCGTCCACCTTTGCCCAATATGGTGATAACACCGTTTTCCCAATCTATATCTTCTATTTTTAGAGCTGAAATTTCACCTGCACGAAGGCCAAGCCGTGATAATAAAAGAATGATGGCATAATTTCGTTTTCCTATAGATGTCTGCAGATCAAAACTTTGCAAAACAATTTGAACTTGATCAGGTTTTATAAATTTGGGTAAGGAAGCTAATTTCCACTTTGCGACACTCGGTACGCACAATGATAGATTAGTGGTGATTTCATCTTTATACCGCAAATATCGCAGAAAGATACGCAATGCTGTGGTCATGCTTTCGGAATAGGATAAAGAATTTGAGTCATTAACAAAACGTTGCACGAATTTAATAATGTCTTCTGGGCACAATTTATTAAATTGAATAGGGTTTTTTCCGAAACGCTCAGCAATAACCATTTATATATGATGTTAATTTTCGATGTTTAAGATATTTATCAATTATGTGTTCATCTATATCATATAGATATGGCATTACGTTCAAGCCATCTATTCAGGTCGGCTACAAGTCGAATCCTCCGACAAGAGGGTTCTTTTGAAAAACCATGTTTGATAAGATAATCCACATATGAATCAACATAGGCCCCTATTGGACCTTCCCGCATACGTTGAATTACTTTTGGATAAATAAATAATCGTTTCATAATACCTCCTTTTTTGTAAGGTGTTTTTAATAAAGGAAATATCAGAAACTATTATGCCGAGTAATTTATTATTAATACAGCGTAAAACATAAAATAATAAAAATTACTCGGCATAATTAATTACTCGGGATAAGTGAAAGAAACTTCAACACCATCGATCTTGTGATGACTATTCAGAGAATCGGGTTTAAAGAGAGCGTTCTGTTTTTAAAACGCCTGATGGTCAAAGTTCCTGATCAGAACAAAGATGCCAGACAGCAATTGCACAATCTTGTTGGAAGCATCAGTCGGACCATGTCGGGAGGATTAGGATAATGGAACAGGATCGGTTAACCCGTCTGGAGAATCTCATTGCCCGTAATCAGTGTCGTTTCCATGAAATAGGCAAAGCCCTGAAAGAAATAAAAGATTCCCGCCTGTACAAACTCAATCTTTTTGATAGCTTTGAAACTTATACCAGAGCCCGCTGGGATATGGGTAAATCCCAAGCGTATCGGCTGATTGAGGCTTATCAGGTTGTTAACAATTTGTCCCCAATTGGGGACATTCTTCCCAGCAATGAGTCCCAGGTGCGCCCTCTGGCCTCATTTGATCCCATGGAGCAGCGTAAAATATGGAAAGCATTTTTAAAAACCGCCATGGAAATAACCGCACCAAACATCAAACAGTTTATCGCTTCCGTGAATGCAGGCAACACAGGCAACACAGGCAACACAGGCAACACAGGCAACACAGGCAACACAGGCAACACAGGCAACACAGGCAACACAGGCAACACAGGCAACACAGGCAACACAGGCAATAAAGCCGAACCTGTGGATTTAACCGATCAGGTCAGCAAAGCCTATATGGATGCTGTCCAGGCAATGCTTGACCAGGTTCGACAGGCCCAACAGGATCACTGGCAAAAGACATCACGCCAGGCCGGGCTATTGTGGAACCGGGTCATTCTGGAAAGAATCTTGTCAAAGGAAAACGACAATGGACACAAATAACCTTAAGGTCACACGGAATCTGACGCTTGATGACCGTTTCAATCTTCTGCTTCATAAAAAAATCATGAATAAAAAAGGCTCGACCAAACGAGTGAGCAAAAAATATTACAAAGATCAATATCGAAAAACCGGCATTATTCCCGGGCCTCTCCTGCTTGTGGAAAAAAAGGTCATGGAAGGCCGCAAATGCAGTGGGCGTCCCCGCTCCTTGTCCGAACAGGTCCGCAGACGTTTTGTAGAAATTGTAAAAGATTCGTGTGATCCGTCAAGCCAAGGGTTCATCTTCATTACCCGTAAGGCAAGAACCATTAAAAATTATCACCACTGGCTTGAAAAAGAGTTCAAAAAAACGATCTCTCTCCATGCCCTCAGGCACTGTGTTTACCGTAAAAACCTCAAATCATATCTGAACAAACCGGATTTTGAGGATGATGTTCCGGTAAAAAACAGCTTTAAACCAGTGCCGGTATTTGACCTGATTCAGATGGATGGCTGTATTTTTAGATATTTTAAAATCAGAAACGACAAGGGCTATTGGCAAAAACCCCAGGTCATAGAGTTTTATGATACGGGATCTCGTTACATGCTTGTTCTGGATGCTTATTTCTCTGAAAGCAGTTGGAACTCCGTGGACCTGTTCACAAAATTTTTACTGGCCAAGCCATTCCCCAAAAAGAAGGTCCGTATCCGGCCGGATAATGCCAAGGGTTTTTTGAATCTTAAGCGCCCCATCAACGACTTGAATTTAAAATATTCAACCCCGAATGGGTTTTATATGGAACCTGATTTTTCAAGGATCCATGCTCCCAAGGACAAGGCCCACCTGGAGTCGTCCCACCGCAGCCTTCATAATTTTGAAATCCGAATCATCAAGGCGTTTGAAGACAGGATCGTAAAGACAGAGCCCGGGTATATCTTCAAAAAGGGAAAACAAGAGAAAATCACAATTACCCTCCTTGACATAAATCTGCATGAGTTGAAAACAAGCTCGCTTATGGAAGAATATCGCCATGAACACAACTGCACACGCCACTATTTCTCTGAGAAAGGAAAAGTCAGTGCCTGGGTGCCGGACGAAAAACTTACAGATTTTTTTGAGACATTCACCAGCACACTGATCTTTTGTCCTGATCAGGTAAAGGAGCACATGAAATATGGACTTAAAAAAACAAGGGCTACAGTATCAAAACAGAAGACCATCAGATTTAAAAACCAGGATTATTATGTGACCATGGGTGCAGACAAGTTCAGCTCCCATAAAAGCACACCCGTTCAAATATCCAGATATAATGACAAGCTTTTTCTTTTTGAACCCAGGGATGATGGTATCCTTTTTGGAGAAGCCCTTGCCCGGCAGCCTTTTGAAAAGCCTTTAAAAGCATTGACCATACTGCCCGAAAAAAATGAACTGGATCAGATCATCGCCTTTTTGGAGCACAACAGCATGGTCGTCGATCGTCCCCTCCTGATCAAAAATTATAAAAAAGGCCTTTCCATGACCATGGCAAAACAGATCTTTCAGCATAACCAGGAAAGATACGCCACCTATATAAAAAAAATGCAGCAACCCATGAATATAAAAGGGACGGTGTTGTTCAATGCCTTTATTCTCGATTGTGAAAACCATTATCGACGAATCCATGTGGCACCATATGCTTTTTCTGGAGAAATATGAGATGAAACGAAAAGAAGAGTTTATCAATGACAAACGACGTATTTCTTATCTGGGGGCCACTTATAACCGAATCTACAGTGGGCAGAGTGTCTTGATCGAGGGCGATTACGGCGTGGGCAAAACCCGTTTTTTAAAATTGCTGCAACCGAAAAAACTTCATGCTGTCTGGGTGGAATCCCTGTTCAATATACATGAAACCCTGGCATCAATTTTAAGAGAGTTAGATTACGACACAACTGCCACCTACCGGCGAACTCCCCAATATCTAAAAATGATATGCAATCTATCCAACTGCTTTATTTTAATCGACGAGGCAAACGATCTTGATCCCCGGGTTTGGCCCTACCTCAAAAGGGTCATCGATGCCGAGGTTCCCATCGTATTTGCAGGATTGCCAAAGGTGAGAACCTTTTTGACCCGCGAGCATCCGGATATCCTCAGCCGCTTGAAAACTCTTATTTTATACCCAGTTGTGGTGGAAGATTTTATTGTCGAGTACAAAGATATTGAACAGGAGGCCATTGAACAGATTTACATGACAACCAAAGGCGATATGAGAAAATTTAGAGAAATTTGTACAGACTGCAGGGACAGGGCAAAGGAGTTGAAATACACCTTTGTCGACCTCAATCTTGCCTTGGAATTTCTCTCTGACCTTCCTCCTCAATAACTGACACAGGGACATGGCCAAATTTTACCCCAAAAATGAGTTGTTTTTTTGTAAAGCGTGCCACATTTTTCTATGAGCCCGGCCAACAAAGGTTTATGGCTTTCAATAAAAAATAAAAGGTGATGATATGCAGACCAAACGTGGAGGATACAGAGGAAAACCAAAGCCCAAACTACCCCCGCACCTCAAACGTGTACGTGTGAATGTTCGTATTCAAAGATGGATGCTTGACCAATTAAAGGAAAAAGGAGAGATCGGGATTGTTTTAGAAGAAATCTTGAAAAATGCAGGTTTTAAATATTGTGAACCCGGAAATGATTAATTTTGCAGTTCTAAAGACTTTAGACAGCTCCAGATTAGAACCATAGCGCCGTAGCTCAATAGTAGAAGATAATTGACACTAGACCATTACGCTTTTTTAGCGAATGGTCTATTTTTTTTGCAAAAACTTCTTACAACTTAATTTTGAAATACACGTTCCGTGCAGCACTGCCAGAAAATAGCATTAACCTATTGTAAAAGATGATATTTATTTGAAGCGTTAGAGTATTTTGCGAAAACATGACTACAACAAATATTGCACAAGCAACTGATTTTACAACCTATTAAGGTGTTTTCATAGAAACGCGACATAAATAAAAGCGTTAGAGTATTTGCATCTTATCATGGAAATTCAGTGGCTTGGAACTGCGGGATTCAGGATGAAGTTTCAGGACCAGGTGATTCTTTTGGACCCCTATCTTTCCCGAAACCCAGAGGCCAGACCACGTCAGCCCCTAACGCCAAAGGAGGTGACAGAAGCATCCTATATTTTTATTTCTCACGGCCATTTTGACCATCTCATGGATGTTCCCTTAATCGCATCCCAGACCAAAGCTGAGGTCTATTGTTCCCGGGAGGCAGCTGATTCTCTGGAAAAAATGGGCCTTAATCGTAACCAAATACACAGAATTTCCACAGACAGATGGGAAGGCAGGTTTGGTGCTTTCCATGCCCAGGCTTTTTTCAGCAGTGCCGGGTCTTCCAGGTATGAGTTGGAACTGTTAGGGAATAGGGCCATTGATATTTTGCTGGTTCCTTTGCAGGGGCATTCGGATATCTGTGATATTGCAGCCCGGTATGTTAAAATGCTCCATCCAAAATGGGTGATTCCCCATCACCAGGATGATTTCCCCCCCCCCCTATCTCCAGACAGGTGGAGATTACTCCCTTTGTTGAACGGGTCAAAAAAGAATCCCCGAATACCCGGATAAAAATCTTGAAACTCAACGAAAAGTTAAACGTTTTGTCAGTGATGTCCGGTTAGGTATTTGCATGGCACATCCGATACAATTTTTTTTAAAAAGTTATTTTTTTTGTTGGCAACGGTGTGAGCCCTTAAGGTTAATCTTTCAACAAATGGCTTGACTTATACAAGCCGTTTGCTAATTTCGCCCTGGCGATTCTATCTGTGGTGGATTTGATGAATTCCGGGGATAAAACCCCTTAGTTCCAACAAATCCAAACGAACCGGACGAGTCGGTTATTTGGGGTTAACAAACTCACGGAGTGACGGATGAAAACAATTGGCTTATTAGGTGGTATGAGTTGGGAAAGCACTCTCGGATATTATCGAGCAATCAACGAAGGAGTGAAAAAATCTCTTGGTGGTTTGCATTCAGCAAAAATTGTCATGTTTAGTGTTGATTTCGAACCAATAGAAAAATTGCAGCACGCGGGTGACTGGGAAGGAACTGCTAAAATACTTTCAAAGGCAGCGCGCAATGTTGAGTCCGCCGGTGATGCAGGTTGGTTAAATTTTCAGACCAGCTGGGGGACAGACATAAATACCTTTTTTAATTTCATAGGGTTCATCAACAGGAGCAACAACCCATGCTGATTTAGGATTTATTGCATCAATCAGTTCATAAAATCCCCGGGAAGGTTTTGGTGCTTTTGAAAGTTTGCATTCAAAAAGATGCTGTTGTCCTGCCCTCTCCAATATGAGATCTATTTCAGCACCATTCGAGGTTCTTATGAAAGAAGGTTTGAAGCAATCATATTCCGTAATAATATTTTCAATGACAAAGCCCTCCCAGGATGCACCGGCTATAGGATTGGACAGCAAAGAATCATACTGCTCAATATTAAGTAAAGCATGAAGGATTCCACTATCTCTTAAGTAGATTTTGGGAGATTTAATCAATCTCTTTTTTAAGTTTGTTTCCGCTGGTGGCAATAAACGAAGCATATAGGTCTGTTCCAGAATTGCCAGGTATTTCTTTAAAGTTGGAATCGAGATATCAACAGCTGCTGCTAATTTATGATAGTTTATAGTTTGACCGTTGTAATGGGCCAAAAGCAGCCATAATCGCTCAATTACCGGGACCGGAATATTGAATCCTAAATTTGGAATATCACGTTCCATAAATGTTCGAATAAAATCAAGACGCCAGTCAAAACTGTCCATATCATTTCCGGCCAGAACACTT
>Ga0307929_1002370_pt1 | contig 12313 bp, 16 predicted proteins | sample AceLakmetage1330_FD_203160 | JGI IMG/M metagenome (GOLD analysis project Ga0307929, IMG submission 203160) | Saline water microbial communities from Ace Lake, Antarctica - #1330 | ecosystem: Environmental > Aquatic > Non-marine Saline and Alkaline > Saline | place: Antarctica: Ace Lake...
ATCATCAGTATCAGCCTTTTTTCTTAAACCTCTTGATTTGTTTGAATAGAAACCGTAATAGCAAACCGTTTGTTCGTATCTATTGGGAATGTGAGTCACCAGTTGAGCCAGCCAGTCCAGAGCATTAAAAACTTTCCGGGACTTTCTGTCCTTGGAGGTATAAACCACTTTGGCAATACCGCGAACAAGGAGACAATATATTTTGATTTAAACAATGTCCAGGGCATTCCCTGCCATCAGGTTTCCTATCAAAAAAAAAGGGCCCCTCATACAAATCCAATAGCAAATCGGTATCAATCGCTATCGTGGTATTGCACGAGTGATTAAACAAAAACAGACCAAATTTTAAATCTTCAAAAAAAACCTGATATCCAATCACCCGAATGGTTTCATCAGATAAAAATTCATCCCTTTTTTCCCATTGATGGCTGCATTTGTTGCATTGCTTAAACATTTTAAATAAATTCAAAGAGGCGAATGAGAACTGTTCATAGGAAAGACTCATCCGCCTCTATTCCCAATAATACCGGGTTAATAATTAATCAGACATCTCTATTTTTTCCGGGTCACACAACAACAGGGGATTCACAGATGTTTGCCCGCAATTTCGACATTGCCACCGGTCGGTATGTTTTTTAGAGTGGCAGGTTTTGGGTGGTTTTGACCCTTTGACACCACACCAGTCTGATTTCTTTCCCATGCCTTGGACTTTGCAAATATTATTTGCATCTAATGCAACAGCCCCACAATTGGCACAAATAAATGCTTTGGTATCCCTTGGAACAGGTATATGAATTTTCTCAGCCATAATTGAATACTCCCTTAATCAAATTTGTTGAACAGAATTCAAATCCACAGTAATGTAACAATAGTTTATTTATTACACATTTTTCTTAAAATTACAATTTACTGGTTATTTTTTCTTGCCTTAATTTGCTTAGACCTGATAAAGATTGGGGTAATATTTTAGAGTTTGGAGGATTTTTATGGTTTGGTTGACAAAAATCAAGTTCTTATCCTGGCACCTATATTGCGAAAGAACCAGTTGACAGGCCGTATAGTCGGTCAACGGGATGATATTTTTTTATTAAGCCATGACTATTCAAGGAAGTCATGACGATTGCATTGATTCCGTTGATTCCGTTGCTGGGTGTGTTTATTCCATCTCTGTTTCAAAACCGTAATATGAATGCGGTTTCAGCAGGTGCTGTTTGTATTTTTTCTCTGGGCCTGCTGCTGGTCCATGCCCCGGTGGTATTTACTGGAGAGACGGTCCTGTTCAACCTGCCCTGGCTTCCTGCCATGGGCCTTAACTTTGCCTTCCGGCTCAGTGGACTGGGATTTTTATTCGCTCTTCTGGTACTGGGTATTGGTCTGCTGATCATACTTTATGCACGCTATTATCTTGCCGCTGAAGATCCCATGGGCCGGTTTTATAGCTTTCTGCTTTTTTTTATGGGCTCCATGCTGGGAATTGTCCTGTCGGAAAACCTGATACTGTTGGTGGTTTTCTGGGAGCTGACCAGTATCTCTTCTTTTCTGCTCATTGGATTCTGGCACCACCGCAGTGATGCCAGACAAGGGGCGTTTATGGCCCTGGTGATCACCGGTGGGGGCGGATTTGCTATGCTTGCCGGGTTCATCTTACTGGGCAATATGGCTGGCAGCTTTGACCTGACCACGGTTCTGGCTTCCAAAGAAATCGTACAGGCCCACCCTCATTACCCGGTGATGTTGATGCTGATCCTGGCAGGCGCATTTACCAAATCAGCCCAGTTTCCGTTTCAATTCTGGCTGCCCCATGCCATGGCCGCTCCGACACCGGTCAGTGCCTATCTTCACTCAGCCACCATGGTCAAGGCCGGTGTTTTTCTGCTGGCCCTGATGTTCCCGGTATTATCCGGAACCAGCCTGTGGTTTTATACGGTTTCATCCGTCGGTCTGATCACCCTGATCTTTACCAGTTACATGGCCATGTTCAAGGATGATCTTAAAGGATTGCTGGCCTATTCAACGGTGAGCCACCTGGGTTTGATTACCCTGCTGATGGGGCTTGGCAGCCCCCTGGCCGTATTTGCGGCCGTGTTCCACATTTTTAACCATGCCGCATTCAAGGCTGGCCTGTTCCTGCTGGCCGGTATTATTGACCACGAAACCGGTACCCGGGACATCCGGCGGCTGTCAAAATTGGCCCGGCTGATGCCGGTTACAGCCACCCTGACAACCTTGGGGTGCGCCGCCATGGCAGGGGTGCCCCTGTTGAACGGTTTTTTGAGCAAGGAGCTGTTTCTGGCACAGACCCTGGCACCCGGGATTCCCGGTGCATTTTCCTGGATGATTCCCCTGGGCGCCACCTTGGCTGGCGGGTTTGCCGCAGCCTATTCCATCCGCATGGTGCATGGGGTTTTCTGGGGAACACCAGCCGGTGATATGCCCCGGCAACCCCATGATCCGCCCCTGGGCATGATTCTGTCCCCCGGAATTCTCATGGGGGTTTGCGTTATAGTGGGACTCTTTCCCACCGTTTTTGCCGCTCCCCTGGTCAATGCGGCGGCATCCGGTATTCTGGGCCTGGACATGCCCGACTATATCATTGCCATATGGCATGGCATCAATATGGCTCTGGGCATGAGCATCCTTGCCCTGGCAGGGGGGGCTGTTCTCTATTGGCAGCGTCACTATCTGTTTGATTCTCATCTCTGGTTTTCCCGCAGCCTGGACGGTAAAATTATTTTTGAATCACTGATTTCAAAACTGATTCACGGCAGCCGCTGGTTTTCCCAGGCCATTGGCAACGGTTCATTTCAACGGTATACAGCCGTGTTGATCACATCGACCTTGGTTCTCGGGGCCAGCCCGTTTTTCAGAAACGATATCCCCTTTCTGGGAGCGCTCGCCCAGAGCGCGGCCGATCCGGTGACCTTTTTCATGGCATTGATGATGATCAGTGCGGCCATTTCAACCGTTGTAACCCACCGAAATCGGATTTTATCCGCCATTATGCTGAGCACGGTGGGCCTGATGGTCTCGCTGACATTCAGCAGATTTTCCGCACCAGACCTGACCCTGACCCAGATTTCAGTGGAGGTGGTCACAATTATACTGATCATCATGGCCCTTCATCTGCTGCCCCGGTCCTCCCCCAGGGAATCTTCCCGGGGCCGAAAATGGCGTGACATGACCCTTGCGATTCTGTCAGGCAGCGGGGTGGCCGCCGTGATGATGGCCATCCTCACACGGCCCTATGACAGCATTTCCGATTTTTTTCTGGCCCAGAGTGTGCCCGGGGGCGGGGGTAAAAATGTTGTTAACGTGATCCTTGTGGATTTCAGAGGGTTTGATACCTTGGGAGAAATCACCGTACTGGCCATTGCCGGGCTGGTTATCTACGCCCTGCTGCACTCTCTGAAACTGACCGGCCCCCGCATGGATGCCCTGGGATATCCCTGGACCCGGGACCGGTTTCCCATTATCCTGGTGAATATTACCCGGCCGCTGTTGTCCCTGGCTCTGCTGTTTTCAATGTATATCTTTCTTCGGGGTCACAATGCCCCGGGGGGCGGGTTTATCGCCGGATTGATTACAACGGCCGTCCTGATCCTTCAATACATTTCCAGCGGCATTGTCTGGACCCGGCCGCGGTTTCACTTTCCCAACCACGTTATTATGGCCTGGGGACTGATCCTTGCCCTTTTCACCGGTGTTGGCAGCTGGATTTTGAACCACCCTTTTTTAACCAGCACCTTTACATATGTCAAACTTCCCCTGATCGAAAAATTTGAAATTGCCAGTGCCATGGCCTTTGATTTGGGGGTCTACCTGACGGTTATGGGATCCGTCATGCTGATTCTGGTCAAACTGGGCACGATCAACTCATCAGATGCCCAAACGGTTTCAACCACTTTTTTGTGCGAAAAAGAAGCCCAAAAGGATCACCCTTAATGGAAGCCCTTGTCTCCTTGACCGTCGGAATACTGATCGCCTGCGGTGTATATCTGATACTTCGGGCACGGACCTTTCCCGTTATTCTCGGCCTGAACCTCATTGGGTTCGGGGTGAATATCTTTTTGTTTGTCATGGGACGCCTGCATACCAACGAGCCGCCCATCATAAGCCCTGGTCAAACACAATATGCCGACCCCTTGCCCCAGGCACTTGTCTTAACCGCTATTGTCATCGGGTTTGCCATGATTGCCTTTGTGGTGGTGCTGGCATTGCGTGCCGATGAAGAACTGGATACCGACCATGTGGACGGTAAACCGGGAGGTCCGTCATGAATCATATGGTGGTGCTGCCCCTGCTGGTCTCTTTGATGGCCGGCGCTTTGGTCATATTAAGTTCCGGGCGGACCATTGTTTGGCAACGGTCCGTCTCTTTGGGCGGAAGCCTGCTGCTGATCCTGGTCACAGGTATTTTGCTTTTCCAGAGTGTGAACGGACCGGTTCAGGTGTATGTGATGGGCAACTGGACGGCGCCTTTCGGCATTGTCATGGTTCTGGACAGGCTGAGTGCCATGATGATTTTTGTGACCTCACTTCTGGCTTTTTTATGTCTGGTGTACGCAATACAGGGCACAGATACCCGGGGAAAAAATTTTCACGCCCTGTTCCAGTTTCAGATACTGGGAATCAACGGGGCTTTTCTCACCGGTGATCTTTTCAACCTGTTTGTCTGTTTTGAAATCATGCTTTTGTCTTCTTACGGACTGGTACTGCACGGCGGGGGAGGTCTTAGAACCCGTGCCGGCATGCATTACGCCATGCTCAACCTGATCGGGTCCAGTATTTTTCTGATCGGGGTGGGTATTCTCTACGGCGTCCTGGGAACCTTGAACATGGCGGATATGGCCGTGCGCATCACATCGGCACCGGCTGAAAACGCCGCCCTGATCCGGGCTGGCGGATTGATTTTGTTCGGGGTTTTTGCCCTGAAAGCCGCTCTGTTGCCCCTCTATTTCTGGCTTCCGGACAGTTACGGATTTACCAGTGCACCGGTGGCAGCCCTTTTTGCCGTCATGACCAAGGTGGGCATCTATGTGATCCTCAGGGTGTATACCCTGATTTTTGGAAACCATGCCGGTGTGGCCGCCAACCTGCTGTCCCCATGGCTGCTGCCCATTGCCCTGCTCACCCTTATCGCAGGCGTTGCGGGCGTGATCGCCAGTCAGGATCTGCGCCGAACCACGGCCTACCTGGTCATTGTGTCGGTGGGAACCCTGCTGGCGGTGATCGGAACCTTTCAAGCAGATGCCATTGCCGCAGCCATTGTTTATCTGCCCCATTCCACATTTTTAACGGCGGGTATGTTTCTGACGGCAGACATGATCGGTCGCCAGCGCCCCAATGCCGGTACCCGGCTTATCCCGGATATCCCCTTGACCCAGCAGACACTGCTGGGATTGCTCTTCCTGGGTACTGCCGTGGCCATTGCTGGTCTGCCACCCTTAAGCGGATTCACCGCCAAGGTGATGATGCTCATCGCTGTCCTGCCCAGCCCCGGCAGCGAATGGATCTGGATCGTCGTTCTTTTTGGTGGATTTTTGTCCCTCATCGCATTGGGGCGAGCCGGCAGCATCCTCTTCTGGAAAACCCTTCCCCGGGCTGGTGTTGGTCTCACCGGGCCTGTGAATGATATGAATGAAAACAAGCTGTTCCTTAACGGGCCTTTGCCGTATGTCCCGGCTCTTGCCCTGCTGGGCATCAGTCCGTTGCTGGTTCTTTTCGGGCACCCCATTACCCGCTTTGCCCAGACTATGGCACAAGAGTTGATGGCCCCTGCTCCTTATATTGAAGCGGTCCTGGGAACGGACGCCCTGACCGTATTTCTTCAGTCCACAGGAGGATTGTAATGCCCTCACAAAAAAAAGAGCTTCTGACGCCCCGAAAATGGCTGCCCCACCCCCTGATGACCCTAACCTTAAGTGTCATCTGGCTCTTTCTTGCGAACACGGTCTCTTTAGGACAGATTATCCTGGGAACTCTTGCAGGGATTGCCATCCCCTTGTTTACCAACCGATTTTGGCCGGAACGACCGAAAATTGACAAGCCCTTGAAACTGGTCCGGTTCTTATTGTTCCCTTTTCTGGCCGACATCATCACCGCCAACCTCAGTGTGGTGCGCCTGATCCTTCAGCCGGATATTTCAACCCTGAGATCCGGATTTATAGAGGTGCCGCTGGACACCACAGACCCCATGGTGATTTCCATTCTTGCCAGTGTCATCTCCCTGACCCCCGGGACCGTCTGCGCAGACGTCTCCCATGACCGGACCAAACTCATTGTCCACAGCCTGGACATTCCCAATGAACACGAAGTTGTTCAATTTATTAAAACTCGCTATGAAGCGCCATTAAAGGAAATCTTTTCATGCTGACCATTGCCGTCCTCATTGCCTTTGTCCTGATCGTAATTGCCCAGCTCTTGAACCTGTACCGTCTGTTCAAAGGGCCCAGTCTTCCGGACCGTATCCTGGCCCTGGATAATATGTATATTGATGCCATTGCCCTGTTTCTCCTGATGGGGATTCATTTTAATACCGCCGCCTATTTTGAGGCGGCTTTAATGATTGCGGTGATGGGGTTTATCGGTACGGTGGCACTCAGCAAATACCTCATGCGCGGTGATATCCTTGAGTAATACAGGAGGGGACCATGGTTTTTATTGAATTTATTGTTTCGGGTTTTCTGATTATCGGGGCTTTTTTTGCCCTTACCGGCTCCATTGGCCTGTGCCGGATGACCGAGTTTTTCAACCGCCTGCACGGCCCCACCAAAGCCACCACACTGGGGGTGGGCAGTATGGCAATTGCCTCTGCCATATACTTTAGTTGTCAGGGAAACGGCATCAGTTTCCATGAAGTACTGATCACCTTGTTTTTGTTTATCACCGCACCGGTAAGTGCCCATTTCCTTGCCAAAGCCGCCCGCCACCAGCGACTGTACCGGGAAAAAAAATCTCTGGAAAACAGCCGGATCACCTCTGACAAATAAACGGTTAGATCAGCGGCGTCGTTTTTTGTGTCCACCAAATTTATTTATTCGGCCTTTCTTTACTCCAAATATCCTCTTCAAGGCCCATGGCTTTAGCACGCGCCATCCATTGCTTTCGCGCCAAAGTGCGCATGTCTTCAATATCATCAGTTTCATCCATAATTTCCATTCCCATAAGCGTCTCAAGTAAATCTTCAAGTGTCACCAGGCCGTCTATCCCTCCATGTTCATTCACAACGATGGCAATATGTTGGCGGTCCATAAGAAAGCGCTCCAATAATGCTGTCAACGATACCGACTTCGGAACGACAATTATATTTCGTTTCAATACCACAAGTTTTTCATTCCCTCGCTCTTGTGTAATGAATATCAAAATATCTTCCTTGAGAACAAAACCGGTAATATCATCTATGTGCGTCCTGTAGATTGGCAGACGGGAGAATGGGGTTTGTGTTACCATTTCCAATGAATCACTTATCTTGATATCCTCAGCAAGTGCCGAGATTACAGAACGGGGTGTCATGATATCAGCTACTTTCAGCGACTCGAATTGAAGCAGGTTCCGGATAATTTTTGACTCCTTACTGCAAATCTGACCGTTTTGAACACCGATCGCTGTCATGGCGATGAACTCGTCTCGACTGAAAATGTGTGTTGTCTTTCCAGTCGAAATAAATCGTGTCAGTCTTTCCGATATCCACACAATTGGATACAGTATCACAATCAGGGTGTTAACAAAAAATGCAGTGGGCGCCACCAGCCTTGACCAGTAGACGGCGCCTATTGTTTTAGGAATAATTTCGGAAAGAAAAAGGATCAAAAGTGTCATTACAGCCGAGAATAGACCAAACCAGGCATTTCCAAAAACGGCAGTCGCTTTTGCCCCGGCACCGATCGCACCCACCGTATGGGCAATCGTGTTTAGCGTCAAAATAGCCGCAAGCGATCGGTCCACATTATCTTGTTTTAGCCGTTTCAAAAGCGCCGCACGTTTAGGTCGTTGTTCTTTTTGTCCTTCGATGTATGACGGTGTAATGCTTAAAAGTACGGCTTCGGCTATTGAACAGAGAAATGAAAAGACCAATGCCAATAACACATAGGATGTTAACAATACAAGATCAGTGTTCATTAATCGCTAAAAAAGATCATTGTCGAGAATTAATGATGAGAGAGAAATCATCCCGATAATTTCCCCTTTATCCTCAACCGGTGCTCTCCGGATACCGGCACGATAAATCAAACGGGCGGTATAGCGGATATCCATATCCGCCGGAACGGTGATAATCGGCTTTGTCATGATTTCATAGACATTCACATCGTCTGGGGAGCGACCCGGTATGATCACCCCTTTGACAAAATCTTGAACAACCAGTATCCCCCAGGCATCATTCGCATGCCTTTTTTTGACAAGCAGAGAAAAGACTCTTTCAGAGCGCATGACAGCAGCCGCTTCTCTGGCGGTAGCCATGCCGTCAATGGTCAAAATCTGTTTGTGCATCACATCCCTTGTACGAACGATTTTAGTATTGTCTGTTTCCATAATGATCTCCTCGTATAAAAAAACGGTTTTAAAGATAGGGGGGTTAAAAATAATTTTTCCGAACCTCTTGTTTAAAGGCGTCCATCTGACTTTCCAGGCCCACCACATGTTCAACCGGAAGCACAAAAGCAATGCCTGTGCCGGGCTTATGGAATTCTCCGGCTTGTTTTATTGCATCCAATACTCTAGCAACAATATGCTCTTCAACAAGGAACATGATAATATCGGTTTGTGCCTCCAGGGTGAGACCAAAAAAAGTTTTTGCCTCATGAATACCGGTTCCCCTGGCAGGTATGATCGTTGCCCCGGTGGCGCCTGCCGCTTTAGCCGCATCAACAACCGTGTCGGTGATATCTGATTTTACCGAGGCGAGTATGAGTTTAAATCGCATTTTTTTTCTCCATATTTTTAATTTTACGTTGAGTTGACCATTGCATTAACTGGGCATACCCCATGACGGCTATGATCGGGAACAGGCTGGCAAAGGCGATGAGCCCAAACCCGTCCAAGGCTGGATTCCGTCCGGGCACGGTGGCGGACAACCCAAGGCCAAGGGCTGCTACCAGGGGTACGGTAACGGTTGAAGTTGTTACCCCGCCTGAATCATAGGCCAGGGCGATGATATTTTTCGGGGCAAATAGGGTCTGTACAATAACAATCATATAGCCCGCAAGAATGTACATATAAAGGGGGGTGCCCGTGATAATCCGAAAGGTTCCAAGGCTGATGCCAAAAGCAACCCCCACAGCCACTGTTATTCTTAATCCCCATTGCTTGATGGTTCCGGCAGACACCTCGTTGGCTTTAAAGGCCACTGCAATAAGAGACGGTTCGGCAATGGTGGTTGCAAAGCCGATCATGGCTGCAAAAAGATAGACCCAGCCATATGCCTTCCAGTCCGCCTGGGTCACAACTTCCCCCGGACCATAAATAAAGGCCGGATCAGACAACTGTGTCGCCATAATATTTCCCAAAGGAAACAGTGCTTTTTCAAGTCCTGCCAGAAACAGGGCAAGTCCAATGACCACATAGACACCGCCCACTATAAGACGGCGTAGATGGGGAATTGACTGCCGCAAAACCAGGAGCTGAAAACTGACAATCAGAATAATAATGGGCAGCACATCTTTGCAGGTGGCAAGCAGAATTTTACTGAAATCATATATGAACTCCACGGGTACAGGTTCCTTTTTATCTAAAAAATAATAAGTCCATACCCCATAACAAAAGCCATGGGGAGAAGGGATGCAAAAGCGATGAGCCCAAACCCGTCCACAAGCGGGCTTCGCCCTCTTATGGATGAAGCAAGTCCCACGCCAAGTGCTGCCACCAGCGGCACCGTGATGGTGGATGTGGTGACGCCACCGGCATCATAGGCGATTCCGATGATTTCTTTGGGAGCAATCATGGTCATCAGCATAACAAGGACATACCCGCTGATGATCAGATAATGAATGGGCCATCCTCGGAGGATACGCAAAACCCCGATAAGGATGGCAAGCCCCACGGAAAAGGCAACCGACATGCGAAGACCAAAGGCATATTGGCTTAAAGATTCCTGACCTGGGTCAATAAGCCCTCCCTGGCCGGCAATTTCTGCGGCCTCCCAGGCCACGGCGATGAGCGCAGGCTCTGCCACTGTGGTGGAAAACCCTAAAGCAAAGGCAAAAAAAAGCAGCCAGAAAAGACTGCCTTTCCTGGCCAGGGCATGGGCCATTGATTCACCAATGGGGAATAGCCCCATTTCAAGTCCTTCAACAAAAAGGGTAAGGCCTGTCACCACAAGAAGGGCACCAAAAAGAACTTCTCCCATTTGGGGTAATGGCTGCCTCAGGACAAGGGTCTGGAAAAAAGCGATCACCAGAACAATGGGCAGCAGATCTGTGGCGGCACGTTTAATTTTGGTCAGAATTAATTTAATAATCATATTATTCCCTGTGGATATGCTCGAGGCCATCGTTTAACATTTTCAAGAGTTTACCATTGGAATTAAAATAATCAATTGAAAGAAGCATTTTGAAGGATTTTTTTATGCTTGTTGTTGGGAAGAGATGGCAGAAATTATTTTCCGCCCTCATCAATCGCATAACTCGTTATAGCTGATTTTCTTAATTTCAATTCTACAATAGTTTTGTATTTGATATTATTTTCCATAAGGTTCATCATTTCTGTATCAATATTTACAGAATCAAGGTGGTAAATATCTGAATCCTCACTATTTTCACCATTCATTGCAAACGGCTCTCCTCCATCCGCCGGCAAATGTTTAGGATGGGTCTTGTCCAAAAAATCCGGGTTTTTTTCACCCATTGCCCGTTTGAGCGTCTTATTAAAATCAAGGTCCGAAGGTTTGTGCCCAATGGTATCCATATTAGCGATATTGCCGGAAATCAGGTTATGCCGTCTGGCTGAAACATCAAGTGCCTTTCCAATCATCTTTGATGCGTGGCCAAAAATTCTTGAATCTGCCATTTTTCCTCCCAATCTAAATTCTGATTTAACGTACTGTATGATTTAGCAATTTTTATACCTGAATCTAAAATTAGTTTTCCAGAAACGTCAAGGTATCCGTGCTTAAAATCGAAATGTGTCATAAGAACCCGCTCTATGAATACATTTTTCAGTTTTCTCCTATTTTTTTTGAAAACTGATGAAGCAAGAATACTGCCAAGTTTGTCACCCATTTGACATTACAACTGTCAATTTTTCAAAGTACTGGTCATGGGTCTTACCTGAATATGGTAAACCAGTGTTAATTAGATTAAGCCAGTTTGTTTTTTGAATTAAAAAACGGGGAATTTTTCCGCAACAGGGGAGAAACTCCCCGTTTTTCCAACAGACCTCCAATTAACAAGCCATGCGTACAACATCTTCGAATCTCCTTATTTGACAAAGGATTTCCTTTCTTTGATCAATCATGAACAATTCGTGGTACAGGAATTGCTAAATTATCCATAAAGGTTAAAAATTATGGGCGATATGACACAATGTGGCTTATATGACAGTGTTGAAAAATATGGAGCCTGTTCAGAGCAAGGTGCGTAAAGATGATAATAAAGGAAAAAATAAATGGAAAATGGTTCTGAAGATCGGACAGCTTTTTACCAGATACTGACGAGAAAAATCAGGGTCTTGATACTGATTGTCTCTTTCCTTCCCATGATATTGACCACAGGCAGTCTTAACATTCCTGAAATAAAACATAAGCATTAAGTGGGGGGATGGAAATAGTCTGGATTTTATTGAAAAAAATCGAAAATTATCAAATTTCTGATGATTTTGGGCATAATTCACCAGTAATTCCACAATTCAATTTCAAAAAAAATCAACTCCAATAGTCAAAGGCTGGAATTCTTTGGAAGATAGCTCATTGGGTATAATGGCCGGGATATTATCATCAGTATCAGCCTTTTTTCTTAAACCTCTTGATTTGTTTGAATAGAAACCGTAATAGCGAACCGTTTGTTCGTATCTATTGGGAATGTGAGTCACCAGTTGAGCCAGCCAGTCCAGAGCATTAAAAACTTTCCGGGACTTTCTGTCCTTGGAGGTATAAACCACTTTGGCAATACCGTCAGTTGATTCTTCTGCTGGAATATAGATCATTCTTTCCTGGGAGAAACAGGCACGGATAATGTAATTGGCCAGATTGCCAAGACCAGCTTTGTCATCTGGATAAATCCGGTCACCAATATATACATGGAAACCAGTATGATGCCAGGAAAGCATGTTTTCGATAACAGCATCATTTATTTTCCCCTCTTTTTTGAGCATTTTTAATACTT
>Ga0307929_1002371_pt1 | contig 12310 bp, 7 predicted proteins | sample AceLakmetage1330_FD_203160 | JGI IMG/M metagenome (GOLD analysis project Ga0307929, IMG submission 203160) | Saline water microbial communities from Ace Lake, Antarctica - #1330 | ecosystem: Environmental > Aquatic > Non-marine Saline and Alkaline > Saline | place: Antarctica: Ace Lake...
TTTTGTAAGGAAAGATTGGGATGAGACGCCTTTGGATTGCAGATGTTCATGCGAACCAGCCAGCATTCGAAGCGGTGCTTGCGGATGTCGGCGGGGTGGACGATATCGTTTTCCTCGGAGATATTGTGGGATACGGTCCGCACCCCTCAGGTTGCATTGATCTCCTGAAACAACTTGATGCGAAAGTCATAATGGGTAACCATGACGCTGCAATCCTTGCCATTGGTGCCCGCGTTCCCCTAAGGTCCAATCCTGTTGATTGGGGTGAATGGACGTTTGACCAGCTCAACGAGGAGCAGTTGTCGTATCTGTCGCGTCTGCCGACTGAGTTAACGATTAATTCCTGTGGGACCAGCATACAGGCGATGCATCACCCTTCCGGGGCTCCATATCTGCACCCGGCCATGCCTGACTCTGTCCTAGCGAGCCATCTCCAAGCGACTCCGTATCCTGTCGTTTTTTGCGGTCATTGTCACCTCCAAATCGACCGAACCGTGAATGGATGCCGATACCTTTGTATTCCACCAGTTGGTCAACCCAGGAACCGTGATACTCGAGCCGGTTATGCTCTGGAAATTGATGGAATCCTTACATTCCATTTCGTCCCATACGACATTGAGCGGGTCGTAGTAGATATTCAGAGAATCGGGCTGGAGACTGAATTCTGTCAACGCTGGATTCGTTTTCTCCGCACGGGTTACGATGCCGAGTGGTCTCGCGAATACAGACAGAACGAATCCATGCAGGCGACGCCAAATGGCACGCCTGATAGATTGTGAGTTGTAAGGTCGGCTCTCCTCTTTGATCACCCAGGCGTTGGTTTGCCTCCCTTTGCCTACACTGTCTTGTTCGCTGGGGCGGTACTTTGATCGACGGATGGGCAAGGAGCCACACGCACCGGATGCGGAAGTGACCGAGGTGTTGGTGGCTAGGGTCTAATCTTGGAGGATCTCTCAGCCGTATGGGTGATCGGCTTTGCCGGGAAATTCGACGGATGTGTTCCCTCGCGTCGGGGCTACTCAGGCGGGCAAGCCCTCGGGGCATTGGCCCCGCCACTCCTCTAACACGGGTACTCGAAGCCGGTGGCCACATTCACCTGCGGTCGGCCGCTGAAATCGGACTGGAAGACAACATACTTGCCGTCTGGCGACAAAACCGGGTGCGAGTGAGAGGGCTGCTCTTTGCAGGTCGAACGGGGCAATAGCAGGTACGTGGCTTTTAGCCACGGGGCTTCCGTATCTGACTCCATGTAAGTTGCGATCCAGAGGAATGAGTACTTGCCTTCGACGTAGCCGTCGGTGTCGCTGACGAAATGCTTGCCGGACAGGTCACAGGCGACATGGCAGGAGTCGGCGCGGGCTAACTTGCGTCCCAGATCGATGGGCGGCGGAACGTCTTTCGCCAGCACCCCGTGCCAGTATTCCGGATGATTGCGCCCGCCCGGCAACGCCACCGGCGGCGCCTCGACAATGGGTGAACGCCATTTGCCGTGGCGCAGGTCGTAGACCGCACAAAAGATTGAAGTTTCCATGCCGCGGAAACCGACATGTCCGCCTGAGATCATGTCGCCGTTGTTGCAAATGGGCACCATGCGCCAGTCTGTGCCGTCGTCGTGTAGTACATGGTGCATTGTGAGGCTACCCTCCCCCGGAGGGAAAGCCGGGGGCATGTCCCCCCAGCGCCAGGAGCCGTCGGGTGGGGTGAGCCACGACTCATCGGACAGCCTGCCGTCGGTCCCCAAGACCATAATGTCGTAGGGTGCATCGGGATTTTTGGAGTACTGACAATGCATGTTGCGGAACCCGTTGCCGAATTCGGTGATCCCGTAGGTTCCACGCGCTAAGTCGAACACGTACGCGCCCCAGGGCGCACCTTCGGTGCGGCCGTCGCCCAGCCATGCGCCCACTAGCAGATGCTTGCTGTCGCAGGAAATCGAGTTGCTACCGCGAATGGTTAGCGGCACGGGCGCGGTGCAGACCGGCTCTCGCTCGCCGCTGCCAAGCACGATGCGTACAACTTCGAGCACATCGTCGCGTTTGTAGATTTCATAGACGCAGGTGCCATCCGGCGCCAGGCAGGCACCGCAGAAAGCATTCCGGGCGTCACGGAAGGACCCAATGCCCGCGACCGCCTCTTCGTGTTCGAGGATGGGTTGGATGGCGAAATTGTCTTCCGTATCACACAGCCACAGTCCGCCTTTCTTGCTGCCGTCGTCGCTGGCTCGCCGCCAGAACGTGAACCGTTTTGAATCCGGTGTCCACGAGTTGCAGTCCATGTAGACATTCTCGCTGTCACGCGTCTCGTCGGTAGCTATCTGCAGCACTCGTAATCCCGGCTGGCTGGCCGGGGTGATAAATTCATCGCGCTCGTAGGATTCGTTCATTGATCATGATCTCCGCTTGCATCGGGCCGTCTGAGGCCAGAGTTTTCTCTCATTATCTAGGTTACGTCGTCAACAGGCGAGCGAGAGTCGCCCCAGCTCTCGCTCCGTCCCGAGCTTCGCTGCACTACTCGTCAAGCCCCGGTGCCGGGGTATTGCTCCATTCGCCTTGATTAAGCGCCGGACGATGGGGGAAACCCCTCCCATTTACTAAACTCAATCACGGCACGATTGCGTAATCATGCAAACACTATGCTGCTTCCTCGCCCCCCTAACAAGTGCAAACCTTCCCTCTCTTTGTCTTGAGAAATAACCAATGGCCGTACACACTTTGCATCTGTTGACTGCAATTTAATGATTTAATGAATGGCCCAAAACTATGTAACCATATTATGGCGATCACACAGAAACAACTGGCTAAAGAATTGGGTGTGGTGCAGGTGACGGTGTCGCGTGCACTCCGACACTATAAGGGTGTGAAGGAGAGCTTGCGCCGCCGCATCCTGAACGTAGCGGCGCGGGAGGTCTACTCGATCGAGGCCTCCAATCAGGAGGCGCGCTTGATGCCCATAACTTCTTTCGGTATCTTGGCCATGACGGCGTCGAGTTCCTTCCGTACCGCCTTGTCGCGAATCATATTCCACGGTTGATTGCAGCCGCTGCCATAGATCCGAACAGCTCGCATATTCAGAAAAGATACGAATACCCTCGCACTCGGTTTTAAAAAAAGCGGGTCAAAAGGGACGGAAAAAATCTTGTCTCAAATTATATCAGAATTTACCGTTGACTCTTTCCTGGGACTCTGATGCACTAAACCACTACTGCTTCACTACCTCGTGGATAGTTACACCCCGTGCTTCCTCGGGTGACCGGGCGTCCTATTTCGATCACACTTGAAGCAAATAAACGGATGAAGAAGTAGACAGTCATCATAGGAGAAATAAGCATGTTGACTATCGGTGGACAACGCGTGTTTGTCGGCGGGTTCCATGATCATTGGTGCCGGAATGGCACCGACAATCCTGCACTTCTGATGGCGGCCATGAATTACCATCACTTGGATTTCATCTGCCTGATGGATGGTCTGCCCATGGACTCGTGGATTCGCGATTGTATCGAAACCTATTGTCCTCACATGCGGATATTTCTTGGACAGGAACTTTGCTACAGCTGGGGCCATGTCATCACTGTCGGCGGCCGCGCACCGGATCCGCAGATTCTCAATCAGGATTATCGCTCCGTGCTTGCTACGCTGAAACGCCATTGCGTTTTCGTGGCCATGGCCCACCCCATGTACTCTACCACGCACGAACAACTTTTCCTCACAGGTGAATTGGACAGGCTTCTCGACGATGATCTTATTGACGCTGTGCAACCCGGCTTATCAACAGAAGAAACGGTCTGGATCCAGGGGCGCCTGGCTAAAGGTCGACGCACACCTGTGGTTGAAGGATGGGACGCTCATATGCTTAGTCCCCTACGTAATCTGCCGACGGTTCTCTATTCCAGAGAGCGACCGCCCGATGGTCACATCGACACTTGCTCAGGCAACCGAACTCTGGTCTTTGCCGACGATAACAGTCTTCCGGCACTGCGTATCGCAGTGCGGGCAGGTCGATCGCTGATCGAAAATGCAACAACGGGAGAATTTGTTGGACCACCGGAATTGGCGGAGTTCCTCCTAGCCAACGGTTACCGCAAAGCAATCAAGGAGTTGGACGCCCAGAGGGATCGCGTGAGCCTGACGTTGGGTGGACCACTTGTCGGAGGGGGGCCAGCACAATTCAATTTCTCAGAGCCCGGTGTTGTCAGGCTCCCTGGTACACTGGAATCGCCCATGGTGACAAAGACGGATTCCGCCGGTGTCCTACAGCAGAATTGCCTGAGGCCTGTGCTGGACCGTGACAGAACTTATCTCCCTGTTGTCCATATAGGGGCTGCAGGCTATTCGCGAGTGTTTGCTGCCGAAGTCCATCATCCCATCCAGATGGAAGCATGGCCCGCGTTTGACGGTGAACAGATGGCCGTCGACATCGTGTCCAAGAGACCCTTCCAAGGAACAGTGAAGATCACAGTAGAAGGCATGCTCCCTTCGCCCGTTGTAGTTGATCCGAACCAATGGAGAGTCTCTCTTCCCGGCAAGACGCCTCCACGTCTTCCGATGCCCTATATCCTGATGGCTGAGATGGCCAACGGGATTCGCCGTGAAATCAAGGGCATCCTCACGTTTGTTCACGTCCCGCGTTTTGCCGGCAATTGGACAAAGGTCCCCGAGATTGCTGTGGACAACCCCGTGTTCACACCTACACCGGGCAGTACGTTTGCGGCCAATCGTCCGTGGCCAGGTTCGGATGCCTTTTCCGCCCGGGTGCGTCTGGCATGGACAAACGAGGCATTGCTGTGCCGGGCACAAGTTTGTGATCCAATCCATTTTCAGCCATTCACAGACCATATGTATTATGAAGCGGACTCGCTGCAAGTGGCTGTCGATCCTCTGCTACGACGCGAAGAAACTCATGGGGCCATTGCCGCCTATGTAGTGGCCTCGACCCAAGCAGGTCCCCAAGTGATCCGCTGGTTGGTCCCCGATGCCACGACTTCCCCCAGGGTTGATCCTCCACCCGGCAACACGCACCTTCGAGAGAAGAGCTCAGAGTACATGACTGTGGAAAAGTGGCATGGCGGATTGGTTTACACGATGCGCCTGCCGTGGGCCGATATGTTGCCTTCACCCCCGGATCCGGGTATGCGAATGGGACTGTTCCTGTGGTTCGCCAATAACAACGGGCAGGGAATGCTCGATGTTCTTGAATGGCCAAAACCCATTCCCGGCATGTTCACGGTCCCCTCTAAATGGGGAATCATCACCCTCGCGGATTGATTGCGCTTTCAGGCAAATCCCGCTTCCTTAATTACCTTGGAGAACAAGATGCCCAACAAAGACGAGCTGCGGATCTGGCGCTCCTGGCAGAGCGACTTCGGGAAGAACGTAAAGAACGCTGACGACTTGCTGGACGAGACGGTCAAGGCCGTCGAGGTCTATAGCGACAAGGAGCTGGCGAAGATCGCCGCCAACGGCTTCAACGCCATCTGGGTCCACGGCATCATCAACAATATGATCCAGACCTCCATTTTCCCGGAATTGGGGCGACACTGGAAAGTCCACATGAGAAACATGCGGACCCTGATTACTCGGGCGAAGAAGCATGGCTTGCGGGTGTTGATCTATTGCCAACCTCCTAGGGGAATCGACGAGGACAGTCCTTTCTGGAAGAAGCATCCCGACGTCCGCGGCCCTCGGATTCTTTTCCCGTCGGATGATGGCAATCAAATTGTCCAATACGCCGTCTGCACTTCGACCGGCAAGGTCAAAGCGTTTCTGAGCGAGGGCTTCGAGCGATTGATGAGGGAGCTGCCTGATCTGGCCGGCGTCATCCTGATTACCGCTTCCGAGTTCCCTTCACATTGCTACGGCAGGTACAACAGCCGGCAGAAATTTGGTTTCATGGATTGCCCGAGATGCGTCGACCGGAGCCCATCCGAAGTGGTAAATGAGATCATCCAACGGGTCCGTGACGGCGTCCGCAACGTGTCCCAACAAGCGCAAGTCATCGCTTGGAACTGGTCATGGTCTGCCTATGAGAACGACCCGAATCCCACAATTGTCGGGAACCTGCCGAAGGATGTGGTGCTGATGTGCGGTTTCGAGCGCGGCGACAGCAAGGTGATTTTGGGCAAACGGCGTGCGATCGACGAATACGCCCTCTCCTACGTCGGCCCCTCAGATCGGTTCATAGGAGCCTGTAAAATCGCCAGAAAGAACGGTCTGAAAGTGATGGCAAAACTGCAGATCGGCACCACCCACGAGCTGGCGACAGTCGCTAGCATCCCGGTACTCGGCAACATCTACGAGAAGGCGAGAAACTATCGAAAATTGGGTCTCGACGGATTCGTGGGATGCTGGAACTTCGGCAACCTCACCAGCGCCAATACCGCGGCCTTCAACACCTTTATCTCGGTTGGCAAACTGCCGGCGAGGGAGAAGGCTCTGACAGCCTTCGCCGAATCCTATTTCCCGGGATGCGAGGCGGACAAGGTCGTTCAGGCTTGGGAGATCTTCGGCAAGGCCATGGACTACTACCCATTCTGCATTCCGTTCCTGTATTTCAGCCCCGTCAACTATTCGCTCGCATATCCGATCAAGCCCAAACAGATCGGCCGGAAAGTTGGCGGCAGGTCTTGGTTGATGGATGTACGCGGCGACAATCATGACCTCTCCTTCGGTTGCTACACCCTCGACGAGATCATCAAGGGATTAGGCATGTTGGCCAGAACATGGAGACCCGGAACGGTTGCGTTGGAGAAGGGCCTGAAAACGACGAGTGGCGAACATGGCGCCAGAGAGACGGACAACGCCTGGATGGTCTACCACGTCTATCGCAGCGCCTGGAACACCTACCGCACCTACAAGCTTAGGAAGAAGTGGTCAGACGCCAAGCTCGACGCTTATCTGCGGATCATCAAGAACGAGATCGCCAATCTCGAACAGGTAGTCCCAATCCTGACGAGAGACCATGAGAGACAATTCGGCTACCACATTGAGGCGCACGGCCAGATGTTCGACCTTGACGGTGTCAAAAAAAAGATCCGTTCACTGAAAAGACAACTTTCCAGCGTCAAGTAATGCGTGTGTTCGAGGGGCGCGGAGAACGCTCCAGATCACGCGCAGCTGAAAATCCTCACGCGCATCCGGCTTGTGCTGCAGAAATCAGAAAGAGCGGACGCGATAAATGATGAAACTGTTTTCTGGCTAATTGATGGTTGAGAGAGAGTGGAAGCTGTGCGTGTCGGGATGGTTTCCCGTTTTCGTTTCCCGCGGGTTCTATAGGAGCGGTGGGAAAGGAAACGGGAAACGGTGGTGGCGTAGCCTTGAGGACCGTGTGTAACGTGGCCCTGCCAGCCGAGTACCGAAAGCGTTTCACTGAGGGTGACGGTACGCATACGGTATCATTTGCACAGTTACTGAGTAGAGAGGGGCTGCGGCGATTCTGTAAGCGTCTCGATAACCCGCTCGCGTGCGGATGCGCTTTGAGGTTCAGCCACGACACTTTCATCAACAACGGCCAGTGCAAGTGCATCCTAATCTTCCACCAATGCCAGAGGAACATGATTACGGGACGGGGCGGCACGCTGTTCGATGAAAAGTGGCAGTCGTACCGGCCGAACCTTGATTTTGGCTGCCTTGCGCCACCAGATTGGTGACCGATAATCCTCTGTTTCTACCTTAATCTTTCGCCCTAGTCTCGCTTTTCCTCCCGCGCCTTCAAGCCGCTCCATCCCAGCCTTTTCGTAATCGCCACCCATCACTCTTTTCCCCGCCTCAGCGAAAGAGGAACACCGTTCCGCCCGCCTTGAGCAAGATGGCACCGTCACCGGAGACGTTCGCCGGAACGGGCGTGTAGCCGTTCCAGTTGTTCGTCGTGTAGAGCCCACCCTTGGTGTAGACCGTGCCGTTGACCGTGAACGCGTTCACCGTCAGCACCGTGCCGTTCGTGCCCAGGTTCAGCAGTTCGTTGGCGCTGGTCACGGTCAGGGAGGCGATCCGGTCGCTGGTCGTGACCGCCAACGCGCCGCGGTTGGTCACGATGACCGAGGCGTAGCGCAGCTCGTCTGGGACCGCGTTGGTGAAGGGCGGGAACTGGGTACGGGTGCCGATGAGCGCATTGTTGTCGATCGTCACCGAACCCTTGCCGGCACCCTGCGCCGGCGTCTGCAGGTACACCGTGCCGGCCCCTCCGTGCGGCACGGAGCCGCCGGTGCCTCCCCGGGCCATCACCTTGGCGAGGTCGATATGGCTGAAGTCCGCGCCCGCGTTGGTCACCACGAGGCCCACGCGGCCGCCGCCGCCGCCGCCGGAGTATCCGGTCGCGGTGCCACCGTTGGCGCTGAAGACGCCGGCGCCCGCCATGGCGCCTGCGGTCGCATACAAGCTGCCAGCCGAGCCGCGTCCATATTGGTCGGTGCTGCTGTTCGCGGAGATGACCCCGTTGTTGATGAGCGTTTCTGTGACGCCGAGCCGGATCGAGCCGGCTCCAATTCCGTGCGTGCCGCCGCTGCCGATATGCATGGGGGTGGTGATGCTGCCGTAGCAGGCCGTGGGATAGTTGGTGTCTGCGTCGCCGCCCTCGCCGCCGTAGGCGGCCCCCCGGTGGTTGTTGTTCGCTGTGCTCGGCGCGCCTGGTCCATTTGCCACTGCGTAGCCTTTGTCAGCCACGTCGAAGCGGCCGCCCTCGTCGACCATAAGGTCGCCACCGACGTTTAGCGCCAGTTTGTATGTCTCGCCCTGTGCGGTCGTGCCGTTGGCGCTGTGCGTCAGCGTGCCGTTGGCGTGGACCGTCACGTCGGCCGCGACCGTGAAGTTCGTATCGATGGTCAGCGTGGTGGCCTGCGAAATACCAACTGCCAGACGGCCGATGGTGACGGGCGTTGTCACGCGCGGCGCGTTGTCACCGTTGCTGTCGAGCAGGACGAAGTCGCTCGGCCCCGGCGCCGTGCCGCCGAGCCAGTTACCATCGAGCGTAAAGGCTGTCGAGGTTCCGCCCGACCAGACCTTCCAGTCGCCGAAGTTCCAGTTGCTGTTGCCGTTGCTGTTGGTGGAGTCGATGGCATAGATCGTGTGGTCGCCCAAGGCGTTGCTGTTCTTTGCATCCACGTACTTCACGACAGTCGGCACGGCGACGTTTAGGTTCCACTCGCCGGACCCGTCCATCACGATGAGGTTGCCCGCCGCGCCGATCAGCCGGAAGCGATTGCCGACCGCATAGGTCTGCCCCGCGCCGAAGGTGAGCGCCGCGCCGCCACTGACGACCAGGTCCACATTCGTGGCCGTGAAACCGCCTTGGAACGTCACATCCGCGCTCGTGGAGAGAAAGGTCAGGTCGCGTGTGGTTAAGGTGTCGGCGATCGTCACCGGCTGCGTGGTGGCGAAGTCGAGAATGTGGAACGTGTTCCCGCCGGTTGTCAGGCCTTGCGCGCCCGTCCCGGCCAGCTTCAGCGTGCTTTGCGCGAGGTTGAACGTGCCGCCGGTGAAGTCCACGACGCCCTCGAAGGTCAGCGTTTCGCTGCCCGTAGCGGTCAGCGTACCCGCGACGGTCACGCCGCCGCCGATCCGCAAGCTGAAGCCCGCGAGGTTCAGCGTCGCCCCCGATTGGACAATCAGGTTGCCGTCATAACCGGGCGCGGAATAGGTCTTGTCCAGCACCGGCTGGTTGACTGGTGCCGCGGGGATCGTGATGGACGGGTCGCCCTGCAGCGGTATGCGACCCAGATCCCAGTTGTCGCCGGTGTTCCAGTCCGTGCTCACGCTGCCATCCCAGACGATTGGGCCCAGATCGGCGAAAATCCAGTTGTCGTTGTTGTCGCCGTCGGTCGAATCGATGGCGATGATCGGGTCCCCGTCGTTGGCGTTGGAGTCGGTCACGTCGAGGTACTCCATGCTCACCTGCGTGCCGCCGGGCAGCGCGCGGAAGTTGAACTTCGTGCCCGGGCTCGTCGAAGCCAGCGTCAGCAGGTTGCTCGCGGTGCCGGCCAGGGTCAGGTTCCGCGCCACCGTGTTTGTTTTCCCCGCCTCGAAGCGCAGCGTCTTGCCCCCGTTCGTGCAGGTCAGGTGGCCGAAGGCCCAGTTGCCGTTCAGCGTAGCCGTGTTCGTACCGGCGAACGCCACCGTGCCGTAGGCGTCGGATGCAAAGTTGGTCACATTCGTCCAGTTGCCGTAGACTGTCAGCGTCTGGTTGCTGTCGATGAGCAGCAGCGCGTTATTGCGGACGATCACGTCGCCCACTGCGGTATCCGTGACGCTCGCGGTGATGCGCGCTCGGGCGTCGGAGTTGAGGCCTGAGTTGTCCACGATCAATGTGCCGTAAACCTGGCTCGCGCTTTTCAGGTACACCGTGCCGGCGCCGCCATAATATGCGGCGTTGGAGTCCTTGCCGCCGCGCGCCGTGATGGTCTGCCCGGCGAAGGAATCGCTGCCCGTCAGCACGACCGCAACGCGCCCGCCGCCGCCGCGGTTGTAACAGTTTGGCAACGACGCATCGCCGCCGGTCGCCTGAATGTTGCCGGTTCCGGCCAGCGACGTGGCGGTCAGATAGACACTGCCGCCCGAGCCGCTGTAGCTGTTTTCGATCGCTCCGTTCGCGGAAATCGTGCCGTTGTTCGTCAGCACACCCGAGACCCGCAGGCACGCCCTCCCTCCCCCGTATCTGCTAAGGTAGCCTTTGCTTCCAAGCGTCACGGGCGCGGTCACGGATCCGTACGGCGTGCCTTGCGGCGCGCTCAGCCAGCCCTCGCCGCCATGCGCGCCCGTGTGGCTGCCGCCACCCTGGTTCTGGCTGGACAGTGCATCGGCGTCGATCTTGCCGCCCGCGTTGACGGTTAGGTTGCCGTCCAGCACCAGGTCGATGGCGTCGTCCAAATGGTGCGTCATCACGGCGCCGGAGGCGATAACGACATTGCCGGTGACGGTCAGGCTCGAGTTGGGGCGGAAGTCCCAGTTCGTGACGATCAACTCGCCTTCGGTCAGAATCAGTTGCCCGTACTCAATCCGGACGCCTTCGCCGGCGACGGCCGGGTGGCCGGAGACGCCGCTGGAGGCGAGGCGGAGCACTGAGTTTGTCCCGGCTTCGAGGATGCCGCAGTTGGTCACCACCAGCAGCGGCACCGTCCAGGTCTGCTCCTCGGGGATGGTGGCGCCAAGGGCATTCCAGGCGTCCCAGTTATTGTTGTCGATGATCAGCGTGCCGTTCCCCGCGCCCTGGGACTGGGTCTCGAGGTAGACCGTGCCCGGGCCGCCAGCCCTGTAGAATCCGACCCAGGTGGCGCCGTTGCCCCCGTAGGCCGAGACATTGGTCTGGGTGAACCCGCTGAAATCGGCTAAAGTATTGGTGACCACCAGCGAAACGCGTCCGCCGCCGCCGCCGGCGGTGCCGCTCGCGGTGCCGCCGTTGGCGCGGATCTGGCCGGACCCGGCGAGGGTGCCGCTGGTCAGGAACACGCTGCCGCCTGAGCCGCCCGCGTAGGACTCGTTGATGCCGTTGGCCGTGATGCTGCCGTTGTTGGTGACCGCGCCCGTGACCGTGAACCGGATCGCGCCGCCACTGCGGTTATCCCTCGCGCCGCCGCTGCCCAGGCTGACCGGCGCCAGGTAGTTGCCGTACGTCTTGGTCGGATAGGCTGCGTCGCTGCTGTGGCCGCCCTTGCCGCCATGGGCGCCGCCGCGGTGGTTGTTGTCCGCCGATCCCGGCGTCCCCGGTCCTTGCCCAGCGCTAAAGCCCATGTTGTCCGCAGTGACGATTCCCGTGGTGCCGACGGTGAGGGCGCCGCCCACCGTGAAGGTGCGGCCGACGCCTTCCGTGCCGGCTGTGGTGGAGGTCCACTGGCATTCCAGCGTGCCGTCGATCGTCATGCTGCCGCCCACGTCGAGCGTGGCAGCCGTGCCGTCGGTATAGTTCCACTTTGCTCCCGAGGCGAGCGAGAACGCTCCGTCCACCGTGAGGTTGCGCTTCTGGGTGATGGTGCCGGTGTAGCCGGAACGGATGTCCACTGCATCGACCGTGCCGGTGTAGGATGCGTCGACCGTGGCGTTGTTCACGCCGTTGCCGTCAAAGATGGCCGTGTCGCCCGCGTCGGGCAAGCTCGCGCCGGTCGAGCCGCCGGAGGTCGTTGACCAACTCGTCGTTACCGACCAGTTTGCGCCGGCTCCGCCCACCCAGTACCGATCAGCCGCCCCCGCCATCCCCGCCGCCAGCAGCATCGCTGCGAGCGAGAGGCCAGCGGTTCCAAATTAGGAAATCTTCGAGTTGCGGGAGGGGCTTCGGACATGAAAGTCAGCGTCGCCGATCCTAATCGCACTCCTCTGCACTCGCCGATCCT
>Ga0307929_1002376_pt1 | contig 12282 bp, 7 predicted proteins | sample AceLakmetage1330_FD_203160 | JGI IMG/M metagenome (GOLD analysis project Ga0307929, IMG submission 203160) | Saline water microbial communities from Ace Lake, Antarctica - #1330 | ecosystem: Environmental > Aquatic > Non-marine Saline and Alkaline > Saline | place: Antarctica: Ace Lake...
CAACGCCAGAAAAAGCAGCAGAATGAAGAATCTCGGCAGTTTTGAATTCATCGGTCAACTCCTGTGACTTCGACAACCAATGCGCTGAAACGAGATAATATAAGATGTTTCTAAAGCACTGGTCGCCGCTTGCCCCAAATATATAGATATATAAATTTAACAAGGGGGCAAGTATTAGTCAAGGAGCATAAACAAGCCGAATTCAAGGGAAAACAGACAAACTCCTAATACAGATTAACCTTCAAGATGTTCCGGGCAGATGTAGAAGGAGATGCCATTGTCTCCATAAACTCTTATCATGCTTTTGGCGGCAAGCTTACGGCCGCAACGATAGCAGTAAAAGCAAGTTTCGTTGATTTCCACAGCGTGTGTAGTTTCCAGTTTAGCGTCTTTCATCTTTTCATAATCTTGGTGCATCATAAGGGCCTCCTTTTCTTACGTCTGGCCTCGTACTTATGAAACTGCAAAAGGGGTGCCAAAAAGACATAATTCCCGATATAGTAAAACGGCACCCGGTGACGCCATAATGATTTGGAATTACAGGGCAAATCAGGCGAAATAAACGGAGATAAATAAGATACATAAATTGTCGTAATTATCCATGTGCAAAATTGTGCGGTTTTTATGGACACAACTGACAATAATCCATCGTCAATTTGTAAGTATTTGTAATAACAGCGTTTTTGCTATGACTTGTTTTTCATACGAAAACAATTCTGCGTAGCATGGAACAAAAGCTCATAATATCGGTATATTAGCGAGTCGCTGATTGCGCTACGCATATTTTGCGGGCTTTTCGGTGTATTGCTTTTCGGGATTTGTATCGCTCTCTGTCTCATGTGATGGCAAACGGCACCTCACAAATTATTGAAAAAATGGGGAACCCGGGTATGTATACAATGGGCGACTGTTAGGAATGTTAGATCGTAGGGGCAGGCCCCCGTGCCTGCCCAAATTACAGCCCCGAAGCAAATGGGCAGCCACGGGGGGCCGCCCCTACATCTCAAATCTTAGCTTGGAGCATGGTCGCCTGACATGCTCCAACGGGGCGAAAATCGCAGGAATCCGCAAAAAAAGCCCGCCTTCCTTATGGAAAGCGGGCTTTTTACTTGAATACAATGTATTCCCCATCAGTCAGGAAAAATATACTGACTTAGCGTCCGGGGCACTGCTCCGAAATTTCGGGGGCTATACCCTTGTTTCCGTAGGCTTTTTCAAAATGAGCGGCGAATTCGGCGGCCAGTTTTTTGGCGCGCTCGTCATAGGCACCCTTGTCTTCCCAGGTGTTTCTCGGCTGCAGGATGCTTAGGTTTTCAACGCCGGGGCAGGTTGTCGGGACTTGCAGATGGAAGAGCTTGTCCTCGGTGTACTCGGCATTTTTCAACTCGCCGGAGATGGCGGCTGTAACCATGGAACGTGTCAGGTTGATGTCCATGCGTTTGCCCACGCCGTAGGAACCGCCGCTCCAGCCAGTGTTGACCAGATAGACTTCGGTGTCGTGTTTATCCAGCATAGCTCCCAGCATATCGGCATAAACCGACGGGTTGCGCGGCATGAAGGGCTCGCCGAAGAAACGGCTGAAGACCGTGCTCGGCTCTACGATGCCGGTCTCGGTTCCGGCCAGCTTGCTGGTGTAGCCCATCAGGAACCACAGCATGGCCTGATGTTTGTTCAGACGCGAAACCGGAGGCAGAACGCCGTTGGCATCGGCTGTCAAGAACAGAATGGCGCTCGGGTGGCCGCTTACAGGCGGAGTTTTGATGTTTGACAAAAACGCCAGCGGATAGGATGCGCGGGAGTTGGGCGTCATTCTGTCGTCGTAAAGGTCGAAGTTGCCGTTGGGGTACATCATGGTGTTTTCGACTATAGAACCGTGCTTGAGATAATCGTCGTCATGGAAAACGGCCTTGTGGATCTCAGGCTCTTTTGTGGGGTCCAGGTCGATCAGCTTGGCATAACAGCCGTTTTCGAAGTTGGCGATGCCTTTGTCGTTCCAGCCGTGTTCGTCGTCGCCCAAAAGCGAACGATCCGGGTCAGCTGAAAGCGTGGTTTTGCCGGTGCCGGAGAGTCCCAGCATCAAGGCGCAGTCGCCGTCTTTGCCTTCGTTGGCCGAGCAATGCAGGGGCAGGATTCCTTCTGCCGGCAGGTAGTAGTTCATAACGGTGAACATCAGCTTTTTGACGCTGCCGCCGTAAGCCGAACCGTAAACCACTCCCATGCGGCGGTCAAAGTCTATGGCCACTGCCATATTCGAGGTTTCGCCCTTGGCCGGGTCCATTCTCAGTTTGCCCTCATAGCGCTTGGGATCGAGTTTGTCGTAGGGCAGAGCGATCAGGTAGAAAGGCTTTTCTGCAAAAATGCTGTCTGCGCATTTATCTGTTTTTTCTCTGAACATATTGTCGGTGAACAGGGCGGTCAAAGCCTTGTCGCTGACGGTTTTGACAGGCAGGCACCAGGCCGGGTCGGCGCCGATGACTCTATCGGTGATGAAGAGTTCGCTTTTTTCAGACAGCGTTTTTATGGCGTCTTCAAAGAGCATATCGAATGTTTCCGGGTCAATGGGCAGATTATTGGGAGAATCCCAGTCGATGTTGCCGGCGCTTTCGGGATGTTTGACACACAGGGTGTCTTTGGGGCTACGGCCAGTAGATTCCGGAGGGGTCCAGGTAACCAGAGCGCCGCAGGCAGAAACCAAGGCTTCTTTGCGTTCCACGCTTTCTTTAATAAGCGCTTCTCTTGAAGAATTGTCCTTGATAATACCGCTAAAATTGCTCAGAGTTTTGTTCAGTTCTTCATGAAATTTCATTTTTTTACACCGTTTCGAGTTACTGGCCCGAATAATTTACGACTGAATAGCCTCGCAAATAATCCAAGCAGTGTTGGCAAAATGCCGATAATGGGCTTCTAAGAATAAAAGAGGTCAGAAGATGTTCTGAATTTACTTCAGCAGGCTACCTCTTGGGCGGCTCAATCATCAACGACTGTATTCTATATCCGATGAGTTCAAAATCTCAAAGCTTTTAGTATTCGGATCGCATTTAAGCATGTGATGAACGAGGGGATCGCGTCGGGCCAGCGCGTCGGTCTCATAAAAATGCACTCCCTGCCAGACTTTGTGCATAAAGCGGTGCCCATGCCCTCCGAAAGTGGCAAGGATTGTATCCGAATGCCTGTCGATTACATCCAGCAGCGGACTGGGATTGTCTTTTAGCATCTCCTGCTCAGGCTCTATATAATGGTGCCAGAAAAGGAAAGTCGGCATTTCTTTTGAAAGTTCATCTTCCAGCCAGCCCAGTTGTTCTTCTGAAAACGTCGGTCGGTCGTTGCTGTCATGATCTGTGGCCATCTCTCCGGCAAACAGCACCACGAACAAGAAACCATTGTGCTCAATGGAATAATAGGGCGCGGGAAACATGCCGGTCTCGCCAAAGACAAAATCCCACGAGGCCAAAGGCGCATCGTTGCCGCTCCAACTGTCGAAGTAGCGATTGTCGTGATTGCCCAATACCTGATAAATGGGCATTGAGTAGTTTTCCTCTATGGCGGAGCGATAAATTGTCAGGATATCCAGTGGGTCTTCGCAGGTTCTATCGGGGAAACAAAACAGATCGTCTACCAGATCGCCGGTATTGATGACGAAATCGGGTTTTTCCTCCATGTCTTCAAGCATTTGCCCGAAGGCCACGAAGTTCAGGTTGGACTTGTCTTCTTCATTGAGTACCAGGTGAGTGTCGGAAATGATGGCGACTTTGAAGCTTTCGGGTTGCGCTTCGATTTCCGCTTCCATATCGCCATCGTTCTGCGCGTCAGTATCGGTCTGTTCCAAATCGGCATCCGTATCGCCGTCGCTGCCTTGTTCCAGATCGCTGTCACCCCCGCCGGTATCCGCATCGCCGCCGGAGTTGTCGTCATCGGATTCCGAGCAGGCACAGCAAAGCAGCGCCAGCAGCAGAACAAAAAACACTAAACCGAAACGCATCTGACTCTTCATTTTTAGCTTCCTTCAAGAACAATCCGATTATTTATTGATCCAAGCATAACAGATCAGCCGATTCTGTCACCCTGAACTTGTTTCAGGGTCTTTCTTTAACTTCACCAGATGTTGAAACGAGTTCAGCATGACAGCCGTGTTTCAGCTTCCTTCAATTTTCTTTCACTTCGCCGTCGATGCGCCGCTCTACCGCCATGCGCGCCAGCACGTCGGCGCGTTCGTTCTCGGGTATGCCTGCGTGTCCGGCCACCTTTATAAAGGAGATCTTGGCGAATTTGCCCATCAAGTCCCTGATGTCGGCCACCAACTCCGCATTGGCTTTGGCCTTCCAGCCCTTGGCCAGAAGCCCCAGCGAGTAACTGGAATCGGTATGGATTTCAATGGGTATGGCGCGGTTTTTTATCTGCTTGAGCGCGTAATAGATAGCGCTTAACTCGGCTATATTGTTGGTTGATTTCGGGCCCAGATAGGAGGCGAACTCCTTGCGGTGCTCACCCCAGATCATCACCACGCCAAGACCGCCGGGGCCGGGGTTTCCCGAACAGGCACCGTCTGTATAAACGGTTATGCTGCCACAGCTGTTATCCAAAGGCGGCGCATCGCGTTTGGCGGTGGCGCGGGATTCCACCGGAGCTTCGCTTTTGGGAGCTTTCACGCTGGAACCGCCTAAGGGTTCAAGATATTTTGTGGCGGTATTATATGTGCGGTTGTCGTCGAGTTTGTATCTGAACTCGGCACTGCCGTCCACCAGTATGGGTTTGTCCTCCCGATCGACATGCACCCACACTTTTCCTTTTTTAAACTTCATTCTCCGCCACGGCATGGCTTTTTCCCATAGTAATTTTTCATGCAGCATATCTGTCACAGGCATAAGCGTCAAGACCATCGGGCCGGAAATAACGGCAGAAGCGGCGGGTCCGGATGGAATGTGAAATTTATGATTGTAAGATTTGATGGGAAAAAGCTTTTGTCTGCTCCTTGCTATGACCTATCATAGTAAAGATTAGCTGGAGAAGGTAATGCAGGGATTGAAGTCTGTCATTCTTACAACTGTTTTTTTATTGGCTTTATTTGTCACGGCGTCCTTGTACGCCTACCCGAGCAGTTACGAATGGCGCACCCGCGAAACCGAGCATTTTCGTATCACGTATCATCAAGGCGAAGAAGAGCTGGTCGAGCGCGTTTCGCGCATGATAGAAGAAATCCACGACAATCTTTCTCCCATACTCGAGAACGAAGGGCGCTTTAAAACCGAGGTATTGCTGGTCGATCACGTCGATTCTCCCAACGGCTTTGCAAATGTATATCCGTACAACAAACTGGTGTTGTATGCAGTTCCGCCGGGGCACGACAGCGTATTGAACGACTACGACGACTGGCTACGGGTTCTGATTTCCCACGAATACACGCACGTTTTGCAGATGGACAAAACCGCAGGACTCGTGACGGCCATCAACCTGATTATGGGCAAGACCTATCATCCCAACCAGTACATGCCGCGCTGGTATACCGAAGGCTCGGCCATCTGGTCCGAGAGCAAACTGACGGCGGGCGGGCGCAACCGTTCTTCGTACTTCGACATGTTTCTGCGTGCCAATTTCCTGGAAGGTAAAGATACACTCATCAGTGATTGGAACAGTTCGCGGGATCAGTGGCCGCGCGGCAACATGGTTTATCTGTACGGCATGAAGTTCATGCAGTACATGGCCGACAAGACCGGCGACGATACTTATGCCGCTTTAGCCTATCTTTACGGGCAGCGCGTTGTGCCTTATGCCCTGAATACCGTCATGGAGCAGGTGGCAGACACCAACTGGATGGATCTATACGACGAATGGCACGCCCAACTGAAAGGCGCATACCTTGAGGACAAGCGTCGTCTGGAGCGATTGGGGCTGACGAAGTTTGAAAAGATCACCATGGGCGGCGAAGCGCACAACTCCCCAATACTGCATCCCGGCGGAAAACGCCTTGTCTTCTACCATTATGATGCCGACAGCCAGCCGACATGGGTCAGTCTTGACCTTGAAACCCACAAGATGACGCCGCTTGTCGAGGCGGTATCAAACGGCGGTGCCTCGTTTGCACCCGACGGTCGCCGGTTGGTTTACGCCCAGCCGCAAAACTACGACCGCGCCTACTATTACTACGATCTGTTCGTACACGACAGCGTAAGCGGAGAAACCAAGCAGATCACAAAACGCAGGAGGGCGCGCGAACCATCCTGGCACCCGGACGGCAGCCAGATAGCCTACGTCGCTTACACAACCGCCAAAAGTCATCTTGAAGTGATTGATCTGGATCGCGGGCGCACGCACGAACCCTTGCCGCGCCAGTTGTTCGATCAGGTGCTTTTGCCGCGTTACTCGCCCGACGGCAGGTATCTGGCCTTTATAGGCTGGAAGACAGGCGGTTTCAAGGATCTTTACCTGTTGGATACGCAGACCAATCAACTGGCGGCATTGACCGACGATCACAATCAGGACTTGACTCCGGCATGGTCTCCTGATGGGCGCTACCTGTTCTGGTCGTCGGATAGAACCGGCATTTTTAATATCTACGCCCACGACATGCAGACCGGCTCAAAGCATCAGGTAACAAACGTCCTGACCGGCGCTTTCTCGCCCATGATTACACCCGACGGCCAAAGACTGTATTTCGCCCATTACTCATCGGACGCCTTCGACCTGGCCTACATGGACCTGCATGAGAACCCGTGGCTGCCCGTACCCGAAGTGCCCGAGATGCGCCCGGCCAAGAATTACGCCATGAAGCCGGTCGAGTCCAAAGACTACGAATACAGCCCTTTCCCCTCCGTCTATCCTAAATTATGGCACCCGACCTGGGGCGAAGATGCCAAAGGCGATACGCTCGGTGTCAGGTTGTGGGGCAACGACATCTCCTACCAGCATAGCTGGGAAGCCGAGTTCGATTACGGCATAGAAAGCAAGACGCCGACATTCGGCGCGTCATATACCACGCGCGCCTTCAGGCCGAATTTGTCCATGCGCTTTACGCATACCTCCTACAGCATTAAAGAAGCGGCCCTGATTGATTCAAAGCGTCTGGATCAGGATGAGTCGCGCTATGCCGGTGCGGTCTCCATGGGTCTGCCTCTGGCCGGACTGGATTACAAGGGAGACACGGTTTCGCCTTACAGTCACGGGATTTCGCTCGGATACAGTTTTTCCTACACTCGGCTTTTGAATCAGTACGACTACGAACCCCTGCTGCGCAAGCCACTTTTTGCAGAAACAGGTCTTTCTTCGGGATTCAGTTTGAGCTGGAACTACAGCAACCGCAAAGGTTATCCCGGTCACATCGGCACCGCCGCCGGGCGCAGTTTTTATGTCAGTGTGCGAACGGCCAGCAAGGTCTTCGGTTCCGACTACGAAAACCTCTCGGCTGCCGCCGGGTACTCGGAATATATTGCCAATCCCTGGATTGAGGATCACGTGCTGGCCTTGAAATTCATGGGCGGCATAGGTATCTCCGATTACGCCGAGCGCCAGATTTTTTATCTTGGCGGCCCGCCGGATCAGGATATCGTCTCCGACCTGATACGCAACGAGCGCATATACGGCAACTACGTGCGTGGTTATGAACCTTTATCTATCTCGGGCAACAAGTACCTGATGTTCAAGACCGAGTATCGCTTTGTTTTGTGGCGCATAGAAAAAGGCGTCTACACCTTGCCGATTTTCTTCAGGCGTCTGCACTTCGCACCCTTCTTCGACGCCGCCAACGCATGGTCCGACAGGCTCGAAGTCGATGATACCCGCATGGGAGTAGGCGGTGAGTTCCGCCTCGATATCGTCGTCGGATACGCCCAGTCCATAACTCTCAGGGTCGGTTATCAGGTAGGCCTGAACGAAGGCGGCATCCACGGCTTTATCATGGCTCTGGATAATCTCTTCTAGTCATGCTGCGTTTTATCTTCTGCATAATCACCTTATTGCTTCGGTCACTGTCTTCTGGCGGTCTGCCGCTTCTTCGTCATTCCCGCGCAGGCGGGAATCCATCTTGCTTTCTGACTGTTCTGGATACCCGCCTGCGCGGGTATGACAATTTTATGTACTTGGCTTTTGCGACCTGCTTGATGTTCATCTCGATTATATCCTGCAATACTCAGGTTTCATCGCAAGTTGAATGTTCCACAGACACAGAGTGCGCTGAGGGCTTGATATGCAAGGCCGGGAGCTGCGTTGAGGAATTTGTAGATTGCCTTGACGATGCCGATTGCACAGGCGGCAAGATCTGCGTCGAACGTCTGTGCGTCGAGGCCTATTGCATAAACGACTGCGACTGCCCGACCTGGACCGTATGCGAAAACGGGCGCTGCGATAATTCCAACCACCAGTGCATAAGCGATTCCGAGTGTCCCGAGGGTATTTGCGCTTATGCAGATGAACTCACCTGCGATCAAAAGCGCTGCCTGCCCCCGGCCTGTGGCGATGCCGACGATTGCCAGTCCGGTGAATACTGCATCGAGAATCGCTGCAACATGCCCGAATGCATTTACGGCACGGATTGCAATCCGGATGAATACTGCATCGGCTTTTTGTGCCTGCCTGCCGAATGCCAGCAGCAATCAGACTGTCCCGAGGACTCGGCCTGCTATCGTCACGAATGCCTTGAGATCGAATGCTCGCAGCACTCCGACTGCCCGTATGAGATGGCCTGTCAAAATGGCTGGTGTCAGGTGATCGAATGCTCAAAAAACGACGACTGCCCCGCTGAGGCTATCTGTCTTGACCAGCATTGCCGCGCTGTGCAATGCGAAGCGGACGAAGATTGCCTGCCGGTCGAAGACTGCAACGACGGTTTCTGCGAGTCAAACCTGAATTGATCTGAAGGCTACTGTCGTTAGCGTCTGCTGATGCAGCTTGCGCACTCGGGCCAGTTGCCCGCATTGGCAATTGCCTCTTGCATGGCCTCGCTTTTCAAGGCATGGACGATTTTGATATCGCCCAGTCTGCCGAGGGGCTTGACGCGATTGATGATGGAGGGATTGACGCACGGGTACAGTTCGCCCTCCGGAGTGATGAACAAATCCCGCTCCGGCGCTTCGCAGCGACCCAGGCGATTGTAGCGCCCGTGGGCTACCTCGTCGTAAAGTTCTTCTTTGTCTTTGTAATGCTCGGGCATGATGGGCGGGCAGAAGTCAATCACCGATCCCAGTTGGCGCTCGTCCTGCAATAGCGCGGGATAAGTACTCTCAAAATATTCGCGGGCCTGCTCGATGCTCAACCAGCGCGGCTGTGTTAAGGCGGTCGGTACCTGCACACAGTAGAACAGGCGATGATTGCTGATGCCGAGATCGTTTACCACAAAGCGATGCAGTTCGCGTATCTGGTGGATGTTGTCGGGCAGTATGACGGAATTGATTTCCAAAAAAACCTTGCCGCTTTTTGCAAACAGACCGGCGGCTTTGACGGCGTGCTCAAAAAGTCCCTCGGTGCCGCGTATCATGTCGTGCAGTTCGGCATCGGGTGAATCTATTGAAATCTGAACCTTGTCTATCCCGGCCTCCAGCAAGCGTGCCACGTAATCTTCGTCCAACTGGTAGCCGGTGCTGATGATATTGGATATCATGTTCAATTCTTTGACGTAGCGTATCAGCTCCACCAGGTCGCCGCGCATACTGATCTCGCCGCCGAAGGTGTCGAACATCTCGAAGCCGCAGACCTTGAGTTCTTCCATCAGCCCGCGCACACGCGGAGTGGGCAGGGTGCTGCCGCGAAAGACCTGCGGCATGGAGCACATAATGCAGTTGGCGATGCAGGCCGAAGAGATATTGGCGACGGCCATGCGCTCGGGTTTGTCTCTGATGCGTTCGAGACGTTCGTAAAGAATGTAAAAATGTTCCGAGCCGTTATGCTCGCACAATCTGTAATCGACAGCCTCAAGATTCGCTGCGGCGGCCAAGTCGCTTAAGGGGCCGATATCGAAATCGAAAATGTCAAAAGTTTCGTCTTCGCCGCCCAGCATAAAGTAATGGGCGCGTCCCTCTACCAACAGGCGCGTAGAAGGCTCAAGTCCAAGCATGATGCGCCTCAGAGCGCCACCGCCGGAGGATGTGCTTTCTCTGCGTATACCCTTGTATTCGACAGGCAGGTCTTCGTTGACCGTTTCCTTTTCAATCTCAAAGGCAGCATGGCAGCTTGTCAGTTTGCGGCAGTTGCAGCAGGCGTCTTTCAAGCGCAGCCTGTGTCTGTTGCCCTCTTCATCGCGCATAAACACAAGCTCGCGCACGTTTTTTGTGCGTACTATCTCACGTGTCGGCAAGTCGCTTGACAAGCTGTAGAGCCTGTAATGCTGCGGGCTTTCTTCAAGTAGTAGGTGAGACTCTATTCTGTCATCCACCAGAGGTCGCCCGAGTTTGTAGGGGCAGGCTTCGATATCCAGCTTGACCAGGGTATCTGTCGGAGCAAAATTCTGAGCGCAGGCGATACGCGGCGAACGTGTGCCGTCCAGGATATCTTCGTATTCCAAGGCTCGGGCGATATCGCCCGAGAAATCTATGTTCTCATCGGGAACGAAATCAAGCTCCCAGCCTTTAAGGGCCTGCAGGCTTGCAAGCATCATTTTCAAGGTGCCGTGGTTGTCGCGCCTGACCGGGAATTTGATGCGGCAGGACACACCCGAATCCAGCAGGTTCTTAAGTCCAGCGGTGGCGCGGACAAACTCGTCGCGTCCGCTTACAAGCTGATACGAAAAGCGTGTGCCGCCGTAGAATGTCACTTGCGCTTCTTTCAAACCGAAGCGGGCCAGTCGCTCGGCTATGGAACGGCGATTGAAGGCCACTGCGTTTGTCTCGATGCCGAAAGCAAGCTTGCAATCCACCAGCTTGCGCATTATCTCGGGGAAGTCCGGATGCTGAATGATTTCCTGATCGCAGAACATCAGTTCTTTAGCGTCCGAGCTTGCGGCCTGATTGATTGCGGACAGAATCTCGTCCTTATGCAGCGCTCTTATTTCTATGGGTGCCGACAAATCATTTCCTTTCGCATTCCGCCAGCCAGAAACCCAGCTTGCGTTTCCACTTCTTCACCCTGTTTTCGGCAAATCCTTTATAATCAAGGTTCAGCAGTTTTTCGAGCAAGTGTGGATTGTCGTAGACGGCTTTGTTGCGGTTGCGGTCGAAGGCCACGTATTCATAAAGCGTCTGTGGATTGGAGAAGAACTGCGCAGTGTGAGTGGACAGCGGATCGTTCGGTGGCTTTGAGAACAATTCCTTTGCCGTATCGCAACGCGCCAGCTTTTGCATTCTGTCGCGCAACTCTGAGGCAAGCTCGTTTCCTAAAAGCATATCGCAGTACAAAAGCAATCTTTCTGCCGAATCAGTGCCGCTTCCGGTCTCAAACCACTGTATCTCGCTTGAGAAACCGTACTCAACCACGCGGCCCGGTCTGATTATCAATCGTGTCTCAAGCAGGTAATCCGAGCTGCCGGGCCAGTCGCCAAAGCCAGTGTGCAAGGTGGTCAAGTCCAGCGGCACCGGACCTCCGTAATCGCGCGGAAGTCTTCCCAAGCTGCGGCTCTCAGCAATCAGGAGTGGCTCAAGCCCTTTGTCGCCGCAATCTAAAAACGGTTGCCATAATTTCTGGAAACAGCTCCAGAAATATTTTTTGTTATCGCCTCGACCCAAAAGCTTTTTTACCACCATCTGCAAAACAGGCAGGCCGAGCTTGTCGGTGTTGTAATGGCCTGTCACCTCAAGCGGCATACGCTGCGGCTGCTCGATGATTTTCAGTATTTCATCGGCAAGCCCTTCAAAATAAAGCTCGGGAGAAGACAGGATGGCTTTGAAGTCGTGCAGAATCAAAGCGGCCTCGAACAAATTCTCGATACTGCCGCTGTCGCCGGATAAAATCGCGTCGCGCAATTCCGGCAGCAGACTGTCATCGCCATCGCCTGCAATACTCTCGATGTTTTCATGTCTGCCGGAAGCGTAAGCCTCGAACAGCTCTTGCAATCCTTGGATTCTGTCGAATTTCAGGCGGCGTCCGACGACCTTGGATGAGACGACTTCTTCTATGCTCTCTTCTGAAAAGTCGCTCAATACAAGGCTCTGCGGTGGACTCTTCATCCAGGCGGCATTCAGAGCGGACAACAGGACAGGCTTGTTGTCGCGATCCATACTCAAAACCATTTCGGGATTGAAGATGAAATCCGAGACGCGCAGATATTCAAGCAATGGGCCTTCATCCGGCTGTCTGCCCTGCACGATCAAGGGGTTCAAATAGAACAGATCCACAAGTCTGTCATGGGCCAGCGCTTCCTTGAAT
>Ga0307929_1002378_pt1 | contig 12278 bp, 4 predicted proteins | sample AceLakmetage1330_FD_203160 | JGI IMG/M metagenome (GOLD analysis project Ga0307929, IMG submission 203160) | Saline water microbial communities from Ace Lake, Antarctica - #1330 | ecosystem: Environmental > Aquatic > Non-marine Saline and Alkaline > Saline | place: Antarctica: Ace Lake...
CCCGACTCAATGACCACGTTTGTCAGCGTTCCCGATGCGTTGTCGATCAACAGCGAGTAATTCGTGATGGTCAGCGTGTCGGGATATGTCACCTGCGCGTCGTTGTAGATGCTGAGGTATGAGGCCGTTGCCCCTTCTACCGAGAGATTCAGAGACAGGAACGATAGCGGATTGTCGCCGTCAATCGCCAGGACGGCGTTCCCGGAGACGGTGACCTCCGCGAAGTCCGCGAGATCCACCCCATCCGGTATCAAGGTGGAGTAGTGGAGATTCGCAATAGCCGTGTCGTTATTGTCGATAACCAGCCGACCGGCACCGTCCGCCTGATCCCCCGTCTGGAGGTACACCGTACCCGCCCCTGCGGCCTGACCCGCAGTGCCGCTCCATGCCCTAATATTACCCTCAGAGAAATCGCTGAAATCAGAACCGGAATCGGTCAACACGATGGCGACTCGGCCACCTCCGCCATCACACCATGACCCATCCGTGTGCCCGCCGTTCGCTTCGATGATGCCGCTGCCGTGAATCTCGCCAGTGCGGATATAGATACTTCCACCCGCCCCAGTGCTGACTTGATCGGGAACGCCTTCGGCCATAATAATAGCATTCGGCCCCACCGTCAGGCTTCCGCCAATGTCGAGATACACGGCACCTCCGCCACTGTACCAGGCGCCCCCACTGCCGCACCGCTCCGGTTGTATGACCGACCCGTAGGGTTCTCCCGCTGATCCGCCAAAGCCGTACCCCCCGTGCGATCCCGTCTCGTAGTTCGACGTCGCACGACCAGTACCCTGAAGTTTGTGGAATCCGCGGCCGGACACGTCGATCAGCGCCGTCCCAGAGAGATCGAAGTCAGCGCCCACTGTCACGCACAAGCGACTATGCTCAAGCCACGGAGCTGCCGAATCTGAGTTGTCATTCAAATGCGTCCACGTCCCGTTGCTGACCACGCAATCACCGCTAATTGTAAAGTTCGTAAAGGTGCCACCGTAGTTCGTGTAGACGGTCGCAAACGTAACCGTTCCGGTGTAGTCCGCCGCCTGGGCCCATCCAGCAACCCTATCGGAAGCGGCGGAATCCCATGTCAGATCTGCCGTAGAATCCGCCCCCATCAGCAGCACGACCTCACCAATGGTCGGCGTGTGGCCAAGACTCCAGTTCCCGTCCACGCTAGCGTCCCCTTCCGACAGCGATTGCCAGACATTGGTCAGACTGCCCAAGAGGGCATTGGTAATCGACATCAGCGCGGTGCTCTGCATCCCGATCGTGTATGGACCCTCCAAAAGCGTCAGTTCTATCGTCCGGTCGTTCTGGTCGTACCAGTCATTCAGCGGCGTCACCGTCACGTGGGTACTCGCATCCCCCTCGGCGAACGTGACGCTTCCGCCAAGATTGTCGACATAGTGAACTCCCCCGGTGGCCGTCCCCCCGACCGTGTAGTCCACGCTAAAGGCAGCATTGGTGGCATCGGCATGACGATGCACGGTGAAGAGGCCCGCGGAGCATCCTATTTCAGACGCATGGCTGGCGACCTCCACCCACACCTCACTTGTCATGAACGTCTCAGAAGGGGTTGGCCACACTCGCGCAAACGAGTTGCTTGCGCTGAGCCTACTGTAATAGACCCGGTTGGAAGTGAGGCTTGAGGCCTGATAGGTAACAGTTCCGGTGGAGGCGTTGGCCGTGATCGTTGCGCTGTCGTTCCATGCGTCAACCCCGGATGTATTGGTCGTCCCGTCCGCGATGCCCCAGTGCGCAGAAACGGCCGTCTGCGCCGCGCCCGTCGATGTCAGGTTGCCGTTCAAATATGCTGTCTGTAGAAGCACATTCGTGGCAACCGCGTTCACAATGTCGGGTCTAGCAAGGCTGGAAGCAGTCCCATATACCGCAAACACATCGTTCGATGCCATCGTCATACATTCCGCCCAAATCCAGTCAGCCGAGCGACGGACCGACGAAATGCGGACCTCGTCGAAAATGGCGTCTACGCCCCACTCCTTGACAGGGTCGTAACCGAAATAGAGCGAGGAGGTATTGGCTGTCAACGCGCCGACCAAGGTGGAGGACGCCTCCTCTCCTCCGTTTTGGTAGAGTTTTCCAGTTGAGTCACTGTGCGTGTAGCCAAGATGAACCCAAGTCCCGGAGCTCGGCCCGGTGAAGTTCTCCTTGGTGCTAGAACTGTTATAGAAGTGTATCTGGTCGGTCTGCGTCATACGCAGACCGTAGTTGTTGTAGGCTTGCTTCATGATAATGCCCGAGTAGTCTTCCTCAGTATTTCGATTTAGCCAACAGGTCCAAGTCATGTCACCCGACCCAACATCGAAATCATCGTGGTCGGCTACGCTGATGTAGTCAATTCTGCCGCCTGACTGCCCTATGCCGACGACTCCGACAACGCTGGTAACCGCTCCATTCGCGGTGCCATCGTGTCCACGCCGGGTGGAGTCGACAGCCGCGGCGTTGGTCATGTGCCACACCCCGACGAATCCGTTCGACCACACACTGCCGTTCGTCGTATAGGAGGGCGACGTCTGTCCCGCTTTACCCCAATACGCATAAATCGTCGTGTTGTTAGTCAAGGGATCGACTTGAACCCAGATCCACGAATTGCTGTCGGCGTCGTTCCAAGTGTCGATTTCGTAGTTCAGTACCGTTGCTTCGTCCGAAGCCGTGAAACGCAGATCAGCGCCATCCGTTTCGAAATCGGCTAAATCGACACCGTTGCTCCCATCGGTCAGAACCACCAACGCGGGAAAGTTGGTTAACGCCTCACGTCCTACTGTATAGCCAGAGAACGTGATCTCCATCTGTTTTCCCCAACCAGAGAAGTCAGCACCCAAGGCCGTCGAGCCAATCGCTCCTACCAAAATGAGCAAAAACGATAGTGCTGCAAATCGGGTTCGACAGGTGATTTTCCATCCCAGAAACGATTGTCGCTTCATTTTGTTCTGCTCCTTGCCTCCGGGCATTTGCATATGACCGAGACCTATTGATTCCATTCCGAAGAATTCGTTCTACCTAATTATGAAAACCCCACCGGCAGGCTGGCCAATCCACATGATTCGACTGTAGTCGCTGACCAAATTCGTGGCCCCCACCCCCGAGACATTCGGATCCGACAGGTCGTGTTCCAGACTGTCGACGTACAACACGTTCGTCGACAGATCCAGCCAGGCATTGCTCACCACAACAAGGTCGCCAATAACGACAGAAGCCATGACCTGTACGCTGGCATTTCCCCTCAAGAGGAAAGTCGTGTCACTCAGGTCGTCGGCAAATTCGTACTCGGCGCCGTACGTGGCATTGGAGGAGAACGTCGGCGGTAGCTCTGTGTAGTTGAACATGTCGAGCCCGTTGTTATCGATGATACAGGTGCCTGCTCCGGCCGCGTCACCCTGTGTCTGCAGGTAGACAGTCCCGGCTGCGCTGTCGTCCCAGCAGGAAGTGTTCTCATTGCCATAGGCTGTGATGGTGCCGCCTGCGTTTGTGAATGAGTGGAATGTCTGCCCGCTGCCGGTGAGATAGACAGCCACACGACCGCCGCCTCCCGACACCCTCGGGTTGTTTGCCGAGCCACCGTTGGCCTCAATGATCCCAGCCCCGGCCAGCGTGTCTGTCGTGAGATGGATGGTGCCGCCGGAGCCGGCGTTGTAGTCCAAGCCGTTAGCCGAGATCTTAGCGCCGATCTCGACCGTCGTCGTCCCGGCCACGGTCAGCCGCGCCTTCCCGCCACCCGGGTTGGCCCCGCCGCCGCTGCCCAGGTGATCCGGATTGAGAATCGATCCGTAACACGGACCGCCACCGTATCCCCGCCCGCCATACGACCCCGCGTGATAGTCACCGGACATGCCACCCGGACCCATTCCCTTGTAATAGCCCTTGCCGAGAAGGTCGATCGCGCCGCCCGCCTTGACCGTCAAGTCACCGGACAGAGTCAGAGTAAGCGCATACGCTTCACTCGACCCGTTTGCCGAATGCGAAAGCACCCCATCCGACTCGATGACCACGTTTGCCAGCGTCCCGGATGCGTTGTCGATCAACAGCGAGTAATTCGTGACGATCAGTGTATCGGGATACGTCACCTGCGCGTCGTTGTAGATGCTGAGGTATGAGGCCGTTGGCCCCTCCACCGAGAGATTCAGAGACAGGAACGGTAGTGGATTGTCGCCGTCAATCGCTAGGACGGAATTCCCTGAGACAGTAACCTCGGCGAAGTCCGCGAGATTTACCCCGTCCGGCATCAACGTGGAGTAGTGGAGATTCGCAATGGCCTTGTCGTTGTTGTCGATAACCAGCCGTCCGGCTCCATCCGCCTGGTCCCCAGTCTGGAGGTACACCGTGCCCGCCCCTGCGGCCACGCCATGCGTGCCACTCCAGGCCCTGATATTGCCTTCCGGGAAGTCGCTGAAATCGGAGCCGGCATCGGTCAGCACAACAGCCACGCGACCGCCGCCGCCATCCCGCCACATGCTACCCGTTGTCGTATGCCCGCCATTTGCCTCGATGATACCGCTGCCGTGGACTTCTCCAGTGCGGATATAGATGCTTCCACCCGCCCCGGTGCTGGTTTGATCGGGGTCGCCTTCGGCCATAATAGTGGCATTCGGACCAACCGTCAGGCTTCCGCCAATGTCGAGATACACGGCGCCTCCGCCACTGTACCAGCCACCCCCACTGCCACACCGCTCCGGTTGTATGACCGACCCATAGGGTTCTCCCGCTGATCCGCCAAAGCCATACCCACCGTGCGAGCCCGTTTCGTAACTCGCCGTCGCGCGACCAGGGCCCTGAAGTTTGTGAAATCCGCGGCCCGACACGTTAATCCGCGCCGTTCCGGAGAGATCAAAGTCAGCGCCCACAGTCACACACAAGCGACTATGCTCAAACCACGGTGCTGCTGAATCTGAGTTGTCGTTCAAGTGCGTCCACGTCCCGTTTTTGACCACGCAATCGCCGATGATCATGAAGTTGGTAAAAGTACCGCCGTAGTTCGTATAGACGGTCTCGAAGGTGACCGTGCCCGTGTAATCGCTGTCCTGAACCCATTCGGCCACCGTCTCCGACGCCCCCGCATCCCACGCGAGATCTACCGTGGAAACAGCCCCCATCAGGAGCACGGATTCACCAGGTACCGGCGTGTGACCCAGACTCCAGTTACCAGCCACGCTGGCGTTCCCTGAGGCCGACGCCGTCCAGACATTAGTCGCCCCCCCAGGGAGCGACTCATTGGCGACAGTTATCGTGGCATTGCTTTGCACTCCAACGATATAGGGTCCAGACAGGAGGGTAAGATCAACGGTACGGGCGTTCTGATCCACCCATACCTTGAGGGGCGTTACGGTGATATCTGCATCCGCATCGCCCTCTGCAAACGTCACACGACCGCCCAGAGTGACATAGTGCGTACCGCCAGTAGCCGTGCCCCCGACCGTGTAATCCACGCTAAAGGCTGTGTTGGTGGCATCGGCGTGCCGATGGACGGTGAAGTGGCCATTCACAAGGCCGACCTCAGAGGCATGCGTCGTGGTCTCCACCCACACCTCACTTGTCATGAAGGTCTCAGAAGGGCGTGACCAGGTTCGCGCAATCGAATTGCTTGCGCTAAGGCGACTATAGTAGACACGGTTTGGCGTGAGCCCCATAGCCGAGTAGGCGACCATACCGGTCGAGGCGTTGGCCGTGATCTCTGCGCTGCTAGCCCATGCATTGCTTCCCGAGGTGTTGGTAATCCCGTCCGTGATGCCCCAGTGGGCGAAAACGGTCGTCTGCGCCATGCCCGTCGATGTCAGGTTCCCGTTCATATACGCCGTCTGTAGAAGCACATTCGTGGCAACAGCGTTCTCAATGCGGGGTGCACCTTCGGGAGCCTGACCGACTACAGCACCGTATACCGCGAGCACATCGTTCGACGACATCGTCATGAACTCCGCCCATATCCAGTCGGCCGACCGGAGCACTGAGGCGAAGCGGACCTCGTCGAGGATGCCGTCGATGGTCCTGTCGTCCGCGCTGTTGCTTCCAACGAGATGGCTGGGCGACAGCCAAGCGTCGTTGCACGTCAATGTGCTCCCGGCACTCCCGTTCAGAAATCCCTTCAGCGAATTGCCCGCATCATCGTAGACATACGCCAAGTGGTGCCACGCGGCATTCGTCAGAGCCCCACAGACGTTGTAGTAGTTCCCGTTCAATCTCGCGTCCAAGCTGTCCGTAATGTGATGCCGTAAGCCCCAGTCCCAGCTGTTGTTTACTCCCAAAAGGGTGCCGTAACCGCCGCCGCCCTGGCTCCGCTTGTAGTACCAGAGCGTCACGGTTGACTCCGAAAGGCCAGAAAGATCATCGGCGTTTCCGATGTCCACCCGCCCGGTGGCGGCATAGTCGTAGCCGCGCCCAACTTTAGCCGACACAACCATGGCGTCCGTTCCTGCATCAGTACCAGAATTGTCGTTTAGATAGAGGGCGCTATCGCTCGGGGCGTTACTCGCGTCCTGCATATGCCAGACGGCGAGGTAGCCATTCGACCATGTCGCACCGTTCGTCGTATAGGAGGGTGCCGTCTCTCCCAAACGTCCCCAATACGCGTAAATCGTTGTGTTGTTAGTCAAGGGATCGACCTGGACCCAAATCCACGACTTGCTGTCGGCATCGTTCCAGGTTTCGATCTCGTAGTTCAGTTCCGTTACTTCATCCGCAGCAGTAAATCGCAAGTCAGCGGCACCTGTCTCAAAATCGGTGAAATCGACACCATTGCTTCCATCGGACAGAACAACAAGCACCGGAAAGTCGGTCAACGCCTCACGTCCGGCCGTGTAGCCGGAAAACGTGATCTCCATACGCTTTTCCCAGGTATCAAAAGGGGCTGACTGCACATTGAGAATCAGGACGCTCCATGCCCACATGAGCAACATAGCAAAATGCTTCCTTCGTTTCATTCGCGCCTCCAACATCTGGAAAAGGTTCCGTCAACAATTCCTAGGCTCTCGCAGCCCTAACACTCTATTTATTTATGGAATACGGCAGTTTCACCGTTTTCCCCTATTTCTTTTGCGCTTAACCGTTTTCATTATTTTTCATTAAACTTTTGACAGCACAACAGGTAACTAGTTGCCAAGCGCGTCAAAAAACCAACATCTCAAACCACATTGAATAGAAGCATTAGACCATATCTACACGATATTTGCAACATATTTTTATGATAAGCGCGAAACTCACAAAACGAGACTCAACTTTTACGCTATGCACGGGATGTACGTCACCCGTCAGTAGATCTCGGTCAATGCGCGGGAGTTTCCGCTTTGCGGAAAGAAGAGAAATTCCTTGAACAAGCGAGGCTCGTGCCTCGCTTGCACCCCCTCCCGTAAACATGACTGATGCTTTTATTCACATAAAGCTATGTTGCCAACCGTGACGGAATGATTCATCAAATCTGCCCGGTCGCCATCTCCGTGTACGATAACGGGCGACAAGAACGGCGGACGATTGAGAGATTCTCCCCTCGTCATCCGTCATCGTCGCCTGTTATCGTTTTCCGACCCGTTCCATGGCAGTGACAAAAGAATTTGTCATGACCCGTAAGGGACAGACAGAATGAAATCTTGCCATGTGTCTTGTAAAATGACTATAACAGTCCAAGAACAACTAGTTTTCTACAAGGATACCCAACTAAAGATGTCAGCACAAAAATACGGACCTGTGGCACGATCTCCGAGGGTCGGCCTCAAAAACATAGCAGAAGACACCGGACTCACGAAGGCCACGGTATCGCGAATTCTAGCAGGGAAAGACAGGTGTCCTGAAACGACCCGAGAGCGTGTACGCGAAGCTGCGAAGCGCCTTGGCTACCGGCCAAACCTACTGATCCGTGGCGTGCAAACCGGCCGATCCGGTACCATCGGTGTGATGCTTGCAATCGAACATACATTCTTTGCGCAAATCGCGGCTGGCATTCACGATGAACTCATCGCGCACGACAATGTGCCCATTATCCTCTGGTCGAACCATGCCCCTGGCACAACGGCAACAGACAAAGCGAACGAAACAGAGCAACTCCACAGGCTCGTTGACCGCCGCGTCGATGCCGTGATTCTGTGCGCCCGTGATGACACCGTCGGCAAGGGGTATGTGAGCGAAATTCTGGAACGGGGCATTCCGCTTGTGACCGTCGACCACCAGCTCTCGAAACTCAATGTCGACTTTGTCGGAACCGACGATGTCATGGGGGGTCGCCTGGCAGCAGAACATCTTCTCAGCCTAGGCCACAAACACCTGGCTATCCTGACTGGCCCCGATGAAGTGCTTCTCGCTCGGCAGCGGAGACAAGGATTTGAGGACTCTCTCCGTACGGTCTCCAACGCCTCCTGCGACGTGTACGAAGAAAAAACCTTCGATTCAGGTCAAGACGGTCCGCAAGCGCTCTTATCTGCTTCCCCGCGTCCCACCGCACTTTTTGTGACCAACGACCAGATGGTTCCCGCCGTGTATGAGGTGGCAGAACAACGGGGGCTCCGCATACCACATGATCTTTCTGTCGTCGGCTTTGGCGATACGTTCTTGGCCTCACTGCTAAGGCCTCGCCTCACCACACTACAACAGAACCCCAAGCAAATAGGCCACATTGCCGCGCGCATGGCACTCAGCAGACTCGACACCCCATTGCCAGAAAGCCCGGTGATAATTCAACGACTCCCCCCCCCTTTGATAGTTCGTGGCTCGACCGCATCACCTGCATGCTGAGAAGAAAAGGTCCGCCAACGGAACTGCGCCGAGTCACCTGCCTTTTATACACAAAAAACAGGCACCCCTGCCACCTTGCATGGCAGGGAAAGAAGCTTGGGCCACGGTCAGCAGAAACTTATTCACCCGCCGGATGAACCGGCGGGGGTCTATGAGATCCCTCGACTTCGCTCGGGATGACAAATTTTAAGCGTTTTCTGTCATCCCGAGCGAAGTCGAGGGATCTGCATTGACGTACTATGGATAAGGAGGCATTTCACTTCCCGTGACGAGTTTCCCATTATTTTCAGATGGCTTTATAGGAACGATCCACGAAAACTGGAGATAGTCCCGATAAAAGTTATCAAAGATGTGAGGTATAACGAAAGTGTGTTTCTAACTACAACAGCATGTAATCCTGCGGCACCGGGGCCATTACCTCAATGGGGATAGGAAGCCCCTCGACAGGAGCATTGCGGTCAGTCAGCATTTTGACCATGTGCCCAACGATCACCCTCGCGAGCACTTCAGGGTCAACGGTCAACCGAATAGGCGACGGCACAACCTGGTTCCGGTCACGAAGATTGGAATGACTCACCACAACAAGATCTTCAGGAACACGTATGCCATTAAGCAGAAGCATGGGCGCCAGGTCACGATAAAGCATATCATCCAACACCAGTAACCCATCTGGATATTGCCCCTCATGAGGACGCCACATTTTCTTAAACGCCTTAACAGCATCCCCTTGTTCATGGAGGTACTGTGCAGCGCAAATCCATTCTGGGCAGGTGATCAAGCCCCGCCGTGCTACTTCCGCATAAAACGTATCCAGTCTCACGTTGGACGCCCCGGGGGGTGCGAGATCCAAACAGGCCACACGACGACAATCTTGTTCCGCAAGGCACTGCACCCCCGCCCGAACCATTGCCAACGGATCGATGAACTCATGCTGCCCAATGCAACCTCCCTGAATAACAGGGATATCATACCCGGCCAAAGCCCGGACGAGCAGTTCTGGTGGGCTTCCGATTTCCACGATACCCATCAACATATCCGCCGCTAGGTCGGTATGAAATTCAGGAGATGTGATTTGCTCAGGATGATCATCAGCAAAGGGCGCAGCGTGACCGATGTAGACACGAGTTTCATAACCAACTTCTTCGAACTGACGCCTCATAGCCTGAATCAGATGAAGAAAGAAGGGCGATGTGGCAGGATGGGACAGGTCAAGTTCCGAGACCAACCCCACGCATTTGCGCGGGCGCAAACCCGTCACATACGTTCCACTACCAGTACGTCGCTCCAGAAGCCCCTCCTGAACCAGCAGCGCAACGGCCTCGCGGGCTGTATTGGGTGATACCCCAAACTCCCGGGCAAGCTCATTCTGAGAAGGGAACCGCTCGCCACTTTCACGTTTACCAATCAGGCGAATTCGTAGGGCTTCCGCTATCTGATGGTGTACAGGCTCCCTATCCACTCTATTTAATGTACCCAAAACAGCCTCCGGATATCTATAGCATCGAACTTGTCTAGCAACAAACTTACTCAACACCCTACAGCTTTAACCGGAGAAGGCAAACAACATTTGCTTTCATTTGGCATTTTTCCTACGTTAACGAGTGTTTCGATCTATGGACTATCCCCAATTTTCTTGGGTCATTTATATAAAGCCATCTGCAAATATAGGGAAATCTCGTCACGGGAAGTGAAATGCTTCCTTGTCCATCGTACGTGAATGCAGATCCCTCGACTTCGCTCGGGATGACAGAAAACGCTTAAAATTTGTCATTCCGAGCGAAGTCGAGGGATCTCATGCCCCATCAACCACAAAAAACTGGGAAATGCCCACCTGTTTCGATCTATTGATTTCTGCCACAGGAGCGTATGAGCATGCCACAAAAGATCATTTTGGATACAGATATTGGGTATGGAACTGATGCCGATGATGCCATCGCACTGGCATATCTACTCCGCAGGCAAGACTGTGAGATTCTGGGCATCACGACTGTTGGCCGCCATTCCGAGTGGCGTGCAGAGCTCGCCGAGGTGATCTGCACGCAGATGGGACGCGGCGGCATCCCGATCGCTGCGGGCGCCAACCACCCTCTCTATGCGAACACGTACTGGCCCCTCAACCCGGTGCACAAATGGCCCGCAGAAACCGGCACCCCACCCCTGCGCACCTACATACCGAACCAAGCGGCCACGCTCCTGGCAAAGGTGATCAGGGGAAATCCCGGTGAGATCACGCTGATCACAATCGGACAGTTCACCAACCTTGCCATGCTTCTCTTGGTCGATCCGGCGGCAGTCGACATGCTCAAGGCGGTTGTCAGCATGGGCGGGAGGATCAGCGCCCCTGGGGAACCTCCAATCGCCGAGTGCAATGTCATTCTGGACCCCGTTGCGGCCGGCATCGCTTTTCAGCGGCTTGGCGAGCAGCTAACGCTCCTGCCGCTTGACCCCATCTGCGGAAAGGGGCTGACCTCGGAGGAATTGACGGTCATGCTCGCGGACGAGTCGCTGGCAGCCGTTCGGGACTGCTGCCACGCATGGCAGAGCTTCAGGGGGGCGAGCGGTGTTGGCCTTGCCGACCCACTGACGTGTGCCATGGCCTTTGAACCTGACCTCGTCGAACTGGACCATGGGACGATACGACTGAAGCTCTATGACCACGAGATCCCCGATGGGGCAGCCTTCGCGAACGACGCGGTCACAGGCGCAACCTTCTTCGACCGGGACACGACCGGGCCGCATCACGTTGTGCGGACCGCCCACAGCAAAGCCACCCACAGACATCTATCTCAGGTGTTTGGAACAGCAGTGCTGCCCTGAAGCGTCCCACAGCGGAGCACGCGACGAAATCAACAGGAAAGGAATGTGGCAGGTGCGTCCACGAGCCTCCATTAATTGTAAAGTCGCCCCCGACATCCTATTCGTGTTCATTCGCCTACTACCGAAATCTGAACACCGACCCCTGTGATGGCGAGCCCCAGATAATCTGCTCGTAATTGTCAACACGATTGATATTGCCCTGACCCGCGATACTCGCATTACCGAGATCATGCTCGACGCTGTGAACAGTCAGGTCGTAGATGCCAAGCGTGAGAAAAGCATCCGCATGAATCAGAATATCGCCAATCGTGGAAGCGCCTATCTGTACGACCTTCGCCTGATTCGTCATAACCCATGATGTGCCAGAAATGTCGTCGTCGAACAGACTTTGCGGGGGGAGTTCGGTAACGACCAATGCATGGGTCACCTCTTCGTTGTTAATGAGCACGGTACCCTCACCATCGGACTCATCCCCCTCCTGCAGATAGACACTGCCCGCAGCACCATCCTGGGTTGGGCCCACGCCGCCCTTCGCGTGAATCTCACCCGTGAAGCCGACAAAACGCGCCCCGGCTTCTGTCAACACAACGGCAACACGCCCGCCACCACCACCATTCATTTTGTTACTGGAGCCATCGCCGCCCTCAGCGTGAATGTCGCCACCACCGGAAATAGAACCTGTACGGATATTGACTGAGCCACCGGACCCGCCACCACGTGAGGCATTGCCC
>Ga0307929_1002380_pt1 | contig 12277 bp, 9 predicted proteins | sample AceLakmetage1330_FD_203160 | JGI IMG/M metagenome (GOLD analysis project Ga0307929, IMG submission 203160) | Saline water microbial communities from Ace Lake, Antarctica - #1330 | ecosystem: Environmental > Aquatic > Non-marine Saline and Alkaline > Saline | place: Antarctica: Ace Lake...
ATTAAAATACGTCCGGAAATTCCCATTATTCTCTGTACCGGTCTTGCCCGGGAAATAACCGGGGAGCAGTTAAAACAAATGGGTATTATGCGATGCATTGAAAAACCCCTGGAGCGAAGTGCCCTTGCCACCACTGTGCGCCAAGTGCTGAACGAAACGATGGTTTCAGCCTAATCCAAATGAGCCTTAATGCCATATTCAAATTTTTGAGTATACGTCCCAGAGCAATGGCACTCCCTTTTAATCGTTGATGTTTGGTTAGTGATCTGTATTCTGGATGATTTTCATTGACCTTTATTGTTAATTTGATAAAAATCTGATATCACTTTTTTTTGAAAACTTAACGCACGGTTGTGCGTGAATTTTGATAAGATAGTATTTTTTCAGAGAACAGTTTGTATACTCTGAATCGACAATTTACATTTTTTTTGGGATTATGTTGTTAAAAGGACAGGAGGGGCGTGATGCGCGGTAAATTTGATGGGCAGAATCTACTTTTCATCGTTATGTTAGCGTTGATTGTAATGTTGAGTTATTGTTCTATTCCCCATGGGGATAAAAATTTGGATCCATGGGAAAAAGCAAAAAATGCGCATATGAAATCCATGGCTGTACACCATGATGCCTCCCCGGAAAAGGGAATGGATCATCAAGCGGTGGTCTCAGAAACAAAAGAGACTGAAAAGTCGGTGATAGAACCTGCAACAAAAACTCCGGCAGTGGTTGCGGCCCCCACCCAAGGAGCCGCCCATGAAGAAAAAGCAATGCACACAGAAAAAGCGGTTGCAATGCATGAAGAAAAAGCCCCCGTTCCGGCAAAAGAGGAAACGGCCCATAAGGCAGAGGTTACCCCTGAAGTGACCGAAAAAGATGCCCATGCGAAAGCCGTCGAAGAAGCCCCGGCGGTTGCGCTTGAGACAGCAGATGAAGCGACCCATGAAGAAAGCGCTCCATCCGTTGCTGTGGCAGCAGCTCCGGCAGCCCCGTCCGCATCGGGGGTCATGGCAGATATCATGGCCATGGAAAATTCAGCGTATGCCAAGCATAAAAAACCCATCGTACTGTTTACCCATAAAAAACATTTAGAAACGTATGCCATTGGGTGTGGTGAGTGTCATCATGACGATTCCGGTGCCCCCTTGGCTGATTTGAAAATGGGGGATGAAGTTGAAGGCTGTATTGCCTGCCATGCAGAGCCTGGAAAAGCCCCTGCCAAAATTGATAATAAAAAATTAACCGCAGAACAAAAATTGGAGTATCATACAGACGCTCTGCACCAGAATTGTATTGCCTGTCATAAGGATTTTAACAAAAAGAATAACACCAAGGCAGCTCCGGCAACCTGTAATCAATGCCATGATAAAGATAAAACCATGCCTGTGGCAGTGGCTGTAGCACCTGCCGTTGTGGTGGCAGCACCTGTCGCCCCGGTAGCTGAAGTAGAGGTCCCGGTGGTTAAAGAATCAGCTCCTGTAGCAACAAAAGCTCCGGCAGTTGAAGAAGCGGCTCCTGTAGCAGCAGAAACTCCGGCAGTTGAAGAAGCGGCTCCTATAGCAGCAGAAGCTCCGGCAGTTGAAGAAGCGGCTCCTGTAGCAACAAAAGCTCCGGCAGTTGAAGAAGCGGCTCCTGTAGCAGCAGAAGCTCCGGCAGTTGAAGAAGCGGCTCCTGTAGCAGCAGAAGCTCCGGCAGTTGAAGAAGCGGCTCCTATATCAGCAGAAGCTCCGGCAGTTGAAGAAGCCGCTCCTGCAGCAACAGAAACCCCGGTAGTTGAAGAAGCTGCTCCCACAGCAACAGAGGATGTAGCTCCGGTGGCAGTAACCACTATTGCCGATGTTATGGCCATGGAAAATTCAGCTTATGAGGCCCATAAAAAAGGGATTGTCCAGTTCACCCATAAGAAACACATTGCAGCGTATGGGCTGGCATGTGGGGAGTGTCACCACGATGCGGACGGCAACCCGCTTAATGATTTGAAAATGGGTGATGCCGTGGAAAATTGTATTGCCTGCCATGACAAACCGGGTAAAGCCCCCAAGAAAAAAGGGGAAAAAATGACCAAGGCCCAAGAGTTGGAGTATCATACCAATGCACTCCACGAAAATTGCATCGCCTGTCATAAGGACTTTAATAAAAAGAACAATACCAAGGCGGCACCTGCCTCCTGCGGGAAATGTCATCCTAAGAAATAGGTAAATATTCGGACAACACCCCATCTTCACTCATTTGGGCCTGCTCACATAGCAATAGTATGCTACGCAGTCCCAACTAAGCGAATATGGGGCACTGGCCAAACATTTACGGTGCCAACCCGAATATTTACAGAAATAGATTGTTTTAATTTAAAATATAGCCGCCTTGTGGCTGGGCTCACGGCCTGCATGTCTGTACAGGCCGTGAGCTTCCCCCTTCCCCTTATCCCTCTATATTCTCTCCATCCCATTTTATTCTAAGTATCCGAGCATATATTTCTCAAAATAAAAATCATAAATATCAATGATATATGTCTGTGGAATACCGAAAAACATATGTGTGGGTACTTAAGATAGCTAAATCCGACCTCCCCCAGAGTGTCCTACGTGAGAACCAATTCCCAAAATTAAAGTTGTGCATTTCACAGAATATTGCGCCATGGCATTGTTCAGCATCAGTTATTCTGGGGTTGGTCATAAGATGGGCCACTATACGGGAATTGAATATATATTATTGTTAATAAAGGGTGTTGAAATGATTGGCATTTTAGATAATAAAATAAAGTAGTTATACCAGATCGAATTTTAAGCGTTTTTGAGTATAACAGCTTTAAATAATTATTAATTTAAGAATACTTTTCAACACCCTTTAATAATCTGTAATTACTAACTTTATTTCTATATCAAAAAAAATGATTCAAAGTGGCCCATGATATGACCAACCCCGTTATTCTAAAAGTAAGTGGTGATAAAACACCACGTTGATGCAATTATTACCCTTGTTTTTGATTGTTTTGTAAAAAAATGAGATTCAAATTTATCAAAATTAATTACTCAGATAATATTATGTATATAAATAGTGAACAATTATGCCCCTAAGACTCTATAAGATACGGATTATTGCTTTCAAGGCTTGCATATAAATAAAAATTTTGTTACCTTGGGTTTCGTCTCGTACATCAAAAGTGTTTTTTTAAAGGGATTTTAAAAATATCATGGTCCACAATAACCCCAAACATCTCCAGTGGAATTTTACCATGGCAACTCGACTTTTTTTATTTGTTTCCACTGCCATTATACTGGTTATAGCCCCCTTGTCTTACATGGCGGTCAGATCCCTGGAAAATTTCGGATCCTATGCCGCTTCGGTGAATGAGTCCCAGATCCAGGAACAATCCACTACCTATTTGTCCCGCATTGTTTTTGAACAGGCCAGTAAGTCAGATGCCATATTTCAACGCATTAGTGCAGTCTCTTCATTGATGGCAGAACGAGCCATGCTCCTTTACGACAGTCTGGAGCGCCACGCCATGGAACCTTGGTCAGATAATTCCCTTATTTTTTCCCCCTCCCAGGATATTTTTTATTCGTCGCCGTCGAAAAAAGTGGTTACTGCCTATTGGGGGGGAAAAGAAATATCTCCTGCTATTAACATGGAGGTCAGGGCACTTTCCTATCTGGAACCCCTGCTCTTGAAATCTAAAGCGCTGGTGCCGGAAAGTTTTGCCAGCCATCTGATTTCTGCCAGTGGCATCGGCATATATTACACCACCAGTCCCCAAGGCAGAAAACAGGTATTTGAACTTCCCAGGCCCTCTGTGTTTGATTTGCGTGACGGTGAGCCCATGCGCATGTTTGTAGAAGACCCTTCCAGGATTTCCCAGACCCGCTGGACCCGTCTATATAAAGATGATGTGAACGATGGCATGATGATGACGGCATCCAGTTCACTCTATGATGCCTCTGGGGCGTTTAAGGGTATTGTGGGCATTGATGTTTCCCTGAATCATTTGCTCATGGAATCCTTCAACTCTGAAATCCGGGACAATGATACATCAAAAATTTTATTTTCTTTTTTGTTAGATGAGCAGGGGAGACTGATTATGTTTCCCCGAGTTTTTTTTGATCTTTTCGGGCTTGAGGTTGATATGGAAGAATTTAGCAACTCCAGCCATACGCTTGATTATAAACTCCAGGATTCTACTTCCATACAGGTCCAGATGGTGTCAGATGAAATATGCCAGTCACAAAAACAGGTCATGCAATTGCATCTAAAAGGGGAAAACTATATTCTGGTAACGTCTCCCCTGAAGTCCCTTTCATGGCATCTGGTCCTTGTGACACGGGAAAAAGATTTAAAGAGTTCCATCCAGCAGACCCGCAGCAAGCTTGACAACACACTGGCAACTTTGAAATATCAATTTTTTATATTCCATGCGGTGGTTTTTGTTTTCGTTCTGGTGTTCATGTTCTGGATGATTCGACTTTTTGTCCTGCCCGTTAAGGAATTGACCCGATCCATTGGCCGGGTAACCCATGGGGATCTTTCCATCCGCGTACCCGTGCAACGCGAGGATGAGCTTGGAGAGTTGGCCATGGCGTTTAATGGGATGGTGGAACGCCTTGAGGTGTCTGAAGAACAGTCAAAAAAATTGTTAGAAAAAATTTTAAAGGTGACGGACACACTCAATAGTATTTTTGATTCGTCCACGGAATACGCCATCATTGCAACGGATTTAACGTTCCGGGTGCTGCATTATAACCCTGCCTCAAAAAAAATGTTTGGCAGAGGCATGGATATGGGATCAGATCTGGATATAAAGCAATTCCATGGAGAAGACAAAGAGGCAGGGGCGGCGTTTGATGAAGGGCTTAAACAGGTTGAGAGAAAAGATGGCTCATACCAGTTTGAATGGGTGTATCTCGATGACGTCAAGAAACGTCATGTGGTGAATTCCACACTGATGCCAATGAAAAACCGACACCAGGAATTGATTGGCTATCTTCTTTTTTCCCGGGATATTTCGGCTTATCAGGAACTTCAGACACGCTTGCTTCGATCGGATAGGCTGGCAGTTACAGGTCAGTTGGCAGCCTCTGTGGCTCATCAAATCAACTCCCCGCTCCAGGGTATTTCTGCGTTTATAGAGTTGATGAAAGAAAGCTGTGCATCGGACCTGGAAATGATGGAATGTCTGGATGCCCTGACCAATGGATTTGAATCCATCCGCAATACTGTGGAGAATCTTATGGATCTGACCCGGCCAGGGAAGGAGAAAAAACAGCTGATTGATCTAAATAAGGTGATCCAGGACACCATTTTTCTGGTGAGACTCCATATCCAGCAGTCAGGAACAGAATTATCTTTGAATCTTTCACCAGCCCTTCCTTTTATTTATGCCTCTTCCTCACAGATCAGTCATGTGATATTAAACTTGGTGAACAATGCCCTGGAAGCAATGGAGTCGCAGACAGAGGCCAAACAGATTGTGATCACATCTATTTTGCTGGAAGAAGCCATTGAAATTAAGTTTCAAGATACCGGCCCGGGCATTGCAAAAGAAAATATAGACTATGTGTTTGATCCTTTTTACAGCACAAAAAATGTGCTGGGTATGGGTGTCGGGCTTTCCGTGTGCAACGGATTCATCGAAAATCATGGGGGCAGTATTCGTGTGGAGAACCTGGATTTCCGGGGGGCTTGTTTTATCATTTCTTTGCCGACGACCCACTTAAAGCAGGGCAGCCTTTAACATGGGCTTTTTCAAGCCCCTTTTTGAATCTCTGATTCAGGAGGTAGTTGACGGCAGGTGAAGTTGAACTTCAGCCTCTTTGAGAAGTTGAATCATATGTTCTCCAGGATTTTTGTCGGTGAACAATTCATTCATATCAGATAATTTTCCCAGCCGCACCATGGCATTTCTGCCAAATTTGGTGAGATCAGCCACCCGCATGACCCGGGTAGAATTTTTAATGATGGCCTGGGCCACCCGCACCTCCCGGTAATCAAAATCTAAAAGTTCTCCATTGTCTCCGATACCACTAATGCCGATGATGCAAAAATCTGCCCTGAACTGCCGGATAAAATTCAGGGTGGCATGGTCGGTGATGTCACAGTCCTTGTTTCTGACCACCCCCCCTGCCATGAAAATTTCAATATCTGGATTTCGACTTAGGATTACGGCCACGTTTAAGTTATTGGTAATTTCATGGATTGTAAAGCAGGGGAAGATTTGGCAAGTGGTTATTTTCCTTGCATTTGACCTATCTGGTTGTTAATTTATCAGGCTTGTGTTTGAACTTGATAGCTCATTTTTTTGAAGCGGATTACTGGCATCCTTCACATGCCCAATAGTGCTCACCTTATTTTAGGAAGGCCAATGGACAAACCGTATTATTGCGTTAAAGATGTCTGAATATTTTGAATGTTTCTTTGTGCAAAGAAACAAGGAGTTAGGCCATGTATAAACACCTTTTTGGTCCTGTTCCCTCCCGGCGGCTTGGCATGTCACTGGGGGTGGATCTGGTGACCCACAAAATATGCTCCCTGGATTGCATCTACTGCGAGTGTGGCAGAACCACAGAACTCACCGTTGATAGAAAAGAATATGTTCCCCATGATGCCGTGATTGAAGAGTTGGAAGATTATTTTAAACAAAATCCAGACCCCGATTATATTACCTTTTCCGGTTCTGGAGAGCCCACCTTAAACGCTCGTATTGGGGATGTTATTTCCTGGATTAAAAAGAAAAAACCCGAAGTTTCCATTGCGGTGTTGACCAACGGCACCCTGCTTTGTCACAAAGAGGTCAGGGATGCCCTGCTGCCTGCGGATCTGGTCATGCCCTCCCTGGATGCGGCGCTTCTTTCTTCTTTTCAAACAATCAACCGGCCATGTGCTGAAATCAACCTGGATGATTATATCAAAGGCATTGCCGATTTCCAGAATTCCTACACCGGGAAGCTGGCCCTGGAAATTCTTATTTTGCCTGGGGTGAATGACAGCAGTGAAGATCTGGCCGCTTTGAAACATGCCTGTGATACCATTTTGCCGGATGTCATACAGCTCAACACCCTGGATCGACCCGGTGCCGTGTCTGATATTTGTGCTGCCACCCACGAAAGATTATTGGAAATCCAAACCTTTCTGGGAAAAGATCGGGTGGAGATCATTGCCGCAGTCACTCAGAGAAAGGGAACAAAGGCCTATCGAAAGGACATGGAGTCTGCAATTTTGGAGACCATCCACCGGCGGCCGTGTACCCCCGAGGATCTGGCATCCATATTGGGAACCCATATCAACGATATCAATAAATACCTTTCCGTTCTGGAGCTTGAGGGAACCATTGAATCCATGCGCCAGGAAAGAGGAATTTTTTATCAAACCTGCAAGGAATAGTGAAATGGGGACCAAGTTTAGAATAAGGTCTGCCCGTGGCGGTTATAAGGAAGCGTTATGGAAGAAAAAAAAGGATTTTGGGTGGATTTAAGATCCGCCATCATGTTTATCACCATTTTACCCGCAGGCAAGGGCAATACCTTTTCCCCCACGGGTATGATCCGGTTTTTTCCGGTGGTGGGATTGATGGCAGGTCTGCTGCTGGCCATTGTGGATACGGTGGCCTCATTGCTCTGGCCCCTTCCGGTGGTGGCCCTTGTGGATGTGCTGTTGTTGGTGGGTGTCACCGGCGCCTTTCATTTGGATGGGCTGGGGGATGCGGCGGATGGTCTTTTCAGCCATCGATCCCGGGAACGGGCTCTGGAGATCATGAAGGACAGTCGCACCGGCATGATGGGTCTTGTGGCCATTTTTTGCGTGCTGTCTCTTAAAATTGCAGGCATTTACGCCGCAAAAATCGTGTGTACCGGGGGGACTTTTGGGGTGTTATTGGTCATTGTTCCTGCCTATGCCCGGGGGGGTATGCTTTTTGGTATCCGATATCTCCAATATGGGAGGAAAAATACCGGTACAGGTCATGACCTTTTTGAAAAACGTCTTCCCCTGAAGGATTTTATATGGTTGGGTATCCCCTTTTTTTGTTCCCTGTTTATGGGGGGCAGAGGCCTGGTGCTGAATCTATTTTTTGCGGGTACCGTTTTTCTGATGCTTTGGTTTTACCAGAAAAAAATGGAATGTATCACCGGGGATATGCTGGGGGCCATGACCGAGGTCACCGAGGCTATGCTTTTTCTTGGCGCAGGCATGTCAATATATTAACATAATAGGAGTTTGAAAGATGATTACAGGCCATGGCGGCAATGTTCAGGCCCTGGCACAGCGAAATGGCTGTACCGTGGATGAGATCATAGACATGAGCAGCAACATAAATCCCCTGGGTCCTCCAGAGGGAGTTGAGGCATTCATTATAGAAAATATTCATAAAATAAGATCCCTGCCCCAGGCCGATGCCCTGGACATGGTAAATGCCTTCAGTGCCTATTATCAGGTGGATGCAGGGCGGGTCATGGGGGGCAACGGCACCACCTGGTTTATATACACACTTCCCCAGGCACTTTCCTGGAAGCGGGTGCTTATTGCCGGTCCCACCTATGCAGATTACAGGGATGGCTGCATCATGCACGATGCCGATTATTCCTTTTGCATGTCATCTACTGAAAATGCCTTTCATCAGGATCTTTCAAAAATTGCGTCCATGGCACCTGAGGTGGATGCCGTGATTATCTGTAATCCTAACAACCCCACAGGTAGCTTGAGTCCCGTTGAAGAGATTATTTCCCTTGTAAAGGCCCATCCAGATACCTGGTTCGTGGTGGATGAATCCTATCTTCCCTTTGTGGAAAATGCTGAAAAGATTTCCCTTGTGGCGGAAAATCGTTTTCCCAACCTGATTGTACTTTCCTCCATGTCTAAAATATTCAGGATTCCCGGCCTTCGCACCGGATATTTATGTGCCGATCCCGGGGTGATTGAGAAACTGATGCGATTTTATCAGCCCTGGTCGGTGAATGCCTTATCCCAGGCTGCCATTGTACATATACTGGAAAACCCAGAACACATTGCCCCGTTCATGGAAAACACCCGGCAGTTTGTCATGAATGAACGGCAGATTTTTCAAGAGGCCATGGCTGGAATTGATGCGGTGAAACTCTATTCCTCGGATACTTATTTCATGCTTGCCGAACTCTTGGGAAGTATGAATTCCGTTGACGTGTGCAGGGTGGTGGGAGATGAGCGGATTCTCATACGGGATTGTGCCAACTTTCATGGATTGTCTGATCGGTTTGTGCGGTTTTCTCTCAGGGATCGGGAAACCAATCTGCATTTGGCTGAGATCATGAAGAATGTGGTTTAAACTGGGTAAATATTCGGTCAGCACCCCATCTTCGCCTATTTAGGCCTGCTCACATAGTATTCGTATGCTATGCAGTCCCAAATAGGGGCATATGGGGCACTGCACAAACATTACCAAACCAAATATTTACTAAACTGGAGCGCAAAATAAATGAATTTTGACATGAGTCTGATCATCCTGCCCCTTGCCTTTGGATTGGATTTGCTCCTGGGAGATCCCCGGTGGTTGCCCCATCCCATTGTGTGGATGGGCCATGCCATCTCTCGGTGCGAAAAAATATTTCGACGCTGGATTAAAAATGAATTCAGGGCCGGACTGCTCTTTGCCCTATTTCTCATCAGTGCCACCTGGGGCATTTCTTTTTTTGTGGTGCAGTTTTGTTCAAAACTTCACCCCAATTTGGGTACATTGGTGGAAATAATCCTGCTTTATTATTGCTTTTCTGCAAGAACCCTGGATAAAGAAGCCACCCTTGTGGGAAAAGCCCTTGAAACCGGGGGGATAGCTGCGGGACGAAAACAGGTTTCCATGATTGTGGGCCGGGAGGTGGATACCCTGGATGAGACCGGCGTGGTCAGCGCGGCTGTGGAGACCGTGGCGGAAAACTATGTGGACGGGTTTTTATCCCCTTTGTTTTTTTATTTTCTGGGCGGCGTACCCTTGGCCCTGGCCTATAAAATGGTGAATACCCTGGATTCCATGGTGGGATATAAAAATGAACGGTATATGTTTTTCGGCAGGGCTGCGGCCCGCATTGATGATGTGGCCAACTATATTCCGGCCCGGTTGTCAGTGATTTTTATTTCCCTTTCAGCGGCCCTGCTGTCATGGCATCGGGGTAAACGGGCGTTTTTAATCGCCTTAAAAGAAGGCCAAAGCCACAAAAGCCCCAATGCCGGGTATCCCGAAGCCTCCTTTGCAGGTGCCTTGGCCATGAAGCTGGGCGGCCCCAATTATTACCATGGGCAGTTGGTGGAAAAGCCTTTCATTGGTTCCGGGTTTGCCCGGCCCGGGCTTGATAAGATCGCCATGGCTTGCGATCTTATGCTTATGGCCTCATTTTTGGCCATGCTGGTGTTCTGGTTGGGGCGGTTTATGGCGGGATTTTATTGATGGAAAGTTTTTACTTTTTATAACTGCAGCATCGCATAAAATATTGAAATAGATGAGATAAAAATGGTTAAGAAAAAAAAAGAAATATCAAAGGGCAATAAGAGCAAGTCTTCCAAATTAAAAAATAAAAATATTGGAAAAGGTAAAACAAGTCAAACAAAGTACCAGAATTTAAATATGAAGGTACTTGATAGTCTTAGAACACAGGGGATTGATTCAGAAAATATAAATTTTATCGATAACCCTAATGAAATAAAAATGTCAGCTGCAATTTTAAAATTGGCTGAACCTTATATAAAAATGTATTGGGGAAATGAAAATAGGATTCGTGTAGTAATCTCTTTAGCAGTTACAGTATGGAACATGACATTTTTGAAACTGGAGGAACAAATTGAATTTCAAGAAAAATATATCGAAAAAACTCTTCCCAAGGATTGTGATGCGCATGATGTGACTACAATGCTTCTTCTATTTGAAGATTTACATGAAAGAAAAAAAGAGTTCTTCCCTGGTGTTAGAACTTTCATTATGGGGCATGATCTAAGGATGGATAGTGAAAATATACATTTGGATATTTCATCTGCTCCATTAGACAAGAAAAATTAGGGGCTCATTTGACTGATGTTTTGATCACCCTGAAAGTTAAGGAATGAGTTTTAAATAAGTTGCCCATTTGTGTGCTTAGGGGACAGACTCTTTAAATCTGTCCCCGCCTTCGATATCCTTGCCACTGAGATCATTGAGAATATTGGTAAATATTCGGCCAGCACCTCATCTTTACCTTTTTTTGCCTGCTCACATAGCATTAGTATGCTATGCAGTTCCAAACATGCGAATATGGGGCACTGGCCAAACATTTACAGTAACAAGTCGAATATTTACGAATATTGAGGCAAGGTTACAGAGTTTTAAAGAGATTATGGAAACGCTTAATGGCATTGCCGGGGAGAGATAATAATAGGATGATACCCATGATAATTGAAAAAAAATGGCCCTTTAAAATGGGTACGACTTCCTTTATTGATCCGGGTCCCATTGTTGATAATGTGAGAAAACTGGGGCCGGTGTTTGATGAGATTGAGTTGCTTGTTTTTGAAAGTTTACCATTTATGACAAAGAACGGCCCTGTGCCGGTGTTGCCCCAGCCCCATGAGATCAAGGAGCTGGCGAAGCTTTCCCGGGAGCTTGGGGTAACTTACAATGTGCATCTTCCGGTGGATGTTTCCCTGACATCGCCCTCTAAAAAGGAACGTATCCTGGGCGTGGATATCATCAAGCAGGTGGTGGAGCTGTTTGCACCCCTAACTCCTTCCACCCATACCCTGCATTTGGAATGGAATCCGGACAATGCCGGGGATGGAAAAGACGGTCTAAATCAGTGGCAAAATTGGGCAGTGGAAAGCCTTGAAATCCTTTCCCCTTTTTTAAACAATCTGTCTGATATCTCCATTGAAACCCTGGAATATCCCCCGGAATATTTATTCAAAATTCTGGATACTCTTAATGTTGATCTATGCATTGATGCCGGTCACTTGATTAAATACAACTATGATATCAAAGCCTTGTTTGATCGCTATGGCCATCGGGTGCCTTTGATTCATCTACATGGCGTGGATTTTTCCCATGAAAACCCAAAGGATCATCAAGGGTTGGATAAAACCCCCATGGACAGATTATTGCCCACATTGGAGGTGTTAAAACAGTTTCACGGTGTGGTCTCCCTTGAGGTGTTTAGCCGGAATAATCTTCAGGCTTCCGTCAATTATTTGAATAATTTGTGACTCAATGGTTTGCCATGAATTAATTTTTATAGCTGCTTGGATTACATTCTCTTAGCACAGAAGCCCCCCTGAGCATAGGAGTTCCTTTTAATGATTTTTG
>Ga0307929_1002383_pt1 | contig 12271 bp, 16 predicted proteins | sample AceLakmetage1330_FD_203160 | JGI IMG/M metagenome (GOLD analysis project Ga0307929, IMG submission 203160) | Saline water microbial communities from Ace Lake, Antarctica - #1330 | ecosystem: Environmental > Aquatic > Non-marine Saline and Alkaline > Saline | place: Antarctica: Ace Lake...
GAATATTGGACCCGGAGCCCTGACACCCGACACCTCGGCGAGGACAGGATCTCGAAATTCTTCACCGGAAAGCGGTATGAATCTCATTCATTCACGGGTATTGGTTCTAACTCCAGCCATTTGATGCAGCTATTCGAGAGTACACCTGAAGAATTACAATTTAATGGCCAACGTTAAAACCGACGCCCACAAATTAATACAGCGGAACATATCCGGCTTCGGACACATACTTCTGTCCTTTTTCCGGGTGGATCATGAAATTGATGAAGTTGAGAACATCATCCTTTGGCCAACCGGGTGTAAACATGAAAAGCGGCCTGCTGATGGGATAAGTTCCATTCAAGGTTGTTTCTTCCGAACCCACTATCCGGTTTACCATTAGCGGTTTCACGTCCTTGTTTATATATCCGATCCCGATATAGCCAATGGCGTTTTTGTTCTTGGCCACGGCCTGGGAAACGGCTCCGTTGGAGGCCTGGAGGAGGGCGCCGGGATAGACCCGTTTTTTTGTCATGACCTTTTTGGCCCAGACCTCGTAGGTTCCCGAAGAGGTATCCCGGGAGATTACCACCACCGGACGGTCAGGACCCCCCAGTTCTTTCCAGTTCTTCACCTTTCCCATGTAAACGTCTTTGAGCTGAGAAAGGGTGATATTCATGATAGAGTTAGTGGGATGCACCACTGGGACGATACAGTCGTACGCTACGGCAAATGGGACAGGATAGCGCCCATTTTTGACAGCAAGTTTCACTTCCTTCTCTTTGATGAACCGCGAGCTGTCCGCAATATCCGTGGAGCCGTCTATGAGGGCCTTTATTCCGTTACCCGATCCACCGCCGGAGATAGAAATTTTGATGTCTGGGTTCTGTTTCATATAGGCCTCAGCCACCTTCTGGGCGACGGGGAGAACCGTCGTGGATCCTTTGATAACGATATTTCCTGCCCATGCCATATTTGCGGCAAAGAGCCCTGCGATGAAACATACCACTATTACGATACTTTTGATTTTCATTTTTTCCTCCATAAAATTGATTGTTAAAATGAGGGTTTAGCATCTCACTCAGTGATGAGTTCCTCTCTTTTTCATTGACAATATGCTAATCCTGAATTGTTAGATTTCTGTTAGGCTCATGTTAATGTTTGATTGCATCTTCTTTGAACAGACTCCTTTCCATCGTAACTTATTGCACAAGATCTTTAGAACTTGAAATTGAAATCACATTGCACGACATTCTGGGGTTCATCCGTAGACCCGGGCGCGTAATCGATCATCATCGCATGGTAGTAATCAAAGGCGAACCAGACATTTTTGGCCAAACCCAGGCAAACTTCAAATTCATGACCCTTGGCGTTGGTTTCGCCGTCATAGAAATCGCTGTCCGGCAGGAAGTCCGGCCAGGCATCCCTTTCCAGGTGACGGTAGTTGTATTTGATCCGCCATTTCCACAATTCCTTGTTATAGTCTTTGTGCCCGAACCAGATACCGGCTAACCATCCTGTATCATTGTCATCCGCATCCGAATTTACATAGGTCCCGAACACACCTGCACCAGGAACCGGTCCTCCGAATTTGGCATCAAACTTAGCGTTCAAGGAAAGTGCACTGTAGTTGTAGATCAGAGCACCGTTTGCATCGGTGGTATTGGTTCCGGAACTGTACTTGAAACTGCTGCCTTTCACGTCTGAGTTCCAGTAGTAGGAACCGGATACGGCAAAGGAAAGCATTTTGTTTATTTTCATTTTGACGCCAGGTTGAAAGACAAACATGATGGGATCGCCAGCATCAGGATCCTTGTATTCATCAAGCACGAATAGGGCAGGATTCAAGAAAAATGTACCGCTGTCGCTCCAGGCGTAATTGATGGGAACGGCCACACCTTGAGGACGAATATCGCTATCCCACATAAGATCCTTAACCTTGAAAATCGGATTTTTCATCTGCCCGCCGATAGCTTTAAGCCATTTGACGGGCTGCCACTGGGCATAAGCGTAGTCGATACGAGCATCCGGAGTTTCAAAATCGTTTACAAAGGTCTGGTTGGTTGATCGAGGATCACCGCTCCCGGAGGCAAGCCCAAAACCAACCTGCCACTTTTTGTCTTTAGTCACATCGGCTACAGCTCCGAACCGCCAGCGGTAACGGCCTCTGTTTCGAGATGGATCGGTTCCTGTTCCATTGTCAAGGTCTATGTTTTGATACTGGTAGCGCAGCCTGAAATCTCCTTTGAAATGGATTCGGCTGACCCACTTGGGGACTTCAGCCCAGCCGGCGGTTTTGGCTTCTTTCTGTACGGTTTCTTTGGCTGCCTTTTCAGCAGTTTCCTTAATCTTGGTTTCCTGGCGCACGTCCTCCTTCTGCATTTGTTTGAGAAGTTGTGTGGCCTCTTCTCTTGTAAAAAGCCCTTTCTCAACCAGCTTGTTGACCAGTACATCAACCTCAGCCGCATGGGAAGGTACGATGCCGAAACTGAAAACCAGTGTTCCCATCAGGCATACGATAAGTGCAAATCTTTTCATTGGTTTTTCCACTCCTTTTAATGAATTTTCAATGTGAAATCTTGTTTGTTGATATCGTGATTATTCTTTCCTCATAAATACTTGCTGTTTCACCTCCTTTCAGAACATGTACGTGTTTTTCATAAAAAAGAGATTAAGTGAGGTACGTTAAAAACTTATTAGGCAAATATTAGACTTGTGTGAAATCGGTATAGACTGATTGTTTGCGAGGGTAGGGAATGGCGCGCTTTCAGGGAGGGTTTAAGAGGAATTAGAGGGGTATAACTGTTTTTGATTTATATTGCGGGTGTTTGAGAGAGGGAAGGGGCAGGGTTGGGGAACAAGAAATATGGCACTTTTTTAAATTAGGATGGTTTGCGTTAGGTCAGCCCGACGGTGACATCCAAGAGATGGCTGCTTTTATGCAACCATAATACAATCTTCTCACGAACATCAGCTGGAAGTCTTTTTTCTAAAATTTCAAACTTTTTTACATCTGTAGCTCTGTTATAAACCATCATAATACAAGTTGGCTCATTTCTTTCACAAGCCAGTTCTGCTGTAGGTGGAAGATTAAATACTCCATACAAACGATCAGTATATCTCATTTTTTCCATATGTCTCCTTAAATTTTTTGTGTTGTGATAGAGGAATGTTTACATTCCTGCGATTTCTTGTCTTCGTCAGGGCTGAACTGCACGGCTAAAGTTCGGACAACACCGAGACAGATCACTACAAACCCCAGGGCCATGAGTATTTCCCATTGAAGATGTCCCGTGTCGTAGAGTTTCACGATGAGTTCCCTGATAACAAATACGATGGCAGGATCTATCATGGTGTTTAATCTGAACCTGTGGGCTTCAAAATACTCAATAAAACTCCTGAACAGTTCAATAATGACCAAGAACGTGAGAATATCGGTTACGATGTTGTCAAAAGCCTGTCCAAGGGGTTTATCAACTAAGATTGTGCGCATGCTATAAAGGGTCCTTGCAAGTCCGATAATAAGAACCAGGATAATGAATACCATCAGTATTTTAACAATGTATTGCATCGATTTTCTGAAAATGACTTGTGTATCTGGTATTTTCAAATAGGTATTTGCTCCTTTCAATTTAATGTATTTCCGCTGAAGATAGGTTTGAAATGATAGGATCGCATTAGGGGCTTGTGAGAAAATGATGACTTATAGAGGATTTGGCATGTATTGGTGAAACTGTTCGGGGATATGTAAAATGGCTGTTCTTATAGAAGTGTCTTTGAAAGCGAGCTTGATTTGAATTTCACATGAGTACACGACCATGACATGAAGAGCATGAAGGACAAAAAAAAGCCGGAACTGGTTATGGATGGAAACGAACTAGCTCTCTAACCCTCTTTTCTTCTAAACTTCGAGGTTTCACTATAAAGCACGATTTCTGATTTCTTTTACCGAGTACCTAAGGTTGTTAGGAAGCCGGCAGGTGGATGGAAAAAACACTTCCCTTGCCCGGCGTACTGGCTACGGTCAGGCGACCACCATGGGCTTGCACGATATGTTTAACAATAGCAAGGCCGAGACCCGTACCTCCTAAATGCCTGCTCCTTGCCTTGTCGACGCGATAAAACCTTTCAAACAATCGAGGCAGGTGTTTTTTCTCGATGCCGCATCCCTGATCGTGAACGGAGACAATGGTCTCTTCATTCTTCTTCATTGCCTCCACCCGGACCACTTTTCCTTTTTCACTGTACTTGATGGCGTTGTCGAGGAGATTTATAACGGCCTGCTCAAGAAGCGGGGAGGATACTGCAGCCGTTATTGGTTCAGGACATGATATTTTGATTTCTATCTTCTTGGCCGTCGCCCTGACATTGCAAACTTGTGCGGCAGTCCGAAGGATTTCAGCAATTCGGCTTTCTACAAGCTCCATTTCTCCTTCGCCTGCCCCCTGTTCGATCCTTGAGAGGTAGAGAAGGTTTTCTACAATGGCCTCAAGACGATCCACATGCTTGTCAATGATTTCCAGGAAACGCTCCCTATCCAGGGGATCTTTTGCAGCGCCGTCACGGAGTGTTTCCACGAAGCCTTTGATGGCCGTGATAGGAGTCTTTAGTTCATGGGACACGTTGGCTACGAATTCACGGCGGATGTTCTCTAATTGCCTTAACCTGGTGACATCGTTTAAAACGATGAGGGCGCCGATCCGGTTCCTCTCCGAGTCATGAAGTATGGTGCCATGGGCGTTTACCATTAAACGGCTGCTTGTAGACAGAAGGACGTCCTTCTCCAAAGGTTTTCCGCTTGATAGAGTGTCTTGCATGAATTGATGGAGAACTGTGTTGCGCGACACCTCCTGCATGGTACGTCCTTTGGCCTCAGGAAGGCTGCAGTCCAACATCCGGGTTGCGGCTTTGTTTATGCGGATGACCCGCTCTTCTGTATCTAAAGCAAGCACGCCTTCAACCATACTGGAAAAAACCGCTTCCATCTCGTTTCGTTGGCGTGAAACCATCTCAATGCGTTCCTTAAGGTCTCCCGCCATCTTTCCCAGTGATTCACTCAGGGCCTCTATTTCATCGGAGGCCCGGATGGAGGGTTTTCGAAGAAATTCGCCTTCGGAAATGGAATCGGCCCAATTGCGGATTTTTTCAATGGGGCGAGTAATCCTACGTGAAACCAGTAAACCCAGGATGGCTGCAAAGAGAGCCATGATCATGCCTCCAAGGATTATCCTGGTCTGGATATCTTTGAGGGCATGATCCACGGCGCTTGTGGGAATGGATGTCCGGACAACAGCTAGAATATTGCTGTGTTGAAGCACAGGGATGGCCACGTACATCAGATCCTTTTTTAATGTCCTGCTATGTCGAATGGATGTTCCTAAGCCGGTTTTTATAGCCTTCAAGACCTCGGGTCGATCGGCATAGGTATCCATTGCAGCAGGTTCTTCATCGGAATCGCCAACCACCCTGCCCGATGGAAGAATCACAGTGACACGGGTTTCCGCATGCCGTCCGGCATCTTTTGATGCAAGATCAAGGGCTTTTTCATCCAACGGATCCAGGTAGGGTATGACCTGCTTTTCAAAAAGCTGTGCCCGTGCTTTGAGATCAGAGGCTGTTTGTTCCAGAAAAAAATGCCGCACCGCACTGGAGGCATACCATGTCGCGGCAGCGAGGGAAATGAGGGAGATCAACAGGTAAGAAGGGTAAAGCTGCCAGAAAAGTCTCCGTTTACGAACCATAACTCATTCCCATCCATTATTGCAATTGTAGACACTGCGGGTTTCCAATTCAGAAATGAGCAATTTTTCGCAAGATCAAGGAGAACAAGGGTTTGCGCGGAGACGTACGATAGTACGTCGCACAAAGAAACCCGCAGTTTGACGCAGATATTGCGGAAAAGGGCCATTTATGGATGGAAACTAACTCACTCCTTGAACCGATATCCAACTCCCCGCACGGTTTCGATATATTTCCCGGCGGAACCAAGCTTTTTTCGAAGTCCAACAATTTGGACATCCACGGCACGATCCGTAACAAAATAGTCCTCCCCCCGCACCGCATCCACGATTTGGTTACGGGTAAAGACCCATCCGGGTCTCCGCGCAAGAAATTCGAGGATGCCGAATTCCGTAAAGGTCAGATCTATGGCCGTGCCGTGCAAGAGAACCTGCCTGCGACCCGGATGAATTACCAGGTCGTGAACCCTTATCATTTCGGACTCCAGTGGTTCTTCTATGACCCGCCTCCTGATTACGGCTTTGACCCTGGCTAACAAGATCCGCGGGCTAAAGGGTTTTGTCATATAATCGTCCGCCCCCAGTTCGAGGCCCGTGACCACGTCCGCTTCTTCCCCTCGAGCGGTCAACATGATAATGGGAATGTCCTTGGTTTCCGTATTGTTTTTCAGGAACTTTGCCACATCGAGGCCATCCATGCCGGGAAGCATAAGATCGAGCACCAAGAGATCCGGCTGCTCTTTGCGGGCAAGCTCAACAGCCTTTTCACCGGAAGTTGCACATAAGACCACATAGCCGGCCTTCTGAAGGTTGAACCTCACCAGTTCCAAGATATCTTCTTCGTCATCTACTACAAGAATGCGTTTTTTGGTCATGGGATCTCTCTTTACGGAAAATGTTTTCAGGTAGAATAGGAATACAATGTTAGCATTCGGTTAGGTTCGTGTAAAGATTTCAACAAAAACAGTCATGAAGGCATGACCTTAAAAATGTAGTGTCAGGTGGTTCCGGAGTCTCGCATGCTCGCTTACCCGGAGTCTCGCATGCTCGCTTACCCGGAGTCTCGCATGCTCGCTTACCCGGAGTCTCGCATGCTCGCTTACCCGGAGTCTCGCATGCTCGCTTACCTGGATTCCGGCCTTTGCCGGAATGACGACCGATACCCCGCGGCTTGCCACGGGGTGGTTCATCCGCAAATTTCTTGACATATAGTCGTTACTGTAGTAGTTACTATGTGAAAGGGGGCATTATGAATCTGAAACTTTCAATATTGAATGACATGAAACAGCTTGGTTTTTCAGAATATGAATGCAAAGCATATCTAAAGCTTTTGGAAGATTTTCCAGTAAACGGTTATGCCCTTAGCAAAAACTCAGGTATCCCCAGATCTCGGATTTATGAGGTATTAAAAAATCTGATTGATAAACAGATGGTGTTTGAACAGGAAGAAGAGAAAAACAAACTCTATTATCCGGTGGAACCGGATGTTTTCGTCAAAAAACTTAAAACGCATTATAAGGATGTATTCTCTAATATTTCTAAATTTGGAGGAAAACTTTATAAAGAAAAAAAGCATGACGACAAGCTGGTTGTGATTAAAGGTCGGCAGAATATTATACCTTTTTTAAATAGCTCGATCGAAGGAGCACAAAAGAGAATAGCCCTGTCTATTTGGGAAGAAGAAATAAAAGACTTAACTCTGGAACTGAATAAAGCCCTGAAAAGGGGGGTTGTGTTAAGAGGGATTTATCTTGGAGAGAATAATCCTTACGACACACTGGTTCCACATCGAAGAATTAAACGCTATATGGCAGAAAAGAAAGAAAGATATATATCGATCATCATTGATGGCGTTCATGCCATATCCGGCGTTGTTTCAAGGGGGGAAGACAGCAAAGTGACCTGGACCCAGGAGGAAGGATTTATTGAGGTCAGTGAAGATTATATCGCCCATGACCTGGTCGTAAATCTTTATTCAGCATCATTGAATAAAAAAGAATATGAAAAGTTTGAAAAATTTACAGAAAGTGTTCACAGGCAGTACTTCAATTATTCAGACGAAGAATTTACAACCTATAAAAAGCTACAATAAGGAAGCGGTTATGGGACAAAATGATCAGGTGGTGGAAAAAAAATGAATTTGCATTACGGCTGGATCATCTCTTTTACAGGCACCGCTGTTCTTTTCTCATGTCTTGGCCTGGGTCGATTTTCACTGGGAATGTTGCTACCGTCCATGGCGGTCTCGCTGGATTTGAATTACTCTCAAATGGGACTCATTGGAACAGGCAATTTCGTGGGATATATGATTTCGGTTATCCTGGCGGGTATTGTTGCAAAGGCCATTGGGGCGCGCTGGACCATTACCATCGGGCTTGTCCTGGTGGGCGGGTCCATGGTTTTGATTGGCCGTGCCACGGCATATGGTGAAGTGATGGCGCTTTATGTTGCAACTGGAATAGGTTCCGGGTTAGCCAATGTTCCATTGATGGGATTGATTTCCCACTGGTTTTTAAAATGTACCCGGGGCAGGGCTGCCGGCACCATGCTGTCCGGAAATGGGCTGGCCATTGTTCTCAGTGGTGTGTTTGTCCCTTGGGTCAACGCTGTCCGGGGGGCAGAGGGTTGGCGAACAAGCTGGCTGGCGATGGGCCTTCTGTCCATCGTGATTGCCGCCATTGCGGCACTGCTCCTTAGAAATGAACCCAAAGACAAAGGGCTGACCCCCATAGGAAGCGCCAATCAGCCGTCCAATTCTTTTCCTGATACCGGCATCCAAAAGAAAAAGGACTTTAATAAATGGACCTTGGTGCATTTGGGCTGTATTTATGCCCTCTTTGGGGCCACATATGTGGTCTATGCCACATTCATTGTGACAGCCATGGTGAGTGAACGGGGGTTCGGCGAGAACACGGCCGGCATATTCTGGGCTGTTGTCGGTGGGCTTTCCATTTTTTCCGGCCCTTTGTTTGGATGGCTGTCTGACCGGCTGGGTCGAAAAATGGGAATGATGTTGGTTTACACATTGTTCACCATTTCTTTTGCCCTGGTGGGCGCCAACCTTCCGAATCCGTTTTTATATGCCTCCATAGGCATTTTCGGCCTGGCAGTGTGGAGTATTCCGACCATCATGTCAGCAGCTGTTGGAGATTACACGGGACCCTTTCGGGCTGTAAAGGCTTTTGGTTTCATTACATTGTTTTTTGGGGTTGGTCAGATTACTGGTCCCGCCGTGGCCGGCTTTACTGCAGATATCACCGGATCGTTCAGTATGGCATTTTGGTTATGTGCGATTTTAACCGGCAGTGCGGTTGTATTGACGTATTTTCTGCGGCCGCCTTCTGAATCTTAAGGGCTCGCTTAACAAATGTCGTGATTTGACCTAAAACGCCCAGTTACTGTCCTATCGAGGTATTGGAGTATGACGCCAACTTCATCCGCCACCAAGTCAACAGTCCTTAAAGAGGGGTTGAACGCCGGATGGCCCATTTGCCTGGGTTACCTGCCCATCGGTATGGCATTCGGGGTTTTGGCCCAAAAAGCCGGTCTCACACCCCTCCAGATCGGCCTGATGTCCATCATGGTCTTTGCCGGCAGTTCCCAATTTATTGCCGTTGCCATGCTGGCCGGCGGGGCCTCGGCGCCGGCCATCATTACCACTACCTTTGTAGTCAATTTACGCCATGTGCTGATGAGCTCGGCCTTGGCTGTCTATCTACGAGCCGCCCACCGGGGTTTGCTCGCACTGTACGCTTATGGCGTAACAGATGAAAGTTTTGCGGTCAATCTGCCTCGGTTCAATGCCCGCGCCTGGTCTCTAAACAGGGCACTGGTGGTCAACCACGCTGCCAACTTGACCTGGTTTATCAGTACCGTGGCAGGGGGTATCGGAGGCCGCTTTATCCCTGAAGGGGCACTGGGCATCGATTATGCCCTCATCGCCATGTTCATCTGCCTGCTGATCTACCAAATCAGAAACAGGTTTCACCTGTTAACTGCCGTGATTGCCGGATTAACTGCTGTGGGCCTGGCCTTAATGATTCCAGGCAATACCTATATCGTCATTGCCTCTATTGCCGCTGCTACAGTGGGGGTAATCATCCAACGGAAAGTGATACCTAAAAGCTGCAATTAGCTTTTAGCTATTAGCCGTTAGCTTAAAGATCTCAAGCATTTAAATATGGCTCATCGGATTAGCGTGAAGAATCCCTTTTTCCGGAGCAGAGGTGTCAGGTTTCGGGTGTCAGGTTTCAGTACCTATTATTCCAATTTTCTGGTTACAATAAACTCAACTACATGTTATTACAATGCATATTCTGAATACGATCCAGTTTTTCCCTGACACCTGACACCTGACACCTGACACCTGGAATCTGAGCATGGTCTATTCGACAACTGACAAAAATATCACGTTAATCCACGATGAGCCTTAAATATTTTTTCCCATGCTGGGATTCTCACTTTTTGATGCTAACCTATTGCGCCGTAAGTCGCTGATTTTGTGCGGCTAAGTAACCACTAATAGCTAATTGCATCTTCTAAGTGATAAGGAATAATGCGAACAATGGCTGATTATCTACTACTTCTTTTGGGAATGGGCCTGGTGACCTACCTGCCCCGTTGGCTACCCCTGCACTATCTCTCAAGGCGATCTCTCCCAGAATGGTTCATCCAGTGGCTCGATCTGATACCGGCCGCCGTTCTCAGCGCTCTGCTGCTGCCGGCTTTGATCCTCGACGGGGAGGGCAGATCTCTCGACCTTCTACGGCCTGAGTTGTGGGTGGCCTTGCCCACGTTTGTTTTTGCATGGTGGACACGGTCATTGGGTGGAACGGTGGTAGTGGGGATGTTGCTATTCTGGCTGGCGGGAAAGGTGGACCCGCAGTGGTTTGATTTGATGGGATGAAACAGAGACCCAGATTTTTTAAAACGATAATTTTTAAAGTGAGGAGTTAATATGAGCAATGGCAGTTTCAATACTACACCACAAGAGCGTTATCTGGAAGACTACGTTGAGGGGACCATTCATGAGTTCGGACCTATTACGATCACGGAGGACGAGATTGTCCAGTTCGGTGAAAAATTTGATCCGCAGCTTTTCCACACAGATCCGGAAAAGGCTGGGAAAACGGTTTACGGCGGTCTCATAGCCAGCGGTTGGCACACCTGCGGTCTGTTCATGCGGCTGTTTGTTGACCACTATCTTGCCGGCCCGGCCAGCCTGGGAAGTCCGGGGGTGGATGAACTGCGCTGGCTTAAGCCTGTCCGCCCCGGTGATCAACTCATCTCGCGCATAACCGTGCACAAAGTGAAACCTTCCCGCAGCAAACCTGACCGGGGCGTGTTGTTCTCCTTCTGCGAGATGTTGAATCAAAAAAGAGAGGTTGTGGTGTCTATGATGGCTCTGAATCTAATTCGATATCGGGATGTGGGTTGATCCTAAATTTTTGACCATAGTATTACACGACCAAGCAATGGCAGATGACTGTAAGCGCTGCTTTGCTGGTTTATACGTGCTAACCATTGGCATATTTTGCCCATTAGAAATTTTAGAAAAACGTGAACAAGAACGAGGCGATCAAGTGATTGGTAGAGCAAGAGGCTTATTTGATATTGTGCATAATTTTTATGATTACGATGTAGATATTGACACCAGCAAAATGACAGTCGCAGAATCCGTCAACTTAATTGAAAAAACAATAGAATCTCGTTCTTCATGAATTCACCCTTGCCAAGGATGCGGGGGATTTTTTTTACCGTGGGGGTGGTTCGTGAACCGCCCACGGGTCGCTCCCGGGTGACCTCTACAAGTTCAGCATGCAAAACCATCTTAATCTTTTAAAAATATCGAAAGCTACCACATATGCATATTAAAATTCCGTTTCATATACCTTTGAAAATGAGAAGGATCATCTGTCAGCCTTGTGAAATATTGGCGGATGTGCAACGCTGCATTAATGTACGAAAGATTCAAAATCCTCGAAACCCTAGAACGGAAAGCTTATTTGGATATTCTTCACCTCTTGACTTTTCCAGTTTTGATCTTGTATTGTTGCGCGAATGAATGACATTCAGATGCTGGCTTAATGCACGGATCCTTCTTCCGTGATTGGATAAGCAGTAAATTGGCCTACTACCACATGTTGTGGTTGCAGGAATTTTCAGGGTGACTTCAAAGACCTGGTTATCTTTGTGAAGATGTAAGGCTTATTGTCACTTTTCGATGGTAGTTATTTTTTTGATATCCAAATGAAATCAAAGGTGCCATGGCGGGAAATGCGGGCACTCATTTCACGATCTTTAAACTCCCCCGAATCGAATATATTAACATGTTTTTGGCGTGCTGAAATCATTCTATATTGTCAAGTTATACACAGCTCAAAGTAGGACAAGTCAGATCCAGAAAGTTATTATTGCAGGTACGTTACAATGAAACGATTTGGGTGTGGCTCTTTTGCATTTTTCGATATCACGATCCCGCGATTGCTATTCTGTTCATTCGTCTGGTGAGAGTTTACTTGATTATTTTAAGATGGCCACTGTCTTTACCAGAT
>Ga0307929_1002385_pt1 | contig 12266 bp, 9 predicted proteins | sample AceLakmetage1330_FD_203160 | JGI IMG/M metagenome (GOLD analysis project Ga0307929, IMG submission 203160) | Saline water microbial communities from Ace Lake, Antarctica - #1330 | ecosystem: Environmental > Aquatic > Non-marine Saline and Alkaline > Saline | place: Antarctica: Ace Lake...
TCCTGCGTGAACTCAACCCCGCCAAGAAACCGTATTTCGATGCCATCGTTGCCAATCCACCCTTTAGCTACCGCTGGGAGCCCACCGATGCCATGGGCGACGACGTGCGCTTCAAAACCCACGGCCTCGCCCCAAAATCCGCCGCCGATTTTGCATTCCTCCTCCACGGATTCCACTTTCTGAAAGACGAGGGCGTCATGGCTATCATCCTGCCCCACGGAGTGCTCTTCCGAGGCGGTGCCGAAGCACGTATCCGCACCAAGCTACTCAAAGACGGCCATATTGATACCGTCATCGGTCTGCCCGCGAACCTCTTCTACTCCACTGGCATTCCCGTTTGCATCCTCGTCCTCAAAAAATGCAAGAAGCCCGACGACGTGCTCTTCATCAATGCCGCCGAGCACTTCGAGAAGGGCAAACGACAGAATCAGCTCAGCAAGGAACACATCGCCAAGATCATTGAGACCTATCAGTTCCGGAAAGAAGAGGATCGTTATTCCAAGCGCATCTCAATGGAAAGAATCGCCGAGGAGGGGTATAACCTGAACATCTCGCGCTACATCAGCACAGCGGTTCCGGAACCGGAGATAGTGTTGAAGGATACCCATGCGGATCTTGTCAGAATCGAGGACGACATCCAGAACGCGACGATCAAGCACAATGACTTCCTGAAACAGTTAGGCTTGCCTCCACTTCCATAGCTGGGTGTTTAATGACGACGATCGGTTGGTGAAGGCCGACAATTACTTCGAAGAAAACGACAGAACATCAAGTCCGGGGCCAAGGGAGTTGTGTTGTTCATATAATTACAAGGCGGTCATGTTGCTCAAGGAAAAAGGCCACACACCCTATCCCGTCCACCCAACGATCTCGTCGATCAAAGGTATTTCTGCGTTCATTTCAGTCTTCTCTGTTTTGCTTTCGATAACACCCTTTTGCGAGGCCGTGAGCATGGGGGATACGAAAGAATCCGTACTCAAGGAGATGGGCAAGCCGACAGGAATAGTCTCCGGGGGAGGATTTGAGATCCTGCGGTACGCAAATGGAGAGGTCGAAATCCAGAACGGGAGCGTGATAGATACGACGCTCCCGCCCCCCCCTCCCCCTGCAAGCAGCAACATCGCGCCAGAGCGAACGTCCCCTCGTGGTGTGCCCGCGCAACATGCAGAACAGCCGGAAGCGCCTCCACATAGAGAGGTCGTCGCACCCGCGTCGGACGACCTGCCGTTGCCATCCCATGCGCCTGTAGCCAATACAAATTCTGCCAAAACGACCCTCTTTGACTCTGCAAGACTCGGCGATTCCGCTGCTGTGGCAGCGTTGTTGGCGAAAGGTGCCGATGTAGATTCGAAAGACACATATGGCAACACGGTCTTGATGTACGCGGCAAGCAATGGACACCTCAATATCGTAAAGATTTTACTGGCCAAAGGCGCTGATGTCCGCGCGAAGAACGAAGATGGGGCCCCCGCGTTGATGGATGCAGCAAAAGCGGGGAATCTGGAAATTGTGAATACGCTTTTGGCCAAGGGCGCCAAGCTGAACAGTAGAGACGACTTTGGCTGGACGGCTTTGATGGAAGCGGTGCGAGATGGCCGCACCGAAACGGTAAAGGCCTTAATGGCTAAGGGTGCTCGCGTGAATACGAGAGCGTTGAATGATTGGACATCGTTGCTGGATGCAGCAGAGAAGGGCCGTACCCCCATTGTAGAAATCCTGCTTGCCGGGGGAGCTCACGTAGAAACGAAGGACGATTCCGGCGAAACTGCCTTGGTGGTGGCGGTTCGCGAGGACCACACAGAGACGGTCAAGGCTTTGCTGGCTGCACGCGCTAACGCAAATGCGCGATCCAGTCATGGCGAACCGGTTCTGACGATGGCGGCGGCGTATGGTCCGATTGAAATCGTGGCAGCATTGTTGGCCAACGGCGCTGACGTGCATGCCATAGACGATGATTGCGGAACAGCATTGGAGAATGCCACACGGAAAGACCGTTCTGAGATCGTGAGCCTGCTGAAGCAGGCTGGGGCCGAAGACGTACAGGGGAAGAAACTCAAGCGCCCTCAGTATGTACGACAACTGCTCAGCAGACTACGCAGCTCAGATATGGAAACACGCTTAACCGTCGCCGAGGTATTGGGCGACATCGCGGATCCAGCCGCTATCAAACCTCTCTTGAGCCTCATGGTCTACCTGGATGACGATCTCCGCATGACCGCGGCGGAAGGAATCGGCAAGATCGGTGATCTGAGAACAGCAGGGGTATTGATCGCATACCTGAACGCCAATCCCAGAGACGAAGATGCCTACGAGCCGCTAGTTAGCCTCGGAGAGATGGGAGGGAACAGGGCCCGCAGAGCGATCGAGCACCGCGTTGAAAAATCGTCCCCCGACAGCCTGACTCGCTACCATGGTACGAAAGCACTCGCAAAGATCAGCGAGGCCGGTACATCTAAAGCGGAGGTGTCGGCAAGGAAAACAGCGCTATGGCACTTTTGCTGTTGGATCGGTTTCCTTGGCCGCTGGTTGGTGATTGTCATCGCACGGCTTCGCAACATGATGGATCCCAGCCGGTCCACTGAAGACCAGATAGGCAGAACCCCCCTGTGGTTCGAACGTTTTCTCCTGTTTCTGTTTTCTGGGCTATGCGTCATTCGCCTCCTGTACGTGCTCGTCTTCCATATGAATCCCGGAGTGTTGAAGCTTGCGCTATACGCAGGCATGCCCCTGGGCCGGTACGTCCTGTGTGCCGTGATGGACCCATTGGTCTTGCTCCTGACCGTGCGCGGCATTTTACGTCGTAAGCGTTGGGGATGGCCTCTTCTGTTCGCATATATCCCGGCAGCCATTTTGCTGGGTCGCTATGACTATGGCTATTGGACAATCGTGATGATCGTAAGCGCTGGCTGGGGCGCACTTTCGTTCGGAGCCTGGGTTCTGGCCCGTCGGCTGCCGGGTCGTCCCTCCAACACCAGCGTTGAACCCGGATGCAAGGTAACCACACGTTCCTGCCTCACAAAATCCCTGCTAACCGCGCTCGTTTCTCTGAACGCAATGCGTCTGCTTTCCGGAGTCGCGATATCCGTGGCCTTTCTGAAGTTCTTCATGGCTTGGGGGTGGGACGCATTGAGCGTGGTGCTCGGGTTCATCGCTGCAGCTATTGGCGGCGTGGTCGATGCTGCCATCATGTACCTCGTTAATAGGTGGGTGTTGAAGCTTGTCGGTCGCAATCGGGAGCCGTCTGCGTGGCTTCAAAATCTCATTGATACGCTGACCGCACTGATTCTCGGGGGGCTTTGCCTCCTCGCATGTGGTTTCATCGTCTACAACGCAATCGACGAGGAAGGAAGCATCGCGCAGGCTCTGGGCCAAACGGGAATCCCACTGCTTCTGATCGCAGGGCTCAGCGCCTATCCGACCATACAAGTCTGGAAGAACGGCGAGCAACGAATCCTCCGCTACTTCGTCATCGCGACAATTATGGCCTACCTTGCCGCACAACCTCTCGCTCTGGTGTGGCGATGAGAAATAGAGATATCGAGGGCCGGTTTCAGAGTTCATTAACGAACTTGAGGATACTGTCAAACAGGCCGGAGCAGAACGAAGGAGGATCGCATGAATACCGTACCCGACGATACGCAACGCAGCCCATTGGTTTCTAGATTGATTGTAGGCCTTCTTGGCAGCTTCTTACTGGCTCTCTTAGCCACAGGAGGGTGCGGACTGGCATGGGGTGACGGGATGGCCGATGACAACACTGTCAATCTGATCTATGCTATTAGTCTGTTTACAGTAATCGTCATTCTTCTGTACACGGTGATAGTCACCGTTCAGTTAAAACGGACGGCTCAAGTTTGTCGCAACGTTCCGGAAACGCAAGGACCCCAAAAGTCAATTGAGGTCTCGATATGCCCTGCCTGTGGCAGCAAGCTGATCCAGACCCTTGATGGAAATGTTACTCTTGATGTGTGCCGCGCCTGCGGTGGGATCTGGTTTGATAATTACGAACTGCATCAGGTTTCCGAATCCGAACGCACCCCTGATCCGAATCCGGCAATTGCCGACGGCCCTCTAAGGCAAGTTGATCCAGCAATAAAGCGTGCTTGCCCGAGATGCAATGGGATCCACATGCTCAAGCATTTCTTCAGTGACACCTGTCGCATTGAGATCGACGAATGCCCAGGCTGTGGCGGAATCTGGCTGGACCACGGCGAATTTGAGAGTATCCAAGCATCGCTTGATCGTGCCCCGCAAGATGGCCAGACCGTGTCACTCGACCCCGAAACCGCCATGCTGATGGCCGGGGTGGAATCTGAAATGAAACAATCCCAAAAGCACACGCAGTCACGCCATGATTTGTGCTCTTTTCTCGGACGCCGTTACAGTAACCGGTTACTGTAGTCTCGAATGATTGAGAATCTGTTTCGATGACGGAAAGCCAATCCGCCTGGGGTGATGCTTTTTTAACCTTAAAATGCAGTCAAATCCATTATCTATGCTCTCGCGCGAGAGCATAGATAATGGATTGTGGCGGCACAAACCACGCGAGCGAGAATCAATGATGCCCCCTTACTCAGTCTGATACTGCCTGTTTACAAAGCTGTAGGAGTCGTTCCGACTCTCCAACCCGCACCTCAATAGCTGGCGGCATCAGAGAAGCGGAAGGGCTCTCCAAGCGTGGCGTGTCCTGTCTCTGCCTGGAATTGGACTACGGCCCACTGGTTTTCCCCCGAGCGATGCAGAATCAGAGCACGGCCATACGCGGCGTGCTCAGCTAGGATCTTTGGCAATTCCTTGCGAAGTTCAAATGCATATTTCGTGTCGCTAAGAAGCACTCCGTCCTCCGTTGGTCGGTCCTTGATGCCGATAATGAAGTCGGGAAAGAAGCCGCGCCCATCCCCGAGGAGAACACGTATGGACCATGGCTTGTTCACGGGGTTACGATGCCACCACAGAACCGTCTGGCTGGTATCGCGATCAAGCAGGTCGGCAAACGCACGCTCCCAGCCATTCAATCCCACAGGAATGACACCATACGCATTTCGCGACGACGAGGGCAGCGGCTGCTCGGTTTCAAAAAACTCTGGCCACGCTTCTGCCGTTTCCGTTTCCGTGTAAGTAGCCAATGCTGCCCGTTGCGCGGTCCGTAGCAAGTCGGGATGGGTCACCAAAATAACGTCGAGAAAATTCTCAATTCGCGCGCGATTTTCTGGTTCCTCCAGCCCCTCCTCCCGAACAATCTGCTGTAGACGGTCGACCAGGGCTTCGCGCAGCTCTTTTGCGTGAAAAACACGCGAACGCGTCAGAATGTGTTCCGCCTGTCCGGCCACTTGTTCTGGAGCGAACGACATGCCGACATCCTCAAAGGTCATCTGCTGACTGAAGACTTCAATCGTCTTCTTCTGCACTTTCACTCGGCCAAACATAGCGGTGAGCAGATCACGGGCAGAAACCATAAACTTTCGTGCACAGTCCGTCTCTGCCGCCTCGAAGTCGGCGGGAAGCACCTGTGATTTGAACCGTCGAGGGACCCCATCTCTGAGGGAATAGCGCAAACGCCCCGGCAGTTGGGGCGCGTCTGGGGGGGCATCGCCGGATGCACGTTTCCGGTTGGCGCCCACAGCCGTTGCCGCCTGTGTGGCACTATCCAGCAGCAGTTCAAGCGCGAAACTGGGGCTGGTCGGATCGGCAATCTTCGCCCGCGTCGCGTCTTCTATCTCATAGACTGTTGGTGAATGTTCGGGTTCCGAGAAGAGCGCCGTTTGACCGCCCGGCCCCAGAACCTGAACTTCGGTGCGTTCGCCCACGCGAACGATAGCCGTTGTGGGGCTGGCTTTTGCGTACTCGGTCTGGACTTGGTTGATCCGTTGTCCGGCAATATCCATTGCCGTCTGCGATTCAGGGTCCGCGAGAAAGACATAACCATACCGCAGCAGCTCAGGAAGCTTCTTTCCCTGCAACCGACGATGCACGCGGAGAATCCGGCCCACAATCTGAACACCAAAGTCCGGATCGCGTAGGGCACGCATCGAGACGAGAATTGATGCCCGTGGCGCGTCAAATCCAAGGGCTACCGCCATTTTAAATATGAGGACTTCACGCTCTTCGTCATTCGCGAGCGCCAACAGATCCGGATCGGGCTCATCCGCCGTGTGTACCGCAATCTGCTGTTCAGTAAAGCCACTCTTCATCAATCGGGCCTTAACGCGCTCAACGCTATCCGTACTCGAGTCAACCTGCACAAGCATCAAAGGGATCACCGAGGATCCGAAAGCAGCTAGTGTCTCCTTCAGTTTACGGTGCAGCATGGCACCATCTCGAAGCGCTGCACCCTCGAAATCAACAAGGCCCTTTTTGTCCGGGTCAGCAAAATAGGCGATACACTTGATACCTTCTTTGATCAAACCTGCTTCCGTCGCGTCCTGCCGCCCAATTCTTGTGCGGTGTAGCTCTGCGATGCCAAGCCGTTTCTCAAATGCTTTGATATCTGCATCATCAGGAGTGGCCGTCACCAAGATCGTGTATTCAGGATCGAGAACTTCATGGAAGAACTTCGCCGCCAGAGTACTCGCATGAAAACCGTGGTGTGCCTCGTCCACAACCACACCTATTCGCAACCCCTGCTGCCGCAGACCTTTAATGAAGCCATCAACGGAGGGGTTCATCTCTCCATCTTTTCTCACGTTGCGCCTGTCTTTCACGCGTGTAGCCACAGACTGCCAGGTTGTCACGAATACGTCGCCGCTGCGGCTGCCCTCCGCGCTACGGTCATCCTGCATTTCTCGCAGTCTCACTCCGGCAAATTGCTCCCGTAGATAACCGGCTGATTGATCCACTACACCCTTGAAAGGAGCAAACCAGAACCAGACAACATCTTCCATTTGCGAGAACCGCTCCACAATGTGTCCGGCCATGAGGGTCTTGCCTGCGCCCGTCGGTGCCTCCAGCAATAAGTAACCGTTGTGATTGATGGTGTGCGTCCGGCTCGCAGAATCATTAGGCGCAGAATCGAGCTGCTCCTTGGCGCTGGTGAAAATCTCGACGCCGCGAGAGATCGCGGTTTCCTGAAATGCTTTCAGTACAAGCAAGCTCACGGCTTCATCCTTTCATCCTAAACCGCCGGGACAGACCGTCCGGGAGATGCTCGAATTGGACATGCTCAACTCGAGCATGCTGGCGGATCAGTTCCGACTGCCACGAATAAAGAATCACCGATGCGCTCTGGCTGAGTTGCTTGCGCAATGCCTTGGCATCCGACTGGCGAAAACGCGGCACATACATGACCGCCTTCTCGTCATCACCGGCCCACTGCCAACGCTCCTCGCTGTAGGGTGCAACGGACTCACGGTGGATCAACTGGATCAACGTCCAGACCTCCGCATGGTCAAGCTGCGTCAGACGCCCGCTCTCAATGCATCGGTAACGCGCATAGGCAAAGTCGCCGCCCGTGGGTTCATTGTTCGCAAACCCCTCGATCACGGCCTTGACGCGTGGCTGACAAACATCCCGACATACGTTCTTGTCGGGCTCCTTTTCCGTGGCTTCAGTTGAAGAAACAAGAATGAACTTCCGAGTTCCGCCATCGGCAGCATTTTGATCGAGAACAGCTTGCGCAGTGGTACCAGATCCACCAAAGAAGTCCAGAACGATGCTATCCTTATCGGTCGCTTGCTCCACCAACTGCCGTAGAAGAGAAGGTGGTTTAGGGTAATTGAACATGTTTTGTCCGAAGATCGCCTGCAAAACCCCCGTCCCCTCACCGGCCTCTCTTGACCGCAGCGTTGCCGTCTCCTCTTCATCGACCTTCTCGTTCAAGCGGGCAATCCAACTACTGACAGGACTGACGTGACTTCGCAGGTCTTTCCAGTGCTTCTTGAAACCGGGTCGCCCAAAGCCAACCGACTTCCCCACCCAGAATTCTAAATCCGGCGTGTCACGGGTAAGCAATGGAATCTTCTTCTTGGGCGTTACCGGAATATCCTTGGCGTCAATGGCGGCAAGCAATTCATCTAAGCTTTGCCATACAACAACACGCTCGGATTTGGGGTCAGGAAATATGATCTTCTCTCGACGAATCCACTCCTCCATCGTTTCCGTTCGCAATGTTGTAGGGTCTGCGATGATCCTCTCGCTGGCGTAGGCCCACACACGATTCGAATCGCAGGGATACCAGTTCCCAGTCGTGGGGTTTTGTATGGGGTAAAACAAATTTGGGCGCTCAAGCCTACTGAAGGCCAAAGTTAGTGGATCAAGGTTCCAAGGTCCTCTCGGATCATTATCGGGATTCTTGTACTTCTTCTGGGTCTTCGCACGCCCGTGAAATGCAAAACCCGGTCTCGCGTAGACCAGAATATGTTCATGCACATCACTGAAATTACGCCCTTTTGCGCTCGTTGAGTCACGCGTTCTCCATACGAGACTACCCATGCGCATGCCGGGCAGGACTTTGTCTAAAAGTAATTCCAACTTTGCGCGATTGTCATCGTTGATGAAGCACATCAACACACCGTCCTCACTCAACAAATCGCGCGCCAGAACCAGCCGTTGATAGAGAAACTCTATCCACTTTGAGAAGCGCCACAAATCATTCTTATCCACGAAGCTGTCGTTGTAGATAAAATCCTTGTTGCCCGTGTTGTAAGGCGGATCAATCAGAATACATTTCACCCGACCCGCGAAAGCCATACGAAGAGCACGCAACGCGTCAAAATTATCGCCCTCAACAATCAGGTTTCGCCAGGGCGCTTCGCCAACACACAGTTCCGGCACGAGATCAAGTGCGACGAAATCTGCATTCAGGGCTTTTTCGCGTTCGATTTCGTTGGCCTCCCAAACGAGGCCGAACCGTGTCGCGTCCCGTCGATCACGAGCAGCCAACAACCGGACCAGCTCTTTGCGGGACAAGTCCTCATATTTTTGTTCGCCATTCGCCATTGTTGGGTGCACCACAATTCTATTTATTTATTCGAAATCAGCCCGCAGGATAGCGCTTCCCGGTCAACTTCTCAAACCGTTTAATTTCGCGCCGCGACTGGCGCGGTTCGCCGCAAGCAATCCAGTCGATGAGAACTCCCTGGCGAGACTCCGTCCACTCAAGAAGTTCGTTCTCCAACCAGTCGTTGACGAGCTGTAGGGGTAGCACATTCTTAACGTCATATTGCTGCTTCAAGAAATCTACAAGATTAGCGTCTGTGGAGCTGATCAAGTAGCCGAGAGTAATGGCGCAGGCGGCGATCTCGATGTCACAACGACTGAGACCAAAAGCCCTGCCGGTTCGACTGTTGCGCTGCGTCTGCTCTGTGAGTCGTGCTGCACGAAGTGTCAGATCATACTCAGGGGTGGTGATTTTGTTCACTGGAGTGGAGCGAATATGTTTAGCGTATTCCTTGCGCCATGGGTATTTGGTCTTGAATTTCTGTGTCTGGGTAAACTCTTCCCAAACCTGCCTGACGGTAGCACACCGGTAGCGCTCGTCCGTGAACATATTGGGCGCGATGCGAAGCAGCATCAGGATGCTACAGGTGTCGCACAAGATGTGCATGCTTCGCCCCTCCCGCGTCGCCCGAGCTCATTGAGTAATTCCTGGGCGTCCAGCATGCTGGGAAACTCTAACAATTCCGCCAGTTTTCGTGCCGAAATAGCGTCGGCATTCTGTACTAGCACATCGAACAGGATTGGAGAGAATGAGCGAAGCCGTGCCAAGTAATCGACAGGCGTATCCGCGCCGTGGAACAGCACGTCGGCAAGCGTCGGATATCGCTTCCGTAAATTACCATCGGCCCCGTGAACCGAACGTGCCGGTAAGTTGAGTTTTCCACACGTCTCCTCAATCGCTTTCACAAGTCCATAGACGGTATGGTGATGCATGGCAGCCAGCGACTTGAGAAGCGTCACTTTACCCGCTGCCGGTGACCTCCGCATAGATGCATGCGCCTCCTCGGCATATTGCCGGGGAAATTGTGCCGCCCCTGCGACTTGGTCACAGAAGCGTTCTTCATTTTCATCGTACCCCTCTGGTGGCGGCGTCACTTCGTCGCGTACAGCGTGAACGGCCTCGTGGAGCAAGGGAAAGATGAGATCGAGCACATTGTTTTTCACGTTGACGAAAACAACGCGGTGATCTGCAATGCGTGTATAAAAGGCATAGTCCTTAAGGTCATCGGGAAAGGCGCGAAACACCACACAGATACCTAACGCGGACAGCAGGGCAAAGGCATGTTCGTAGTCCATCGGGTTAGCCGAGCCTACAAGACCGGCCATCTCACGAAAAGACGCGCCAAGCGGGGCGACAGACGCTGCATCAGCCACGCGCACCACTGGCTGAACCACAGGCTGCCGGACGCCTTCGTAGAGATCCTCATACTCACGTGCCAAGCCAACCGCGAGCTCCTGTCGCGCCGGATTCACACGAGCTCGTCCACGAGTCCGGTGCGATGGCACCAGTATGCGAGGTACAATCTGCTGAAAAAGCGACTCGGGTTCGACATGAAACTCACGGCAGAGATCCAGAAGGTGATTGCCTTTGGGGACCTGCCCTTCAAACCAGTCATAGACTGTCCGTCGGGAAACGCCCAGCTTCCCTGCAAGAGCCGAGATTGGAATCTGCCGCGACTCGCTCAGTCTCTTTAGATGTTGTCCTGCCCACTTCATAACAATCTCCCCGCTTCTGTGTGTAAAGATATCTTCACACATCGACCAACATCCGGTCAAGGCTGGATTCTCGTTTCGTGAACTTCCCCATCTACTAACTCGCCATAACTCTGCCGAGATGTTCCAGAACTTTCTGAACTTCAGGATTGCACACCTAGGACATGATTTTCTTTATAGTGAACTCATCGCTGAAATACAGGTTCGAGCTCGAGTCTCAGCGAAACATCTAAGCAATCTTCAACTCCTCAGGTCACAGCATGGTTTGGATAAAGGGTATATTCAGTTCGTATAGGGCACGGTTCCAGTCTCATTAACAGGATAGCCCCATTTCTCGATATACTCCATCCCAGGCAGGAATTCATCATGCTGCGCTTTGAGCTTTTGCGTGAGAACCCGATCCAGTTCATTCCGAATCGCATCGATTCCAGGATGATGAACAAGATTCTGCTTTTGGAACGGATCCACATCGTTGTCATAAAGCAACCAGGGCCCTTGCCTGTCATGAACGTATGTGTACCGCCTCGTGCGGAGGCCCCGGTATTCTTTCCCGCCTTGGTCCATTGAGTTCCATTGGCCAAAAGGGTGCGGGCTCATGAGCAATGCGGCTCCATCAGAGTGGGCATCACCACCCGCGACATAATCCGAGAAGTCCAGTCCCTCAACACAGTCAGCGGCAGGGATATCGCAGAGCCCCAGAAGCGTGGGCATGATGTCTTCGGCGGCGATAGAGGGGCGTCCGTTTCTCGGGGCTGCCAACCCGGAAGGTCTGGATAGATAAGGAGGGACGGAATTCGAATAGACTCATCCCAGAGACGCTGTTTCTTCGTCTGTCCTTGCGATCCGAGCATATCGCCGTGATCAGACGTGAAGACGAAAATTGTGTTGTCGGCAACGCTTGCACCGTTGGGTTGCAAATAGACATCGTTCACGAACACCCCATGCGTCAAGGGGCGTTGGCCTGTGAGCAAGCTCGCCCGATATGGCGAGCAGACCGGGCATTCGGAAATCGCATGAGTAAAGTTGATAGACGCTTCTGCCAGCGCGTCGAGATTCGGAGTCTTCACATTGGGACTCTTTATTATCTTCTCTTCTGCTTTATGTCTCTGAGCGACAGCATATTGACAATCCACTTCTTATGGCACGCCTTTTCGCGCTCTACCGCAAGGCCGCAATGCAAGACTACCCCCCTGCCCATCACTGGCAAGGCGAGTCGGCAAGCGGGGTCAAACCGCGAAAATAGAAATCAGGTATTCGCAAGCCTCTATTTCAGACCGTTTTAGTTTCTTCACAAGCAACCTGTCCGTCTCCATCATTTTTCTCAGGCGGAGGCGTTGCTTGGCAACAGAGCCATTACCACGACCCCCAAAGTGTTCACCAACAGCTCGCTGACTTTTTCCTGAATTGAGGCAACAAAACTCAAGTACAACATCAACCCTCGCGGCTGACATTAAAGCTATTTTTTCTTTTCTCAGTCTGAGCCTGACGCCCCCACCAGCATAAACTCGGCATCCACCCGGCGGCTTGCTTCCAGTACAAACTGTCCGGGTTCGAGAATGCGTTTGCCGTCGTTGTCGGGGTAGCTCAGATGGGTCATGGGATTAATAGAAAGCGTAACC
>Ga0307929_1002387_pt1 | contig 12254 bp, 10 predicted proteins | sample AceLakmetage1330_FD_203160 | JGI IMG/M metagenome (GOLD analysis project Ga0307929, IMG submission 203160) | Saline water microbial communities from Ace Lake, Antarctica - #1330 | ecosystem: Environmental > Aquatic > Non-marine Saline and Alkaline > Saline | place: Antarctica: Ace Lake...
CTTTGATATCGGAAGGATACAAACCGACGGACACCCCTGACCAGGCCGACTTAGTTCTGGTGAATACCTGTGCTGTAAGGGCCAAACCTGAGCAGAAAACCTTCAGCTTTCTAGGGCGGATGAGCGCTCTCAAGAAAAAAAAACCTCATATGGCGCTTGGCGTCGTCGGCTGCCTTGCACAGATGAAAGGGGAAGGTCTCCTGAAACAGTTCCATCTGCTCGATTTCGTCATAGGTCCCAGAGATCTGAACCGCATCATGGAAATCCTGCAAAAGATCGAACGAAATCAAAGAAGGCTTGTTGCGGTGACTCTTGATTCGTTTCGCACTAACCATGTTTCATGCCCTGGATATTTTTCTAAGAAAGTAACAGGGCTTATCTCCATTATGGAGGGATGCAATAATTTCTGTAGTTACTGCATTGTTCCCTATGTACGCGGGCGGGAAATTTCAAAACCGGTGGATAGTATTCTAAGTGAAGCCCATTCCCTTATCTCTCAAGGGGTGAAAGAGATTACGCTCCTGGGGCAAAACGTCAACTCTTACGTTTGGAAACAAGAGAACAGGCAATGGCGTTTCCCTGACCTTTTAAAAAAACTCGGTAATGTAAATGGCCTAGCGAGGATCCGTTTTATCACGTCCCACCCGAAAGACGTTTCGCTGGATTTGATTCAATCTTTTAACGACATCCCAAACCTTTGTCCGCATATTCACCTCCCATTCCAAGCCGGTTCGAATCGCATTCTCAAGTCCATGAAGAGACGTTATTTCCGGGAAGACTATATGAAACTGGTCGAAAACCTGAGAAATATCAATCCCCATATTGCCATTACAAGTGATGTTATGGTAGGATTTCCAGGGGAAACAAATGAGGATTTCCAGGATACACTCGATCTTATCCAGCATGTTCAATTTGATTCCCTGTATTCCTTTAAATACTCAGACAGAACTGGTACAGCTGCGGAGAAAATGGAAAATAAGGTGGACAAATCCGTTAAAAGTGCTCGCCTGGCCGTTCTTCAGGATTTACAGGAACAAATAACCTATGACAAAAATAAAAGGCTCGAAGGGAAGACCTTTGAAGTTCTTGTAGAAGGAGACAGCAGGAAAGGAGGCCAGAAAACAGGGAAGACGGGTTCCGGTAAAATAGTCAATTTTCACTCTAAAAATAGTTTGCCTGGAGACTTGGTTATGGTTCACATTAAACAATCTTTTGTTAACTCCCTCCGGGGTGAGATCGAGAATTTTAAATAATGGATATGGATGTTGAATTAGAACATATTGATTATCACCCAGAGCGTGTTCTCGTTGTGGACGATGAAGAGATCGTGAGAGAGCCTGTAACCGAAATGCTGCGCCATCTTGGTTTCCAGGCAGACGGTCTCGGCGATCCTACGAAGGCCCTCGCTGCTTTTGAAGAAAATGCCTACACCTTTTTGCTTACGGATATTCGTATGCCTGAAATGGACGGTCTTGAATTAATTAAACAGATTAAAGGTCGCTACCCGGAAGTTTTTGCGATCGCCATGACCGGCTACACGAGGGAATACAGCTATGTGGAGGTGATTAATGCAGGGGCAACGGACTTTATCAATAAACCTTTCGGTATGGAAGAGTTGGAAGCTAAGTTCAAAAGAGCGCTCATAGAAAGGAATATTAGGCAGGAACTGAACAGGCTGTCCATTACCGATTCTCTCACGGGAATCTTTAATCAGAGGCATTTTTACAACAAACTCAAAGAAGAGCTTGTTCGCACAAAAAGGCAGAAAAGTCCACTGGGCTTGATCCTCCTGGACCTCGATGATTTCAAAAGATATAATGATCAGTTCGGCCATCTCGCAGGCGATGATCTTCTGAGAAATATTGGACCCATTATCACCAAAAACATTCGCTACGGCGTTGATGCGGGGTTCAGGTACGGTGGGGACGAATTTGCAGTCATCCTGATAGAAGGCACCGAACAGATTTCTGAAATGACATCAGGACGGATAGCCGATTGCATTGAGAAGGAGTGCGGTATTCGTGCAAGCAGCGGTCATGCCGTAGCCTACGGTGAGGCAACCATAGAGGACCTTATTAAAGAAGCCGATGAGATGCTATACGCCAATAAAGAGCGTAGGAAAGCTGAATTGCAAGAAAAATTTGAGCACATTGTTACTGTCTGATAATATATATTATGTAAACTAAAAGCAGCGATCAGCTTTTGAACTATTAGTCGTTAGTTTAAAACCCCCAAACATTTACACGACGGTTTCCGATGTTGGGACTTCATTTTTTTTATGCTAACCTTTTGAACCGTAAATCACTGATTTTGTGCTGCTAATAGCTAATGGCTAACCGCTAATTCGATTTTTCAGGTAAAATTACTAAGATATCTGTTGACATATTGATTTTAAGCGAATAGAGTTAAAGCATCATCAACCGGAGGTCATTTATATGAGCAGTGTTGTCAAAAAACGTCGGAAAAAGATTACCAAGCACAAATACCGGAAACTGCGGAAAAAAATGCGTCATAAAAATAAATAGGCTTTCTTTACAAGCCTGTCTCCGCAATAAAAAAAGGCATCCCATTTGGAGATGCCTTTTTTTTTATTGCAATTCTTGATTTACTTACTGTAATCGTACCAACCGCCCCCAGTTTTCTTGCCCAATTTATTGGCCCTGATCATGGTCTTGAGAAGATTAGGAGAAACCCACTTGGATTCCTTGTTGAGTTCCTTATAAAAATATTCCGTGACAAAGTAGCATATATCAACACCTGTCAGGTCCATCAACTGAAACGGCCCCATGGGGTAATTGAGACCATTCTTGACGGCGATGTCCACATCTTCGATGCTTGCAATCCCTTCTTCAACGATTTTTATAGCTTCCAGCATGTGAGGAATCATAATCCTGTTGACAATAAATCCGGGGGAGTCTTTTTTGACCTCTACGGTTATCTTGCCCATTTTCTTCGCAAGCTCTGTTGTGACAGCCACAGTCTCATCGCTGGTGCCGTATCCCCGGATCACTTCCACGAGTTTCATCAACGGAACGGGATTAAAGAAGTGCATTCCACAAACCTTGTCTTGACGATTGGTTGCCGTTGCAATTTCAGTCAAGGACATGGATGATGTATTAGAAGCCAGGATGGTATCCGGCCGACAAATCTCGTCAAGTTCCCCGAAAACACTCTTTTTCAATGCCATGTCTTCAAGAACAACCTCAATGACGAAATCAGCGTCCTTGAGAGCCTGCATATCCGTGGTGCCTTTTATCCGGCCAAGAACAGCGTCTTTTTCAGCGGCTTCCATTTTGCCTTTTTCAACGCCCCTTGAGAGAAAACGGTCGATATTTTTCATTCCCCGTTCAACAAAATCATCTTTGATGTCCCTCATAATGACGTCACAACCTATTTGGGCCGCCATCTGGGCGATTCCGTTTCCCATTGTTCCCGCACCAACTACGCCAATTGTTTTGATGTCCATAGCTTCTCCTCGATTATCTGTTTGTTGTTAAGCCTAAAAGCTGCAATTAGCGCTTAGCCGTTACATAGCCTTACAATAAAAAACTGCAATTAGCGCTTAGCCGTTAGCTATTAGGAATACAATTTCAACCAGTTACTATGAAATAGGTCAGCATCAAAAAGTGATGCCTCGAATATAGACAGAGGCAATGCAAATACTTGAGACCTTTGAGCTAACGGCTAATAGCTAACAGCTAATTGCAGCTTTTAGGTTACAATAAAAAACTGAGATAAATCACTTACATCATTAAACTAACGGCTAATTGCTTAAAAGCTGATTGCTGCTTTTAGGTTAAACCTGAAATCTACACAGACTCCACGCTTTCCACCTCAGGAATATTCTGTTTTAGAATCTTTTCAATTCCCATTTTTAGAGTCATCTGTGACATGGGACAACTGCCGCAAGCGCCTTTCAGTTTTACCCGGACCAGCCCTTCGTCATTCACGTCCACAAGTTCCACGTCTCCTCCATCAGCCTGGAGCGAGGGCCTGACTTTCTGAAGAGCATCATTTACCTTTTCCATTAATGTCATGTGGTTTCTCCTATTACTTAGGTTGGTTACAGAAGTCATTTCTGAATCTTCCTTAACACAAACGAAGGGGGAAAGCTATAAAAAAGCTATAAAAAAGCTATTGATAGTATCTTTTGAGTATTACCTAAAAGCTGCAATTAGCTTTTAGCTATTGGCCGTTACCTTAAAGATTTCAAGCATTTGAATGGCTTCTTTCCATGTTGGGATTTTCACTTTTGATGCTAACCCATTGCGCTGTAAGCCACTGATTTTGTGGGACTAAGTAACCACTAACCGCTAATAGCATCTTTTAAGTATTATCCGAAAATCTTCTTGACCCTGCCGTCAAGATACCTGGCAAGGCCTGAATTCTCCACGGGAGACCAACCCATGCTCTTTTCCCAGATTTCATCTGACTCCATGCAGAGGTAGAGACCAAGATCCGGATACCACTCATCCAGCTTTTCTTTCATAAACGCATACATTTCGATTCTGATCGGTTTGAAGTACCGCATTTTTCCATCCAGTCCCATGATGAATTCCCCGTTCAGAATGCAGGTTTCGGGATGTCTTTTTCGAAGCACGGGTTTTAACCCGGGCATAAAACGGAAGCTTCCGAAACTGATCCAGATGATCTTTTTCGGATCAACGTAGCGTGCCATCAAATCTACGGTTCTTGCATATTGTTCCTTCCACCCGTCATGCAAAATGAGTGGATCAAAATGAAAAGCGGTTTTGAAGCCTTCCTCCTGGCATTTTCGCGCAGCCCGGAGCCGATTTTCAATGCTTGCCGCGCCGTGTTCTTCCCTCGCAGAAATAACAGGGCTGTTCAGTGACCAGGAAACGATAATGCGATCCCTTTCTTTGGCCGCAAGAAGTCCGTTTATCTGCGTTGTTTTTGTCTTGAGTTCTAAAACGGCATTCTTTCTTTTTGAAAAAGCTGGAACAAGCAGTTCCGTCCATCGCGCAACGGGATCCATCGCGAGGCTGTCGGTGAACTCTCCTGTACCCACCCTGAAAATCTTTTCCGGTTGTGAATCGATTTTTTCCAGAACCCGAGGCAGTTCTTTCGAAAGATTTGTATGCAACCTCAGATGGGGGTTGTTGAAATAGTATTGAAGGATACAATAACTGCAATTCAGGGGGCAGTTCGTCGCTACGTTCAAAATTTGGTACCCGCAACAGATATACTCCCTGGTCCCCGGACAAGGCTTCAGAAATTCTCCTTTATAATTGAGAAAATGAAGCACATCCTTCCCCATATAAAATGGGTTTTCTTTGCTCCCCTCCCCTCTTCCTGTTTCTTCAATTACATCAACCGTTACATTATGGTCATTCTCTAACAACTTATAATTGCATAGCATTTCTGAACTATTCTCAGAAATAACTTTACTTACAGGGAAAACGGACATTAGTTTTTTTCCAACCCTTTCAAAGTGCTTCTTAAAATCAGGCAATAGTTAGGGCTTTATGTTTAAAAATGAGGTTCCAAAGCCATAGGTGTCAGGTGTCAGGTGTCAGGTGTCAGGCACTTATTAGACAGAATTGCTTCATTCCTGAAACTCAAAACGACAATAATAGGTCATAAGTAACGCCTTGTCTCCAATTATGACGGTTTGGAAGTCACCTTGGAAGGGCTGCTGTTTTTCTCCCAGGGATTGCCGATATCCGCAAGGCTCTCCATAGAGGAAAGATTCTCCAAGGCCTTTTTTAATTGGACCCCGTTACGAAAGGAAATTTCCATTTTGTAATCAGACCCTTCAAAAAAAGGAGGTGGGGTGATCCTGACTCCTTTTGGAAGTGCAAGTTCTGAGATCGCTTTTTTGAACCCCCTTTCCGCTTGGACAACGGAAGGTAAACGCCATTGTCGAAAAAATTTCATCATTGCCTTTGCTTTCTGGGGTTCGTTCATTCGGCTGTCCAGCCCCATCTCTCTGATGCTTGCTTCCGTCAGAAGATTGGAAACCGATCGTTTTTCAATGATTGAGATATCGCTTATAAAATCAATTAGCTGTCGCTGTTGGTTCGTGTTTAACCTGAGGTTTGAAAAAAAGTACAGGATTGCATCCATGGCATTTTTTTCAAGCTCCAGGAGCATCTTTACAGCCTGAAAGGACAATGTTCCTTTTGCAAGAGCGGTTTTGCCGGTTTCTCCTAATTCGGTTGCAATTCTTTTATAGAGAAGAAAAACATCTCTTCGTGGCATCAAATCCAGTATAGGCAGATAATCGTCAACAATGGATTGCTCAGGGGTCAATTTCTCTAACTGTACCAGCACCATCGCTTTTTCCACGTCGTTTAAATGTCTTATGGAGAGGTTGTCGTAGAGATTCAACAGGAGACAATGCAGGGGATCGAAAACTGAAGCCTGAAGAATTTCACATGGTATAGTATGATAGCCCATCTGTTTCAGGACTTCTATCCTTCGATAACCGCTGATAATCAGTAACCGGCGTGGTATCTCAGAAGCAATAAGTATGGGACTATTCAAAAGCCCAATATTCTTAATGGACTCCATCAAAGGATTCAGATCATATCCGAAGCTCATGCAATAGGGACCCGGAAAACATTCGATGGTATCGATTGACACCATTTCACTGGAAGTACCCGTGAGAACATCTTTTTTCATATTCTTAAATCTCCGTCTTTCACCTAAAGACAGCAATTAGCTTTTAAGCTATTAGCCGTTAGCTTATAGAGCTAAGCTAACCGCTAAGTGCTAATTGCAGCTTTTAGGTTTCATTAAAAAAGCCCTCACAGGGGAGGCTTCTCCTTTTTTTATTTTGAGCGCGGGGCAGAACAGCGTGAAACGGCCTGGCAAAACACCCTCAAGATTGATTCCTTCAAGAATCAGGATATTGTTTCCAAGGATCTTGCGATGGTTGGCAAAAATAGAATCGTTATATTTGTCAATAGAGATGTAATCAACTCCTACCAGCCCCACACTCTTTTCAACGCAAAAATCAACCGCTTCCTCGGAAAGATAGACATAATCTTTTGAAAATACACCATTTCTGCAGAGGCCAAGCGTTGAGTTCTTCGTCTTAAACAGGAGTGCATCCCCCGCGTCAATCTGTACGTCTTTCAGTTCCTCTGGAAGGATAACCCGGTTGGTGATTTCAACAACTCTGGCCGGAAATATGAAATCCGCTGCTGTATATTTGTCAATGGACCTACCCCCGCGAACAAAATGGGAGGGTGCATCGATATGTGTTCCTGAATGGGAGCTCATTATAAGGTTGGAAAGTTCGCAGTTTCCTTCATCCTCGATATTTTCGATGATTTCTCTCGAAAAAGAGGCATCTCCCGGATAGGTGATCGATTCTTCTCCCAGCAAAACAGTGATGTCGTAAACGGATTTATAGGGGTTCATTCTTTTATCCTCAACCTGATCATATCTCTGATGGAGTTGATTTCATTGCACCGTAAAGCGCGGGCTATCAGAAAATAGATAGTCATACCGCAGAAAATCAGGATGACCAGATTCGCAATCTTTGTTCCCCAAAACATGTGGGATTTCGTTGAAAAAAAGTTATTTTCAAGAAAACAAATTCCAAAACCCATAATCACGGATGCAAGTAGAGATTTCGCAAAGGATTTCAGGACCGGCTTATACAAGAGAGAAGGTAGCTTTTTTTTCAAAAATATTGCCAGAAGACAAACCTGAACACCCGATGCTATTGAAAGAGAGAGAGCAATTCCACCATGACGCAGAGGTCCCATCAAGATAAGACTTGAAATGAGATTTACAAAAAGGGAGACGACAGCTATTTTCACCGGCGTTTTGGTATCCTGAAGAGCATAAAAAGCAGATATCATAACCCGGATTCCCGAGAAGGCCCATAATCCGAAAGCGTAAAATAAGAGCGCCTCATAGGTCATGGCGGAGGCGTGAGAACCAAATGCGCCCCTTTTAAACAGGATATCAACGATCGGTTGCCCAAGAACGATCAAACCAATCATAGACGGCAGAGTGATGAAGAAAATCAGGCAGAGGGCGTGGTTCAAAGTGTCAAAAAAACTGTTCAAATTTCCGTCTGCGGCCTCTGAAGAAAGGGAAGGGAGCGCTGCCGTACTTATAGCAATCGCAAAGATGCCAAGGGGAAACTGGACAAGACGATCGGCATAATAGAGCCACGACACACTGCCCTCTGCCAGAAAACTGGCCAACAGGGTTCCAAGGAACTGATTGAGCTGATAAACTGCGGAGCCGAAAATTGCCGGCAACATCAACAGACCGACCTTTTTTATGGCGGGATGGCGGGGTTCCCATCGCGGAGTAAAGGATAGGGACTTTGCCGTCGGGGGAATTTGCAAGGCTACCTGCAAAACGCCCCCGATCAGGACACCAATCGCCACTCCCGTAATGGGTATGGAACAATAGGGGGCGATAAAAAAGGCTGCCCCGATGATTCCCACGTTGAGGAAAATAGGAGCGGCAGCAGGTGCTGCAAAATGCCTCATCGAATTCAGTACTCCCATGAAAAATGCGACCATGCCGATAAAAAATATATACGGGAAGGTGATTTTTGTAAGAAGTACGGTGAGATCGTACTTGAATCCTGAACCGCCGAATCCGAATGCCTGTACTCTGACAATCCATGGCGCGAGAAGAATACCTGCAACCGTGACCAAAAACAGAACCAGGATGAGTATGCTGACAAAAGCCCCGGCAAGTTCAGAGGCATCACGTTTGCCCTTTTTCGAAAGGAATTCCGTGAAAACTGGAATAAAAGCTATGGTCAGGGATCCTTCTGCAAACAAACGCCGCAAAAGATTCGGTATTTTGAAGGCCACAAAAAATGCGTCTGCCGCCACTCCTGATCCAAACATGGCGGCAAGGACCATGTCCCGCACAAGTCCGAGGATTCGACTCGCTAAGGTAAAAAACCCTACTACCCCTGCGGCGCGACTCACTTTGCTCTTTTCAGAACCAACCGATTCTTCCTGATGACAGAAAATCCTTGACATAAATTCCTGAAGGTTTAAAATAAAGAGTTCAAAATAATACATGGAGTTTTAGTCCTCCAAAGCCGGAACAAATGAGATACCGGCTCTTGCGACATCACGACTCCAATAATAGAAAATTCCTTAAGGAGGAACTGAGTTGGCTAACCACAAATCGGCAGTGAAAAGGGCAAAACAAAGCGAAATTAAGCGGGTACAGAACAAGAGTTACAAGACCAAGATGAAAAAGGCAGTGAAAGAAGTCAGGGCGGCAGTGGAGAACAATTCAGAACCAGAAGCCCAAGAAAGCCTGAAGAAGGCTGTGTCTATCATTCAAAAGACGTCTTCCAAGGGTGTGATCCACAAGAACCAGGCATCTCGAAAAATTTCCCGTTTGCAAAATCAGGTGAATCAACTTGCAGCCTCCGAAGGTTGAGCTAAAAGAGAAATAACCAGCATTTCAAGAACCAGATGGGTTTGCGATCCTGTTTTTAAAAGCCCGTCTGCGTCATGCAGGAGATGCAATCCTTGTTCAAGTTCGTCCAGCGTCCATTTCTTGGACTGCTGGACGATTTTTTTTACGAGGAACGGGGGGACTCTTATTTTTTTTGCCACGTCAGCCTGCCCCCCGCCTGCCGCCAGAATGGCTCCTGTCTCCAATAGGAGACGTATCTGCCGGTTAAGCATGCCGATAATTCCAAAAGCGGCATCCCTGCCCTCTTCTTCAAGAAACCGGTACAATACCGAAACCGCTCGGCTCCGATCCTTGGATGATATGTGATCCATGAGTTCAAAGATCGTGTAAACTCTGCTGTATACGGCAGATTCTTTGATTTCCGCCACGCCTATTGGGCGGTCTTCGTGTCTCAGGTGAAGTTTTACCAGTTCCGTATGGATTTCCCTCAGCCGATTTCCAATAATTCCGTGAAGATATTCGCAGGCTTCCCCATTGATTTTCAACCCAATGTCGCCTGCCATCTTTTTTATCCAAGGGGGAATTTGACTGTCGTAAAGGGGTTTGAAATGCACCGCCACCCCCATTTGTCTGCATTTCTTATAAAATTTTTTCTTAAAATCGGTTTTAAGGGAAACAAAGACAAGAAGGGTGCTTTCTACGGGGTTTTCTAAATATGGAAGGAAACTTTCGAGAGCCGAAGGGGAAAATTTCTCCACTCGTCGTACGATAATGACCCTGTTTGAAGACATGAAGGGAAGGGAACGCGCATCATCAAGGATATCCGCGGTAGAGGCATTGTCTCCGTGAAATACCCGGAGATTGAAATCCCTTGCTGCTTCTTCAACACAAGTCTTGCGAATGAAATCCAGAAGTTTCTCTAATCGAAAATCATCTTCTCCATAAAACAGGTAAACCGGACCCATGTCCCCTTTTTTCAGTTGGTTCATAACCCGTTCAGGGCTCAGGTCCGAGGCCATCAGAATCGTTCCATCGTCTTCATATAGATCCTTTCTGCAAACAGTTTAGCAGCAGCTTCAACCGCTTTTCTTTCGTTGTAAGCCGTAATCATCGGATCTGGATTCACAGAGAAGGAAACTTTTTCTTCCATGTTCGGATCATGCCAGACGACATCCCCGGTTTTTCTGTTCAAAAGTTTTGCATCCAGTCGAATCCTCACCCAGCGGGAGGTTGTCACTTCAAACTTATCCTCGCCGACCCTGTAGCTCAAAGGTTCCGTGCTGATTTTGTTGACCACGCCGATCAGAGCCATACCCGCCTTGTCTTTGGAAACGAGCGGTATTTGCGAATGGCTTACAAATTCCCTGCGAATAACCCGAGTAAAATCACCTTCGAACCCCAATGTGGTTGAGGGACTCGTCATCATGGGGATGGAGAGGCTGGAAATCTCTATTCGCGAGGGTTGACCGGTGGCCTGGAGGCTATATCCACAACCTGCTGCAATAAAAAGAAAAATAAGGGGTAGAAAATGTTTCAACATTCGGGATTCACCATCAGCATTTTCTGTAATATCTGAAAAATGCAATTAGCGGTTAGCCATTAGCTATTAGCCGCACAAAATCAGTAATTTATGGTCTAAAAGATTAAATAAAAAAAATTGGCTCATCGCGGATTAACGTGAAAACCGCTTTTTTATCAACCATTGGGCTCAGACCAAGAGTGATCTAGCAAATCAGCCTCGAACATAGAAACGACCGTCATTCCTGCGAAAGCAGGAATCCAGGTAAGCGAGCCTGCGAGACTCCGGGTAAGCGAGCCTGCGAGACTCCGGGTAAGCGAGCCTGCGAGACTCCGGGTAAGCGAGCCTGCGAGACTCCGGATGCGTCTGAAAATCTGGATTCCGGGTCAAGCCCGGAATGACGTTAAGCGCTTTTCACCCAAGAATCACGCTAATCAGCGATGAGCCAAAAAATTAAGTCCAAACATTGGAAACCGTCATATAAATAAATATTTGAGATCTTTAAACTAACGGGCTAACCGCTAACGGCTAATTGCTGCTCCTATGCGCTACAAGACAATATTGACCAGTTTTTTCTGAACCACAATAACCTTCCGGATCGGCTTTTCCTGAACAAAATGGCAAATTCTTTCATTTGCCAGGGCGGCGGCTTCAATTTCCTTTTCGTCGAAAGAAGCAGGCACTTCGATTTTACTCCGGACCTTTCCGTTTATCTGCAATACCACCAGTCTGGTCTCCGCTTTCAACGCCTGTTCATCATAGACCGGCCACGGAATATCGAGAAGAAGGCCTTCATTTCCAAGCCTCTTCCACAGCTCTTCGGTGATGTGGGGAACAACGGGGGAGAGCAGGACAATAGCCGTTTCCACCGCTTTTCTGACCACGGCCCATGCCGGATCCTCTTTTTGTACTTTCTCATTCAGGAATTTGTAGGTCTCGTTAACGAGTTCCATCACAGCGGAAATTCCCGTATTGAAGTGGAAACGTTTGTCAATATCCTCGGTCACCTTTTTGATTGTTGCATGGGTCTTTCTGTGCAAGGATTCCAGAGGACCTGTAAGCCCTTCTCTGCCTGAAAAAGGTTTCGCCTGAAGAATGGACTCCAGGTTGTCGTCCACAAGCCTCCAGATCCGGCTGAGAAACCTGGATGAGCCGTCAACGCCACGATCATTCCATTCAAGATCTCTATCGGGAGGTGAGGCAAACAGGCAGAACATGCGTACAGTGTCTGCTCCGTACCCATCGATGAGTTCCTGCGGGTCTACGACATTTTTCTTGGATTTGGACATCTTTACGGTGTTGCCCTCAACAATCTCCTTAAGGCATTTGACGCAACGACCGTCTTCCACTTCATATG
>Ga0307929_1002388_pt1 | contig 12249 bp, 12 predicted proteins | sample AceLakmetage1330_FD_203160 | JGI IMG/M metagenome (GOLD analysis project Ga0307929, IMG submission 203160) | Saline water microbial communities from Ace Lake, Antarctica - #1330 | ecosystem: Environmental > Aquatic > Non-marine Saline and Alkaline > Saline | place: Antarctica: Ace Lake...
GTCCCTATCCGTGCCCATCCGCGCCCATCCGCGGTTAAAATGGCTTTCTGTTACCCATAGATTTGTCAGAGGACCCTTAAAGAAAGACAACGTATTTAATAAGCTCCGGTTCCGAAGAGGACGACCTTGATGGTTCGGAGGGCGATGTCGATGTCCATGATCCACGTGTGGTTGCGCAGGTAGTAGACGTCTAGGATGCACATGTTATGGAAGTCGATGTTGCTGCGCCCTGAGATTTGCCAGAGGCAGGTGAGTCCCGGCAATCCACCGTGGCGGCTATAGTGCCAGTCTTCGTAGTAGTTCTCAAAGTCGCGCTGGGGGAGGGGGCGGGGGCCGACAAGGGCCATATCGCCTTTAATGATATTCAGCAGTTGGGGGAGTTCGTCGAGGCTAAATCGACGTAGAAATCGCCCGACGGGTGTGATGCGCGGATCTTTGCGGATCTTAAAGAGTGCACCTGCGGACTCGTTGAATTCTTCGATTTGTGCCTGAAGTTCTTCAGATTTGTTGTGCATGGTACGAAATTTGTACATGCGGAATGGCTTGCGGTTTACTCCGATTCGCTCCTGAACAAAGATGGCAGGCCCACGGCTGGTGATAAGCACGAGCAGTCCAATGATTGCAAGCAGTGGGGCCGTAAGAAACAAAGCGATGCTTGCGGTCGCGATGGTCAAACCTTGGCGGATCCTGCCTTTTCCGCCGTTCTTGGAAGGAGCTCCAAAGTGAACAAGTGGAATGCCATGTATGATGTCGCATGGGAGTTTGGCTTGGGAGACCAGCACATCAAGCTTTTCTGAGAGGATTTTTGTTGGAACTCCGAGTGTGGCGGTTTTCTCAAGGATCTGCATAATTTGGGGTACCGATAGGTCCTTTTCTGCGGAGATGAGCATATCAGCTTGTGTTTCGTTGATGGTCGTTACGATGGACTGTAACTGATCTTTGAACGGAGCCTGTCGATCAAGCTGGAGTTTGCGAATGCACGTGATGCCGTGAGGTTGTAGTATTTCCAGAATGGTGGCAATAAACCCCGCCTCCTCGCCCGATCCAACCAGAAGCGCCCTGCAGGTTTCCATGGCTCCCTGTTGTCGCAAGTGCTGCTCAAGTTTAGATGTGATTCGCCGGAAGAGAATGCACAGAACCGTGTTTAGAACGATTATCGATGCGAACATGCTACGGGGATGATACACGTTTCGTTGCAGGTACCAGTATGCATAAAAGATGCCGAGGGCGATGACATTGGACACCAGAATGTTCCACGCTTCGGGTTGTGCAAGAAGGAACCGACGTCCCGCATAAAGTTGGCGTATGGCGTATAGCAGGCATATCACTGTTGTCAGAATGAGAATGATACGCAACGCGCTCTCAAGATAGAACGCTTCAAATTCCGGGCCGACGAAGCCCATGTGTTGGTCTACGATTAGTTTTGGCAGCGCCCCGTAGATGTGTATCCCAAGGTCGCTATGAAAACGGAGAAAGATGGTGGCGTAGTAGGCTGCGACGATGGCCAGAAAATCGGCCATAAACATGGGCAGCCACGGAAATTGTATTTTGGTTCTCTTTTGAGACATGACGCCCGTAAAACTACTACGATTTCTTGAGAGGTGCAAGTGATGAGGCGGGTGTGTGGCGGTTATCGTTGTGGGGGGTGCGTCTTTTGTAAGGCGTCGCGCCATAAGGATCGGGCGATTGTCATGAACGCCACAGTCACATCGGATAACGATAACGGGCGACGAGAACGGATGACGATGCGAGAATATCCCTGATCGTCGTCCGGTTCGGTGCTATCGAATCGTGCAAATGTGAGCATTTACAGCGAAATCTCGCATTATTGCCGCACAGGGTGACAGGGGACGGCCAAAATTAGAATCCCTGTTGGACCATGCGGGTGATGACGGGGCCAAGTAGGATGAGGAAGACGGCGGGAAAAATGAAGACCATAAGCGGAAAGAGCATTTTGACCGGGGCTTCATTGGCCAGTTTTTCGGCTCGCTCAAATCGCCGCTGTCGTATCTGGTCGGCCTGAATGCGGAGGATGGATCCGATGCTGACACCGAGTTCGTCGGCTTGTACGAGCGCATTTACCACGGACCGCAGTTCCTGAAGATTGACGCGCAGGGACATATCGCGAAGCGCCACTCTTCGGGTTTTTCCGAGTTGGATCTCACGCACGACCCGGATCAGCTCTTCGCCAAGGGCATCAATTGTCCGTCGTTCAATGTTGCGCCGAAGGGAGGACATGAAGTCCATGCCTGCTTCGACAGAGAGCGTCAGGAGATCAAGCACGAAGGGCAGTGCTTTTCGAATTTCCCCATGACGGAGCTTTATTGCTTGTTTGAGCCATAGCGAGGGATACATCAGAAACCACACGAACCCCAAGGAAATGAGTGCAGGCTGTAACTTCATCAGCAGGGATATCCTGCCCAGTGTTGCAGCGCTGTAGACGAAAATAGCCCAAAGGGATCCGAGAAGAAGTGGAAATAGAACCCGTAGGCCAAGAAACTCCTGTGCGGAGATGAGGCCTTCGTAGCCCGCGGCGGTGATATCGCGTTCAGCGGCATTTCGACCTTTGACGAAGGCGGTCTTCGTGAAAAGGGGGCTGAGGTTGGGGGCCAGCGGCAAGAGAAGGCGGAAGGCTACCGGCAGCCGTCGCTCTTTACGTCGACCGTCGGCAAGTGTGACGTAACTGATTTGGCGGACCGCGTAAGCGCAGTACCAACCAACCCCTCCAAACGCAATTGCCCAGCACAGGGTCAAGGCGAGGATGGCATACCATTCAAAAATAATTGTTGTGGTCATACGTCTATCCGGATGATTTTGCGGATGATGAGTCCCCCCAGTGTGACAAGCGTGATGACAGATGCGATCACAATGACACCGGTTAGGGAGTGCAGAAAAGGAAGCATCATGCCTGGGTCCACGATGAGTAATGCAATGCCAATGAGAATCGGCATGGAGCCCACGACGATGCCTTGGAGTTTCCCCTGGGAGGTAAGCGTGCGGATGCGGTTTTCAATGCGCATGCGCTCGCGGATGGTTGCGGAAATCTGTTCAAAGATTTCTGTCAAATTTCCGCCAGTCTGGCGGGCGGTTTCAATTGCCAGGCAGACGAGTTGCAAGTCTTCGCTTCCCACTCGCTCCTGTAGACTGTCGAGTCCATCGGAAAAACTCACGCCGACGCGGGTTTGCTGTAGAAAGACGCCAAACTCTTGTGCAATTGGATTTTCGCCGTCTTTTGCGACAGATTCAAAGGTTTGAGAAATGCTGAAGCCCGCTTTCAGGGCATTACTCATACTGACGAGCGTGTCGACAAGTTGGAGGTTGAATTTTCGTAGGCGTCGCGCCCGCAGTATGGAGAGCAGTGTGCGTGGGGCTCTGAGGGCAATTCCGCCGCAAATCAGCCCCAGAATGCCGCCTACAATCGAGCCGTTCATGGATTGCATGCCCCCTGCGAAAAGGAACACGGTAAGAAAAATAACGGCGGCAATGACCCAGCCCAGTTCAGCAAGGCGCTTTGGTGGAATGAAGAGGAATACATCTTCAAACTGGCGAGCGGTATCCTCAGCATAGGCGCCGGAATAGGCATCTGCACCTGAGTATAGCGCGCGCAGCAGAACATAGGCTAGACCTATGAAGCAAGCGCAATATAGAAGAGAAATGATCCAGGTCATAATTTCCTATTCGCCGTTCCTCGGATCAAAGATTGAGCGGTCGATGGTCAATCCGCGTGCGGCAATGTCTTCGAGGAATGTAGGTATTGAACCCGTTGGTGCGAACTTTCCTATGACTTTGCCGTCCTCGTCAACGCCGTTTTGTTTGAATTCGAAGATGTCTTGCATGACAATCTGTTCTCCCTCCAGGCCCATCACTTCTGTGATTTTGGTGATTTTTCGTGATCCGTCGCTGAGGCGAGATTCGTGTGCGACGATGTCGATGGCGGAGGCAACCTGTTCGCGAATGGCGCGGACGGGAAGATCCATTCCAGACATTAACACCAGCGTTTCAAGGCGTGAAATGACGTCGCGAGGGGTGTTGGCGTGTATGGTTGTTAAGGATCCGTCATGACCGGTGTTCATTGCCTGTAGCATGTCGAGGGCTTCTCCTCCTCGACATTCACCAACAACGATACGATCGGGGCGCATGCGAAGGGCATTGCGTACGAGATCGCGAATGGCGATGGCACCCCGCCCTTCGATGTTAGGGGGGCGTGATTCAAGTCGAACGACATGGTCTTGCGTCAGCTTTAACTCGGCGGCGTCTTCAATGGTGACAATACGATCCGTTGTAGGGATATATCCGCTGAGGACATTAAGAAATGTTGTTTTTCCGGAACCCGTTCCGCCAGACACAATGATGTTTTTGCGTAGTTCCACGCAGGCGCGCAAGAAGGTTGCTGCCCCTTCCGATAGGGTTCCAAAACGAATCATGTCCTGATCGGAGAAAGGGGTGCGGGAGAACTTTCGAATGGTGAGGCAGGGGCCGGTCAGTGATAGGGGGTGAATGATGGCATTGACTCGGGAGCCATCGGGAAGTCGGGCATCAACGTAGGGCTGGCTTTCGTCGATGCGGCGTCCGATGGGGGAGACGATACGCTCAATGATGGCGAGGACGGAGGTGTCGTCCGTGAAGGTTTGATCCGTCAGCACAAGTTTTCCGTTTTTTTCGACGTATATTTGCTGAGAGCCATTGACCATGATTTCGGTCACGCTATCGTCGGCAAGCAGATCTTCCAGAGGGCCAAGCCGAAGCGCTTCGTCGTAAACTTCCTTGATGAGGGTTTCAGGTGAAATTCCGGTGGGAAGTTTATGGCGCACATCGTGAACGATCTTTTCAAGTGTGGCGTGTGCTTTTTGGCTAAGCTCGTCTTGCTGTATATGCGATACGGTTAGCCGTTTGAGATCCATGCGTTCAACAAGTTCTTTGTGAATCTGTTGTTTGATAGAGCGTTTTTGTTCCCGTGCCGAATTTGACACATCGGGGGCTGGTGTGGTCTCGGACTGCGTTTCTGTCTGAGGAGCAGGAGGGGTAGAGGGAGGTGGGGGAGGAGGGGGCTCCGCCGAGGGCCGAGGGTCACTGCTATGCACGTACAGGGAGAAGCGGTCAATGTTCACTTCCTGATTGCGGGAAACCTGCGCCCTTCCGTGGACGGGTGTATGGTCAACCTGGGTTCCTGCGGTTGAGCTTAAATCTTCGATCCAGCATCTATCTTCATGAATGGTGAGAATCGCATGGCGACTGTCGACGGCTTTGCTGTTGAGTTGAATACGGCAATCGTTATCGGAACCGATTGTGTAAATACCAGGCTCAATGGCATAGAACTCGGGATCTTTTCCCGGTCGTCGTATTTCAAGTTTAAGCTCGGAATCTGACATAAGATTTCCCCTGGTGTTGTTGTGCCCCTGAAGTCTTTAGAGATCCTTCTTGTGCCTAATGTTGCGCTGTCGTTCCAAGTTGATCTCGGGCAGTTGGTTTTGGAGGTGGTCAAAGTTGACAGAGGGTAGATCGCGCTTCCATGTAACATCACGGGGATGACGCAGGGTCAGTGTGAGACTTCCTTTCATCTGTTGTGCGAATACGAGGAGCTCTGATTCCCGTGGAGTGACTTCGAGTGTTACCGTGCTGTAACCTGAACTGCTGCGGGATTGCCGCTGTCGCCCCATAGATTGTTGACGGGCTGTTGTCTGTCCTGTTGCCAGTATGGTGACATCCTGTAGGATTGTAAGGGTTACCGTTTCCATTTGCCCGGGGGTGTCTTGTGAGGGAAATGCAAAGGTTCCCAGTACGTCTATGTTATCGTTGGGTTGTATCATGCCGCTGACGGCTGATGCACCGCCAACGGAGAGTGAGATGGCGCGAAGGCCCGGTGTGATTAGAGAGGAAAGGCCTCCTGTGGTTGGAATTCCGCCCTCAATGAAGGCCCAGGAAACGACATCGCCTCGGGAAATGGGGAACATGACCTTTTTGCCAAGTACCTGCTGGACATCATCACGCCGTACGGCATGGCTGCCTGCCGCAGATTCAAATACGTCAGCTGTTGCGAGATCCTTCTTTGTGAGCACGGTGCCTCCGGGGACGTTGTCGCTTGCGACGACGACATTGACTTTTTGAGCCCCCTCATACATGGCTTCAAGGCGTTTGTTGAACTCGGCCTCTTTTCCTTTTAGGTATTGGGTTGTCAAAAGCAACGCGGCCAGACCGAACAGTAGCGATACCACAAGGATGATCTTTTCTTTCATTGGTTTTCACTTTCGTTATCAGAATTGTTTATTTAGTAGTGTTTCCAAGCTCTTTATGCAACACCGTTATCTGTTGTGTCTGGGGATTCTCAGTGGGGGTTACCAACACGCAGCAGATCTCATTGACGCGGTGATAGAGGGGCATTTTGGTTGTACTTCCTTGGGCGTCCGACAGAGATGCCGTCCAGCCTTTGGCGTGAAGGTCTCGTGCGTAGAATTGCCGCACGACTTCGCTTGAGGCGGTTGTTGTGCCAACGGCAACGCGGAGTTTTGTGTTTATATCTTCGGCAAAGAACGTGGGGATGCTTCCGGGGAAGGGGGGGAGGGCTTTGATCAGGTTGTTTTGGGGTGGCGCCTTGCTTTTTAAAAAGTCTGCATGGGTTTGTTCGATGGCGATGGCAAGGACGCGGGAGGTGTGTTCGAGTCGCAGGAGAACCAAGCGGCATGTGGTGGATGCCCCCCTTATAATGTGCAGTGATGACGATGAGCCCTGTCGTATATCGGTTATGGGGAGCTCAAAGATCTGGCGGATTTTGGAGTTGATCGTATCGAGAGCATCATCAAATCCGACGACCGTCAACTGGCCTTCGCCGCCATTAAGCCGAATTTGTGATGAATAGGCAACAGAGCCTCCCAAGCGCGTCAGGTTGCCCACAACATCGCTGCTGCCCTTCCAACGCGAAAAGACCCGTCCCTGAACGATTGCCCCTGCGGTTATTACAAGCAGGATCGTCACGATTATAGTCGGAACACGTTTCAATAGATGCCTCGCGTCCATGTTGTCCATACTTCACACGCAATTTCAATTTCGGCCGCATCGTATAGCAGGTGTCGTACAGCGGGATCGGTCGGCACGCTTGCAGAAGCGCTTCCTCTTAGCAGACCAAACTCTGTGAAGGGAACGTCAGATTCGTGAAGTGATGAGAATGGGCTTGTTGGCAAGTTGTCGAGGGTATCCCACTCTTCAGATTGACTGACAAGCTGTCCGACGATCTCGGCTTCAAAGAGGCTCGCGTCGGCATCAGTCGTGGTGTCGTCGCTGGAGTATGTCCGCCCGTCGGGGCCAACTTCGATATCTTGGATGTAACCCGCAAAGGCTGAAATGGGCATATCTTGGAAAGCCATTTCTCCTGCCATTTCGCGGGCCTCTATTATGACATCGGTTTGTGCACGTGTGAAGCTGACGATTTGGATGAGCCCGGAAATCAATACTACCATTGCCACCAAACCGACAATGATCTCGATCATAGCCTGGCCGCATACAGAGCATTGTTTTGGGGCAGCACATTCGCCGATCGGATTTGGATCATTCATGTGTGAAACTTGAGAATGAACATCCAACATCGAACATTCAACTTCCAACCCCGAAGTGCTGGTCATCCCGACGAATGTCGGGGCGAGTCCGGGATGCAAGCACATCGAACGAAGAGAAAATTCCCAACTTCGATGTTCTATGTTGAATGTTCGATGTTGGACGTTCGAAACAAACGAGCGTAGCGAGAGAAGTTTCAAGCTAGTGTCCACGTCGTGTCCCTCCGCCCCTGCCTCCGCCGCCTCCACCTCTGGCGGTGCACTGTCCTGAATTCTCTGTCAGCCAGTCTACCCCGGATTGTCGGAACGCAACGCTTTCCCATGTTCGGAGCTGTCGGCAGTAGAAACATGCTGTTGAGAGCGAGGAAGGGCCGTTGTTCATATAGTCGGGGAGATGGTCTTCTATGTGTTTACGCCAATCAAGGTTGAACCCTCCGGCTGCGGGGGCAGAGGAGGCATCGACGGGAATGAGTCGCACATCATGGAATGCTGGCAGCACCAGGTCGAAATCCATGGGACGATCTGTTTCATTGAGATAGCCGAGCGGTTTTGCGGCAGAGGTCCATACGATGGTGTTAGATACTGTCGCGCCGCCGCTGCCGGGAGTTAGCCTGCCGGTTGTGGCTTCGACGCGGACGGCGGCGTCCGCCCCTGAGTAGTTGTAGATTTGTTTGACAGAGCCCGAAAGTGGGAAGGGCTCGGGGCCATCCACTGACATTGCGGTCCAATCTCCCCAGCTGTCGTTGTAGACATACCAGGTTGCTGTCATTTGTATGGCATTCGTGGAAATTGTAGATTCGAATTCCCGCTCTAGGGCAATGGTGTTGAGGGGGGGGCTGGTCAACCCGATAGCCTCTAAAGTTGTGTGCTCTTTAGTGAGTTTCAGGCCATAGAACTCACTATTGATCGGTTCGCGTAAGGGGGGCGGGGGGAGCGCATCCCACCATACGGGAAAGAAGTTTACGTAATCACTGAGCAGTGTGGGGTCATTATGATAGAACCAGCACCAGTTTCGCCCGGCGATGGCATCATAAAATCCAATATCATATAGCGTGTGTCCCCCGCTGATGTCGGAGTAGATCTGCATATTGTCAGGGCCGGCGGCAACGCCATCGTTGGCAATGCGGTCGAGCATGTCGGCGTATTCTAACCAAGCGCCCTCGTAGGGTTCCGGGAAGAGCATTTGCCCGTCAGCAGAGGGGGCGGTGTATTCGTTTCGCACCGTGTCTGCATGCTGTCGAATGAAGTCAGTGAAGCCTGGATTTACAAATATGCCGTTGTGCTTTGCGGCTTGTTGGGAGGCTTGAAAGGCGACCATGGGGCCAACAATAAGGAGGCGGGCCTGCATATTTGAAATGGCATTCACGGTTGCCGCATCTCCAGTAGTGAGGGCAATGGCCTGCATCAGGTTCAGATCGCCAACAACATTGAGCGAGATTCCTTGCCACCGTGCGGCCATGAGTGATGCGGCGTCGCCTCCATTCTGTGTGACGTTTTTGACGTAGAGCAGTTTGTGGAGATCGAAGTTCCAGAGTACCATGAGGAAGAGGATGACCAAGATCATGATGAAGAAAATCATCACCTGTCCCGAGCGGGAGCGTTTCGTGTCTCGTGTGTGTGCTCGAGATAGCGGGGCGAGGGCGCCCCACCTCCAAAAATATGGTGCTGTGTTTTGCGTACGAGTACGCGTGAGGAAGCTGTGTGTGCGTTGAATCATCACCACCCCGCATCATCAAGGTATAGCGGATAGTGGCACTCGATGCTGGATCGCCCGTGTAGCAGCACCGTGTCGAGGCCTTCGGCGTTTGGCTCTGGTGCGTAGAACGCTCGGTGCAAGGGGATGCGGAGGGGGTAGTGCTGGGACACATTTAGGTCCATGATTGTGCCATCGGGAACAATAAAGGGAATGGAACGGTGAATGGATTCCCAGTCTTCATAGTCGAGGATGTAATGTGCTCGAGCCCAATTGTGGGAGCCCATATATTCGGGAATTCGCGCGCTTTCGAGGTCCTGCTGTGCCGTGGGGATTGGGGTTCCGCCACCAAGGATTGTGTCCCAGAGATCACCGGGAGATAGGGTTTCGACCAACCCAAGCAGCACGTTGTTTTGACTTAATAACCCTGGCACTAGCATATGGCCTGCATTGGGAATGGCGGCCACGCGAACGGCTTTTGAAACCATGAAGTGGTTAAATCCAACGGTTTTGGCGCGTGCACCCCGTGCGGCGGCGTGGTTGAGCACTTCGCGTGCGGCTGCCAATTGGGAAAGTTGGAAAAGGCCAAAAAAAACGAGACAAAGAATACCCATCGCCAGGCAGGCTTCAATCAGCGACTGCCCCCCTTGTGAGGCTATTAAGCGAACGGGCGCCTCCTTCATACGAGGGAAGCGCCCGCTTGCGACTTTGCATGCTTCTTGCATCGTGGATCGCTAGTTTGAGCCTTCTGCGGGGAGATCCTTCAGCCACTGCGCTGAATCTCCGGTTTCTCCTGCTGCTTCCTGGGCGGCATCTGCGTTGTTGCTATCCAACTCAGAAACGGCTCCGCTGAGTTTTTGGCGGATGGTATCGCCAAAGATGCCAAAGACGGCAATGGCTGCGATTGCGATGATGACGACGATGATGATGTACTCAACCATTGTCTGACCACTTTTTTTGTTGCGACGCGCTTTCATTCTCTTGCCTCCTATTTAGGGATATTCTGACGCGGCCAAATCCAAGACGCGCCCACTGTGTTCCTTGAACGTATAGAGAAAAACTGCCAGAATTGCCACTATAGATAGAAGCATTGCGGTTACGACAAGATACTCGATCATAGTTTGTCCATTGCGAGACGACAACCCCTTGAAAGTGTTTTGCATATGCGCTATTGTTACCACCATATATCTGTGATGTAAATGGTTATGAACATCCCAATAACGTGGTGAGATCAGGATTTATTGCAAATGTTGTCAGAGATAGACAAAGCAAGGTCGAGAGTCATTGTGGGTTCTGCATTACGGCGGTGGATCGTTGCCGGCTTCATTGTGGTGCTGGGGTGTCTGTCGTGTTGTGTTGCCTTGGCTGTAACGGTTTGTGGAAGTTGTGGTTATGAGCTTGCTGATACAGCCCGCTTCTGTTCGCACTGTGGCGCGCCCGTCGCGGAAACGTCTGCTCAGAATCCCGTCCAACAGGTTCCGGTTGAGTCTGAAGGTGTGGTTGCTCTGCCTGAACCTCTGATTTCTCCCGATGCTGTTGCCGAAGATATGGTTAGGGCGCGTAAGTATCTTGAGCAGGGGCAGGTGGATTTGGCCCGAATGTTTGGCCGCAATGCCTTGGCTTTGAATCTATTAGCAGGAGATGATCCTGACGAATTGCGGTCAAAAACGATTTTGACGTTTCTGGATCAATGTTCCAATGCTGCGGGCAGGGTTCGCCGGAAATGTTTGGTTTGTGGTGGCACCGGTAAGCGTGTGATGACTGCCAATGCATTGAATGGTAGCACCCACGAGGTTCAAGTCGGTGCTGGTTTTTGTGAGTGCTGTGGGGGAAATGGATTTATTCTCGGTGTTGAGACCTTTGATGAGCGTAAGTTCCGTCAGGGGCAGGCGGATGAGACGTATCGCACTCTTCAACAGAGTTATGGCCACCAGCCTGTAGGATGTGTTTGGGTTCCAGCGGAAGCTATTGATTCCCTGAAGACGGTTGATCGTGTGACCCTGAAGCGGGCGCTGCCGCCACGGTGTTCGCATTGTGCGGGATTCGGGCGCAATGATTGCAAGACTTGCCGAGGGCGGGGAAACGTGACGTGCAGTGCCAAGGGGTGTGAGGGCGGATTTGTTGAACGTGAGGCGCTTGGGTGGAAAATTGGTTCTGGGGTTTCGGGAAACAGGAACTCTATTCATCGGGTGAAATGTGAGTCATGTGGTGGGACGGGTCTGGAGCCCTGCAAGAAGTGTCTAGGTGTCGGAAGTTTTGTTTGCAAAGCGTGTAACGGCGGGGGCGTAGGCGCACTATGTTCCAAATGTAGCGGTACAGGTCTTGTTACGTGTAAGCGCTGTTCTGGAACGGGCATATATCGTGAGAAGCCTTGTCCCAATTGCAAGGGTGAGGGCGTCGTGGAATGCTCTTCGTGTGGCGGCACAGGCAGGACGCAATAATGCATCAGATTAATGGGTTCCAGGTCATAGAGAAGCTGGGTGAAGGGGGGATGGCGTCGGTCTGGAAGGCTCGCCAGATTTCGCTCGATCGTATCGTAGCCATCAAAATTTTGTCCAAGCACTTTTCGGCAAATGGTGATGACATTCGCCGTTTTCAGGACGAGGCTCAGGCGGCGGCCAAGCTGAAGCATTCAGGCATTGTTCAAGTCTATGATGCCAACGCCGAGGATGGTACCTACTACTTTATCATGGAGTATGTTGCCGGTTATACGGTGGGAGACTGGGTGCGCCGCAAAGGGGTGTTGTCGGAGTGGGATGCCCTATCGGTCGCGGAATGCATCGCGGATGCTCTCGCTTATGCCTGGGACCATGCCGGTATTATCCACTGCGATATTAAGCCAGACAACATCATCATTGACGAAGACGGCACCGTCAAGGTCGCCGATCAGCGGTTCCAAATAGGCGGCAATGCCGGGGGTCTGATCCTGTCGCGAGGAAACGCTCGGAGGATTTGGACAGCAAGAGGAGTCCGGTGCGTATGCATCGGTTGGCGGAACTGGGGTTGTCAATG
>Ga0307929_1002389_pt1 | contig 12249 bp, 11 predicted proteins | sample AceLakmetage1330_FD_203160 | JGI IMG/M metagenome (GOLD analysis project Ga0307929, IMG submission 203160) | Saline water microbial communities from Ace Lake, Antarctica - #1330 | ecosystem: Environmental > Aquatic > Non-marine Saline and Alkaline > Saline | place: Antarctica: Ace Lake...
GAAGCTGCATCACCCGCATGATGTCGGCCGTGCCAAGCTCTGTGGTCCCTGTGGTCATATTGTCCGCCATCGTTTGTCTTTCAGATCCGTTCAGTGTGTCGTGTCCATCGTCGATCACCGCAGTCTAGCTTGTTTTGCGCTTCTTACGCTTTGCCAGAATTGCGATCGTCGCCAGTTCGCGCCGCCATTGCGCCACCGGCCGCGCTGGCGCGCCACCATATTGCTGGCCACCGGCAAGGCTACTCGCGACACCAGTGCGCGCGGCGAGCATAGCGCCGTCGCCAATTTCCAGATGTCCGGCAATCCCAACCTGACCGCCCGCCACCACATAGTCACCGAGTTTTGCCGATCCCGAAATGCCGACCTGAGAGACGATCATACAACCACGCCCCAAGACGACATTGTGCGCCAACTGGACCTGATTATCGATCTTGCTGCCCATCCCAACGACCGTATCTGGTCCGCTCCCCCTGTCGATGGTGGTATTGGCACCGATTTCCACATCGTCCTGGACGATGACACGGCCAAGCTGCGGTATCTTCTGGTGGCCCTCAGGGCCCATGGCAAAACCGAAACCGTCCTGACCGAGCCGCGCGCCGGGATGAATAATCACACGATCGCCAATCAAAGCGTGGGTAATCGTGACATTGGGTGCAATCGCACAGTCGCGGCCAATAGCTACGCCGTTCCCGATCACACTATTGGCGCCGATGCTGGTACCGGCACCAATCTCAACATCTGCGCCAATAACAGCGCCGGGCGCAATATCGACACCCTCACCTACTCGCGCGGAGCTATCTAAATGCGCCGCATCACTGATTTTTGCATCATCAATCGCAATGCGGGCCGTCGCAGCCTGCGGATAGAACAGGCCCGCTACCTTTGAATAGGCCAGATAAGGGGTGTCGGTTACGAGCAGTGCCACCCCCTGCGGCGCCAGGTCAATTGCAGACGGCGCCACAATGACCGCGCCCGCACCTGTCGCAGAAAGCGCATCTTTGTAGCGGGGGTTTTCAAAAAAGCTGATGTCCTGGGTGCCAGCCGCATCCAATGGCGCAACATCCGTAAACATGGCCCCGCCGGTCTCACCACGTGCTTCCGCATTGATTGCGGCGGCTACATCGCCAAGTGAGAACGGACCGGATTTTTTAAAGAAGCGCGGATCGGCCATGATTGCTGGTTTGCCTGTATTGCATAAGGTCGGCGGCGCGCAGGCACCGATATACTACTTGGGTCGTTCGACCTTCAGCTTCGTCATGCGCCGGTCCAAACGCGCGATAACCTCTGCAGTCACGTCATAGTCGACGCCGCCCACCAATACGGAATCAACAGACAGGATCATATTGGCGCCACGTTCCACCAGCACCTCCTGCATGATCTTGTTCAGCTCTGCATTCACCTGTCTGCGGGCAGCCGCAGCAGCTGTCTGGACGCTGGCGCGCTCCAGCTGAAACAAATCTCGCTGCCCCAGCTTCTCAGCCTGCAGCTGGCGATAGGCTTCCTCGGACATGCCCGGCACCTGCCGCGCTTCGAATGATTGAATGGCGGTCTGCTCGCGCTGCGCGATCTCGGCCAGCATGGATTCGAGCTGCCCGCGAATATCCTTGCCGACAATCGATTGCTGAAACACGGTTTCAAGATCAAGAAACAACGCGCGCGCGGGTGGCACCTGGGCATTAGCCGGCGCCACCTGCGCAATGGCCGGGATGGCCATAAGCGCAGCTGCCAGTAGAACTCTTGCGAAACCAGTCATCATTACGGACGCCTTACCCATATCTAAAAACTCGTACCGGCACTGAACCGGAAGAACTGTTCCTTGTCGTAGTCTTCCTTGATGAAAGCATTTGCAAGGTCAACGCGCACAGGCCCGAAGGGCGATTCCCAGAACAGGCTGAACCCGCCGGAGGCCCGGAACGCCAGATCATCTTCGATCTGACTACGCGTAATCACGCCGTTGAAGATGAGGAGCTGATCAACGTCATCATTCGTCCCGACCACACCGAAGTCCGTGAAGAAGGCACCTTTGATCCCCAACTCTTCAGGCAGGAACAAAGGTACCGTCATCTGCAAGGTGCCAATGGCAAAAGCATTGGCGCCCAGAGCATCATCTGTCGTTACGTCGCGCGGACCAACGCCGGAGGGCTCAAAACCGCGGAAGCTTGCACCACCTTTGAAGAAGCGGTTGTTCAGCCGCACATCCTGGCCGTTGTAGCCAAACACGTGGCCGGCATCGAGGCGCAGTTGGGCAATGAAGTCATCATTGAAGCCGTAGTAAAACGCGGTGCCGAGTTCCGAGGCGAGGAAGGTGATGTCGCCGAGCGGCGTACCAGCAGACTGATCGAAGAAGAAAGAATACCCGCCCGTCGGTTCTTCGGGGTCATTCCGCTTGTCGACTGAATAGGTGTATCCGACCAGATTGGAGTCAAAGACACCCTCGGACCCCAACACTGACAGCGAGGCTGTCGAGGACACATTCTTGATTTCTTCGCGCACATAGCTGGTGCGCAGCTGCAGCGATGAGAACTCACTCATCGGGAAGCCGAACCGGACACCGGCACCTGTACGCTGGAAGTCAAAACCTGACTCGTCCTGATAGTCGCTTTCCGTTCCGAACAGATCGATACCGGCACTCAGATTACGGCCCATGAAATAGGGCTCGGTAAACCGCAGGTCGATCTGTTGCTGGTCGCCAGACAATGACAGGCGCAGCCGCAGGAATTGTCCGCGGCCAAGAAGGTTGCGTTCGATAATTGCCAGGTCACCAATCGGACCTGAATCGGAGGAGAAGCCAGCGCCGATAGACAGTTCACCGGTGGATTGTTCTTCAACATCCACATTGATGACCGTCATGTCTTCGTTGCTGCCAGGCTCTTCGGTCACTTCCACATTGCCAAACAGGCCAAGGCTACGGATGCGGTCGCGTGAACGGGTCAGCAGCACCCGGTTGAAGGCGTCGCCCTCTGCCAGCCGCATCTCGCGGCGGATCACGCGGTCAAGTGTCCGAATATTGCCATTGATGTTGATGCGCTCAACGTAAACGCGCGGGCCTTCGTCAACCCGGAAGGTGATGTTGATCTTGCGATTTTCGCGGTCACGACGCACACGTGGGCGCACATCGGAGAATGCATAACCTTCGGTGCCGGCAGCAAATGTCAGCGCGTCTACGGCATCATCAATGCGTGACGCGTCATAATCGTCGCCGTCTTCAATGTCGATGAGCGCACGTAATTCTTCCGCATCCAGCCGTTCAAGTTCGGTCTGAACGTCAATTTCGCCAAATGTGTAAAGCTCACCTTCTTCAACCGTGAAGGTAATGAAGAACTCGCTGCCGTCCGGCGCCATTTCGGCGACAGAAGAGAGAACGCGAAAATCGGCATAACCATTGACCAGATAGAAGCGGCGCAGCAGTTCCCGGTCGAAGGTCAGACGGTCGGGGTCGTAGTTATCATTGGTAGCCAGAAACTTCCACCAGGCGGATTCAGAGGTCGCAATCTCGCTGCGCAGGTCGCCGTCAGAGTAGGCCTTGTTGCCGACGAACTTGATGCTCGCGACGCCGGTCTGCGGGCCTTCGGAAATTTCATAAACAAGATCAACACGGTTCTGCGGGAGCTGGATGATCTTCGGCTCGATGGCCGCAGCAAAATTACCCTTACGGCGGTACAGCTCAATGATGCGCTGCAGGTCGCTTTGCACACGCGCTCGGGTATAGACCACGCGCGGTTTCAACTCGGTCTCGGATGACAGGTCGTCATCATCGATCCGGTAGTTCCCCTCGAAGGCGACCCGGTTGATGATCGGATTTTCGACCACAGTCACGATGAGATCGGAACCGCTCTGACGAATCGAGACGTCAGCAAACAGGCCCGTCGCGAACAGAATCTTGAGCGCCTCATCTATCTGCTTGGGGTCGGTGGTCTGGCCTTCGCGAACCGACATGTAGGAGCGGACGGTTTCGGGCTCGACGCGCTGATTGCCCTCAACGCGGATGTTTTCCACGAAAAGTCCAGGCGTTGCCACGCCAGCCTCCGGGGCCGCCGGCAATTGCTGAGCGTGCGCACGCGGCATCGGGCCAGTGGCCACAGCAATAAGAGCCACCGAAATGCACAGTGTGCAGATCGCGGAGATTCGTTTGAACGAGGCGGAAAATCCGCCGTCGGACCGGTGTTCTGGCATGTCTATTCGCACTTTGAAATTCACAGTTCCCGCCCCGATGCTCAGGAAAATACCGAGCCGATATACTCCACCACGCGCAAATGGACCAAGTCGTTCCAAGTCGCGAAGATCATCAATGACATAACGGCTGCCAGCCCGATGCGAAAGCCGTATTCCTGCGCACGTTCCCCCAATGGCCGCCCGCGAACTGCCTCCACTGCATAATACAGAAGATGCCCGCCATCCAGCATTGGAACCGGAAACAGGTTTAACAGGCCGATGGAAACCGAGAGAATCGCCGCCAGATTGAGCAGCGCAACCAGACCAAGCGTCGCCACCTGCCCGGAGACCTGCGCGATGCGCAACGGTCCACCAAGCTGGTCTGCGTCCTGCCGGCCCACAATGATGTCACCCAGATAGCCAAGTGTGGTTGTAATGATGAAACCGGTCTCGGTGACACCTTTCCACACCGCTGTAGCGGGATTGTAGCGGACTGTCTTGACGTCCCCTTCGGCATTTTGCCGGGACAGGCCAATCAGGCCGATGCGCTGAACATTGCCAAAAGGATCTGTCACTTCCTTGAGTTGCGGTGTGACATTCAGATCAACAACCGCACCATCACGGTCCACCGTGAAAACCAATACCCGCTCAGGGCTGGTGGAAACGATCCGTTGCATATCGTTGAAGGTGTCAATCCTTGAGCCATCAATCGCAAGCACCAGATCGCCTTGCTCAAAGCCTGCGGCTTCGGCGGCGCTACCAGGTGCCACTGCATCCACGCGCGGTGTGGTCACGGACTGACCGACAATGGAATACATGAAGGCGAAAATCACAATTGCCAGGATGAAATTGGCAATAGGGCCTGCCGCAACCACGGCTGCGCGGGCGTGTAGTGGTTTGAACTGGAAGCAATTCTCGCGCACTTCCGGTGCCAGCTTTTCCATGGCTGCGTGGTCGGGCGTGCTCGCTGCATTCTCATCGCCGAGAAACTTTACGTAACCGCCGAGTGGTAGCCAGCCGATTTTCCACCGCGTGCCGTTGGAATCGGTCCAGCCGACCACCTCACGCCCGAAGCCGATGGAGAACTGTTCAACGATCACACCGAACCATCGCGCGACGAGGAAATGCCCCATCTCATGGATGAACACGACCAGCGACAGGACGAATACGAAGGGCAATACATACCCGAACAAACCGGAGAGAAATTCCATTTAGGCGGCAACCCTAACCTTGCTGCGCAGCCATTTTTCAGCTGCTGCTGGTGTTTATCGTTTCCCCGGGGCGCGATGCCCGTCTTACTTCCGGCGCGTCTGTACCAATTCATCGGCCATCGCGCGGCCTGCGCGGTCAAGCTCCAATACATCAGCTAAGGTCTTCGGTGCTGCTGCAAGCCCCTGCGACACACCTTGCGCCATGGTTTCACCCACAATCGCGGCAATGTCCAAAAACCCTATTTTCCCGGCCAAAAATGCTGCGACCCCAACCTCATTTGCAGCGTTGAGAATTGTAGGTGCCGCCCCACCTGTTTGCAAGGCAGACAGGGCCAGCCCCAGGGCCGGAAAGCGTTCTAAATCAGGGGCTTCGAAGGTCAACTGGGCGATCTGTGCCAGGTCCAGCCGGGGTGACGGGGCCGCCATCCTTGCCGGCCAGGCCATGCTGTGCGCGATCGGGGTGCGCATGTCCGGCGACCCCAACTGCGCCAACACTGATCCATCGCTATAGGCCACCATGGAATGGATCACCGATTGGGGGTGCACAATGACCTCCAACTGGCTGGTTTCCACGCCAAACAGGTAATAGGCCTCTATCACCTCAAGGCCCTTGTTCATCAATGTGGCCGAATCGACGGAGATCTTTGCCCCCATGGACCAATTGGGGTGGGCCACGGCCTGCGCCGGGGTGGCGGCCGCCATACGGTCCTTGTCCCAGGTGCGGAAGGGGCCGCCTGAGGCGGTCAGGATTATTTTCTCGACAGCGTCCTGATTGGCCCTCTCAAGCACCTGGAAAATGGCATTGTGCTCAGAATCAACCGGCAACAGCGTGGTATCTGCCGCCTTTACGGCTTCCAGAAACACAGTGCCGGCGCTGACAAGACATTCCTTGTTCGCCAACGCCACGCAGGTACCGCGTTTGGCCGCCGTCAATGTGGGTTCCAGTCCTGCGGCACCCACAATCGCTGCCATTACAAAATCAGTGTCGCGGGCGGCAGCCTCATTCAGCGCTTCCGGCCCTGCTGCGGCTTCAATACCGGTCCCGGCCAGCGCGTCCTTGAGGGCTCCGTAATATGCCGGGTCGGCTACGACGGCCAGATTCGCGCCAAATTCCCGCGCCTGCTTGGCCAGAAGATCCACGTTTGAATTTGCCGTCAGCGTATCGATCTGGAAGCGCTGCGGGTCGCGCGCCACAAGGTCGAGGGTAGAAAGGCCAATGGACCCTGTTGATCCCAGAAGGCAGATACGGCGGGGCGCAACATCGGGCGTTGGAGCGCGCACCAAAGTGGTATCAACAGCCTTGCTCATAAGACAAATGCCCCCAACCCGATCCCCTGGCCCTCTCCCGCAATCACGCCGACAACCGCCAGGAGGGCGGCGGCCACGGCCGCAAATATAAGTCCGTCGACCCGGTCCAATACGCCCCCATGGCCCGGAATAAGCGCCCCTGAATCCTTCACATCAGCATATCGCTTCAAAGAGGATTCAGCGATATCTCCCACCTGTGCAATCACCGCGATGATGCCGCTGAGAAATGCCAACAGCCACGTGACGTTGAGATCAAGAATAATGGATGTCAGCGCCCCGGCGACTGCGGCCCCGACCACGCCACCCAGCAGGCCGGACCATGTTTTTGAGGGTGAGAGGCGGGGAGCCAATTTCGGCCCGCCGAATGTACGGCCAGCGGCAAAGGCCATGATATCCGTCGCCCACACCACCGCCAGCAGCCAGTAGAGCGTCAGCATTCCCCACTCACCGCCGCTGCGCAGCCACACAATGGCGATGCAAGGCAACAGAATGTAGGGAAAACCGATCATCGGCCAGCGCTTGCCTTGGTCGCGGACGATGGCAAGACCCAGTGCTGCCGCCACCCCAATAAAAGCGGCGAGAAGTGCAAGCAGTGGCTGACCTGCACCGGCCAACCCGACGGCGATGATGGCTGTGATGGCATGGATTATATAATCTGCGTTGAGATGCGAGCCGTGCACCAGCCGGGCCCACTCGTAAGTCATCAGCACCGCGGCCAGCATCACCAGTGCCGTAAACGGCCACCCACCCAGATACACCAGATAGATGACGCCGGGCGCTAGCACCGCAGCAGATGCAATGCGTGTGATCAGTTCGCGCGAGCGCGACGGGGGTAACTGCACGTTGTCACCGCCCTCCTGCGGGGCAGGGTTTACGGCTGGGGTGTCCATGGTTCCCTTCCCCCAAAACGGCGTTCGCGAGATGCATAATCCGCCAGTGCTGCCCCAAGGGTTTCATCTGTGAAGTCCGGCCAAAGCGTATCGACGAAGACAAGCTCCGCATAGGCTGCCTGCCAGATCAGGAAATTGGAAAGACGCTTATCTCCGCTGGTGCGGATCACAAGGTCCGGGTCCGGTAGATCGTGGGTTTCGAGTTCACCCGCCAAACGATCCGGCGTGATGTCGCAGGCCTCAAGTTCACCGCGCGCCACAGCCATAGCCAAACGCTGCGCTGCACGCGCAATCTCGCTCTGGCCGCCATAGTTGAACGCGATGGTCAGGTGCAAGGAGGTATTGTCTCGGGTCAGTTCCTCGGCTTCGGCGATCATCCGGACGATATCTTCGGCCAAACCATCACGTGATCCAATAATCCGTATCCGGACATTATTCTTGTGCAGGTCGGCCAAATCACGGCGGATGTAGAGCCGCAGGAGACCCATCAGGTCATCCACCTCATCGGCTGGCCGGCGCCAATTCTCGGTCGAGAACCCATATAGTGTGAGATAGCGGATGCCACGTTCACCCGCTGCGCGCACGATGCGGCGCACAGTTTCAACACCCTGCCGGTGGCCAAGCTTACGTGGCAGATGGCGCTTTGCAGCCCAGCGGCCATTCCCATCCATGATGATTGCCACATGCCGGGGCAAGCCACTGGCCTTGCCTGCCGGCACGCCATCAGTGTCCACCTCCGCCTCCAAGGCGGATTGCTGGTCGGACGGGGCTGGTATGTCGGCTTTATGCATGGAACTCACAGTATCATCTAATTCAGTGCCTGCAGGTTACTTGCGACCACATTTCATTTGCCGGTCGGGCAGACCAGTGACATCTGCGCGATCGTCAGACCTGCATGATTTCAACTTCCTTGGCGGAAAGCGCTGCATCCACTTCGGCAACCGTCTTGTCGGTCAGCCCCTGCACCTTCTCAGACAGTTTCTTGTGGTCGTCCTGAGAAATATCCCCGTCTTTTTCGGCTTTTTTGAGATGGTCCATGGCATCGCGGCGGACATTGCGCACGGCGACCCGTGCGGCTTCAGCGTATTTGCCCGCCACCTTGGTCAGCTCAACGCGGCGTTCCTCATTCAGCTCGGGAATACCAACGCGCACAAGCTGCCCGTCGGCCACAGGGTTAACGCCGAGGCCTGCATCGCGGATGCCTTTTTCAACGGGCCCCACCATGGATTTGTCCCAGACCTGCACCGTAATCAGACGCGGCTCGGGCACTGCGACTGTACCCACCTGGTTGATGGGCATTTTCTGGCCGTAGGCATCCACCATCACCGGATCGAGAAGCGAGGCTGAGGCACGCCCGGTGCGCAGTCCGCCAAATTCATGCTTCAGGCTTTCAAGTGCGCCATGCATACGGTGTTCAATATCTTTCAGGTCAATGCCTGATGCGTCGTCGGCCATTTCGGCTCTCCTCAGTTTGGTCAATCAGGCTCCGCGCGCGGACAGGCGCGTCAGGCGGCCTCGTTCTCAACAATGGTTGCGCGGCCTTCGCCGTGCAGTACACGGACGAATTCGCCCGTCTCATGAATATTGAAGACGACAATGGGAATTGAATTGTCGCGGCACAAGCTGATGGCGGACGCATCCATAACCTTCAGGTCATCCGCCAGCACCTGCATGTAGCCAAGCCGCTCATACCGCGTGGCATTGGGGTCGAGCTTGGGGTCGGCTGTGTACACGCCATCGACCTGAGTGCCCTTCATCAGCGCGTCACACGCCATTTCGGAGGCGCGCAGGGCGGCTGCGGTGTCGGTTGTAAAAAACGGGTTGCCGGTCCCCGCGGCAAATATCACCACCCGTCCCTTTTCCATATGCCGGACAGCGCGACGACGGATATAGGGCTCGCATACGGTCGTCATGGGAATGGCAGACAAGACTCGTGTCGGAACCCCCAACTGCTCCAAGCCATTTTGCACAGCAAGCGCATTCATGACGGTCGCCAGCATGCCCATATAGTCGGCGCTGGTGCGGTCCATGCCTGCCGCTGCGCCCTTGAGGCCGCGAAAAATATTGCCGCCGCCGATCACCAGGCACACCTCGACACCAATGGCGAGTGCATCCTTGACCTCGCCTGCGATGCGCTGCACCACGTTCAGGTCAATACCATAAGCTTCCTCGCCCATCAGCGCCTCGCCTGACACTTTGAGGAGGACGCGTTTATAACGAGGCTCTGACATGGACCTTGGGCTCCGGTGGTGGTTTTCTTGAAGGCGCACATAACAACGCGCCGCCGACTCAAGCAAGCCGACGGCGCGTCATATTGAACGATGGGAGCCGCGAGTGCCAGTGCACACGCGGCCAACCCCTAAGACTTAGCGGCTGCGGCGACTTCCGCGGCAAAGTCCGATTCTTCTTTCTCAATGCCCTCGCCCAGCTCGAAGCGCTTGAAGCCCTTGAGCGTGATCGGCGCGCCGACTTCGGCTTCGGCATTCTTGACGGCCTTTTCAACCGTATTGTCCGGGTCGATGACGAAAGCCTGCTTGGAGAGCACAACCTCTTCATAGAACTTGCGGATACGGCCTTCGACCATCTTACCGATGATCTCTTCCGGCTTGCCGCTTTCGCGCGCTTCAGCGGAGAGCACTTCGCGCTCTTTTTCCACTACTGCAGGGTCAAGCTCGGCATCCGTTGTTGCCAGCGGATTGGTCGCAGCTACGTGCATGGCGATCTGGCGGCCAAGCTCAGCAAGCTTCGCAGCGTCGCCAGTGGATTCAAGCGCCACGAGCACGCCGATTTTGCCAAGGCCCGGTGCGGTTTGATTGTGCACATAGGCTGCAACAACACCGGCATCCACAGATAGCGGCTCACTGCGTCGCAGCGACATGTTCTCGCCAATTGTGCCGACCATCTCGGTCACATGTGCATCAACAGACTTGCCGGCGCCGGGGAAATCAGCTGCCTTCAACGCGTCAAAATCGCCGCCCGTGGCAAGCGCCACACCGGCAATATCCGTCACCATCTTCTGGAAGGTTTCGTTGCGAGCCACAAAGTCGGTTTCAGAATTGACCTCGACAACAACACCCTTGTTGCCATCAACGGCAACGGCCACAAGGCCTTCAGCTGCTACGCGGCCGGCCTTCTTGGCGGCCTTGGACAGGCCCTTGGTGCGCAGCCAGTCAACCGAGGCTTCTATGTTGCCGTCGTTTTCCTTCAGCGCCGTCTTGCAATCCATCATGCCCGCGCCGGTGGTCTCGCGGAGCTCTTTCACCATGCTGGCGGTGATATTGGCCATCGATGATCCTCTTTGATCTTCGTATTAAAATTGGTCGGGTTGGAGCGGTCGGGCGGCAGCCGATGCCGCCGCCCATACCGATTCAATGTTTCGCCGGCGTGACAGCCCATGACGGGCAATCACGCAGCAGCTGCCTTAAGCAGTTTCAGCCGGAGCGGCTTCTGCCACAGGAGCGGCCTCAACGGCGGCTTCTTCGGGCAGCACTTCGGCGATCGGCTCTGCGGCCTCGCCCGGATCATAGACGGCACCGCCCTGACTGCGCGAAATACCGTCCAGCACAGCGCGGGAAGCCAGGTCGCAATAAAGCGAAATGGCGCGCGCGGCATCGTCATTGCCCGGGATCGGGTAGGTGATGCCTGAGGGATCCGAGTTGGAATCGAGGATCGCGGCCACGGGAATGCCAAGCTTGGCGGCTTCCTGAATGGCGATCTGTTCCTTGTTGGTGTCGACCACGAAAATAAGGTCCGGCACGCCGCCCATGTCGCGGATACCGCCGATGGCCTGATCCAGCTTGTCACGGTTGCGGGTCAGCACCAGACGCTCTTTCTTGGTCAGCGGCAGGCTTTCGTCAGCCAACATCTCGTCGTATTCGCGCAGCTTCTTGATCGAGCCGGACACGGTCTTCCAGTTGGTCAGCGTGCCGCCAAGCCAGCGATAGTTGATGTAGTACTGGGCACAACGGCGGGCTGCTTCAGCCACAGGGTTTGACGCCTGGCGCTTGGTGCCGACGAACAGCACGCGGCCACCGCCTGCAGCGACATCACTCATGGCAACGAGTGCCTGATGCAGCAGCGGCACGGTCTGTGCCAAATCAATGATGTGGATATTGTCGCGGACGCCGAAAATGAACTGAGCCATTTTCGGGTTCCAGCGGTGACTTTGGTGACCAAAGTGTACGCCTGCTTCAAGCAGTTGGCGCATAGAGTATTCTGGCAGGGCCATGTGCCTTGCTCCTTTTGTTTTCCGGTTCAGCCTCTGCGAAGGAGATAGAGCTACAGGCACACTGGCCTGCGGCACCGGATGGACACCCGGGAATGTATGCAAAACCGCTTAACTCTGCGGTTTTGCGGGCCCCGAACGCCCGTCCTTCGCATGTGGAATGGCTGCGGTATAGGCCGTTGGGCGCATAAGCGCAAGCAGTGCCCGGCCCGTGCGCCACGTCAAATGAGTGGCGCATAATCGTTTACATGATAAATTGTTACTAAAGGAAACGGAACGAGTGCTCTGGGGAGGGCCACCGATGCAGAGTATCAGAACCACATGCAGCCTTTGTGAGGCTTCCTGCGGCGCCGTCATGACGGTCGAAGACGGGCAAATCCAGCGAGTTACCGCCGACCGGGAAGATGCCCTATCAGGGGGCTTCATATGCGCCAAAGGGGCAGCAATTCCCCAACTTGAATCC
>Ga0307929_1002391_pt1 | contig 12238 bp, 9 predicted proteins | sample AceLakmetage1330_FD_203160 | JGI IMG/M metagenome (GOLD analysis project Ga0307929, IMG submission 203160) | Saline water microbial communities from Ace Lake, Antarctica - #1330 | ecosystem: Environmental > Aquatic > Non-marine Saline and Alkaline > Saline | place: Antarctica: Ace Lake...
TAATGACATGATCTAGAACTTTAATTGACAACAATTCTCCTGCATCAAACAATTTTTTAGTTATTTCTTTATCTTCTTCTGAAGGATCTGCATCTCCTGAAGGATGATTATGAACTAATATTACTGCATTAGCACTTTCTTTAATGGCTGATTTAAATACCTCACGAGGGTGAATTACAGAACTGTTCAAAGTTCCAATAGATATAATTTCATCTTTAATAATTCTATTTCTTGTATCTAAATGCAAAACCATAAAATGTTCTTTATCTGCACCATTAAGTTTTGGATGACAATAATCATATACATCTTTGGCTGTCTTTATTGGTTTGCCATTTTGTTTAGATAAGCTATGCCTTTTATTAAATTCAAATAATGCAATTATTTGTGATGCCTTAGCATTACCAATTCCTTTAATTTCTTGTAATTCCTTAAGAGAACAGTTACTTAATTTACTTATTCCATATTTAGTAATTAACCTATTACTCATATCAATGACATTTTCTTCTCTTGTCCCTTTTTGCAGTATTACTGCTAAGAGTTCTGCGTCTGAAAGTACTGAAACTCCTTGTTTCTCTAATCTTTCTCTGGGTCTATTCTCCAAAGATATATCTTTAATACGCATAAAAATAGAATATCGTAGTATATAATAAATCTTTTGTAAGTAGCCCCATAGTCCCCTTTCCTCCGACATTCTTACTTTAATCACCTAAGCCATTAGGCTTATGGTGATCTTAGATGAAGTGTAAAATCTGCTACAAAAAGCTACAAAGCGAGGATTCGATTCTATGCCAGTCATGTCTTACGTTTATTAAATGGAAATATGGCAGTATGGAAGATTACCAGACAAGCCGAAAGGGGAGGAAAGGAAAATGAAATGGGGAATTTTAGTGCTTTTGCTGTTGTTGGTAGTGCCAACTGTACTTGCAGTGGATTTTGACGAGGAGATCAGTGATGACGATAAGGCTACTTTTGATAATATCTTGGAGCCAGTGATGAAGATATACAACTTTGTCAAGTATACAGCCACTGTCCTTGCAGTCGTCTTCTTGCTTTTTGCAGGCGTGACCTTCATTATGTCTGGCAATGACCAAGCAAAGCGTGAACAAGCAAAGATGATGGCAACTTATATCATAATTGGACTGATTGTGATTTGGGTTGCACCTTTAATTGTGGGGTACTTAGTAGGATGAGGCTCCACATTTTTTTTCTTTTTTTAATTTTGTTAGTTCCTATTAGCTTAGGCTTTGATTGTGACTACTTTTCTGGTTTTGAAAAAGAAGAATGTCTTGCTTTAAATGACGATAATGAAGATCTTATTGCGAATCTCGTTTATACCAGTACTTATGTTCCTGATCATGATTCTGTTTATGATTATAACTCAAATATTGAAGTAAGTAGTGCCCCTGAAGATATTGTCAAGCAATCTAATGGCATGATTAAGGACGCTTGGGTTTCTTTGCTATACTTAAGCCCATCTATTGTTTACAATGAAAGTCTTAATGTTCCTTCTGATTTTCAAAGTAGATTAGAATATGATTATAGGGTTCAAATTCCTTCAAATTATTACAATAATAGAAAACGACATGGTAGTACTTGTAAAATCATATATTCATTGAACAGCCAGCAGAGTACTTTAGTAACTTCTGCGGATAATCAACAATGTACAGACAAGCAATGCTCTTTTTCTATTGATGAGGATAGTTCTGTTGAAAGTACTCTTGATGTTCAAGCAACAAGAAAAGAACAGCATTACAAGTGGCAGAGATACTGCTGTGGTAAAAGTAATGGGAAGTGCAGATATTGTTACAGATGCAAATATTACACTACAAGATATCACACAGATAGTTTAAGTGTTGATGATAATTTAGAGGTTGAATATTATGATCATGTGCCTGAAGTAAGCTTTGAGATAAATAGAGCCCCCTACGAAACATATAAAGGAACTTTTGAGAAGGACAATGAAACTACTTTGTTTCTTAGCCTGAATAACTCTTATCTTAATGAATACGAGTATGAATTCAATGCAGAACTTAGCAAGAAACCTTATAATTTCTTAACTATAACTGCTGAGAATCAGGATTCTGTCACTCAAAGAAATTTCCTTAAAGAAAATAATACTCTTTACTTCAAGGATAAGTCTTTTTGTAGTATAGAATATACTGATTTTTTCAAAACTGGAGAAAAGCTTTGCTCTTTTGACCTTTCCAAAGAGCCAGAAATAAAAGAGTTTGAAAAAGTTGAGTTTTCTAGCTCCTGGAACTTATTATTCAAGGTTATAATCTTCATATTTATTAATCTGTTAATTTACAAGGGAATAAAGAAAACTTGGGGAAAAGCACTAATCCCAATCTTATTAATATTTTTGATGATGCCTGTTGTATTAGCAGAAGAAGAGTGTGGTCTTCTTAATCTAGCATCATGCATCCCTCAAAAGATGTATGATTTCTTTATCGGGCTACTTAATGCACCTTTACAGCCACTACTTACTCTTACAAGAAATCTACTTGAAACAGCACCTTCAATAGATTTATTTCATGGAGTGTGGGCAATAATGGTCTATGTAGTAAGCCTTTTTTATGGGCTATTGTTTATGTATTCAGGCTTTCAATTCCTGTTCTCTGGACATAACATAGTCAGAAGAGAGATGGCAAAGGAATGGCTAAAAAACACTGTAATAATGATTACTTTGATACAAGGATCATTTTATTTGTATGGATTAATCTTAGAAATAGGTTCAATTCTTACAAGCTCTGTCCTTTCAATGGTAGCAGAAGAATTCTTTTTGATAACTGCTGATAATATCATAAATATCGGGCTAGAATTCCTTTTCTTAATGTTCTATGTATTGTCTTTATTTATCACAATACTTTGTCTTTTGATTAGGTACTTAATAGTGGCTTCTGGAGTAATCTTTGTGCCAATTGGCATTTTTTGCTATTTTATCCCTCCATTAAGGAGTTATGGTAAATTGATCCTGAATCTACTAGGTACTTTTATATTTATTACATTCATAAATGCAATCATTATCCTTGCATGTTCTATGTTAATAGAAATCCCTATGTTTGCAAATGTTAAGATATTAGTCATGATAGCTTGCTTTTTAATGATCGATACTTTATTTTTGCTTTTGACACTTAAAGCAATATTCAAATCTGTATTCTCATCAAATCATGGAGAAAATGTAGCTCAGGCTGTAAAGTATGTAGCTATGTTTGCTTAATTAATTAATTTTTTTACTAGTTCAACTTGTTCTTTAGTTAACCTATACCAAATATATGATCCAACACCAACTCCTATTATTTATATTGTAAGTGAGTTTGCAAAGAATTCTTTAACTGACTTTTGTATTGTCTCCTGACTATTTAATTTACGACCCCTTTTGATTCAATAAATCTTTGAACTTCTCCCAAATTATTCGTGAGATTTCGTTCTTTTCCTTCTATTATTATTTTTGTCATTCTTTAAATCCTCCTCAAACAGCCATTATACACAATTAAATTTTCTAGAAAAAGTGAATTAGCTCTTACAAACTATACTGGCTGTTTCACCTAACCTTGCATTACCTCTCTAATTTTATGAGAAAAACTAACAATATCCCATGGCTTTTCAATATAATCAGTAAACAATTCAGAGTTAAAGCTTTCATCTCCTGTATAACCAGTTGACAATAAAATTCTCATATCTGGGTTTATGCCTCTAAGCGCCTGTGCTATCTGAGTTCCATTCATATCTTCAAGATTCATATCAAGAACAACCAAGTCAATATTACCTTCACGTTTTGTAGCATGATCAATAGCTTCTCTTCCAGTTTCTGCAGCATATAATTCATATCCTAATGATGGAAGAATGTGTTGAGCAATAATTCTGGCAGATTTTTCATCATCAACAAATAAAATATAACCACTACCACTAACTCTCTCTTCTACAGAAACTTGTTCTTTCCTTTGTTCAAAATATCTAGGCAAATAGATTTTAAATGTTGTGCCACTAGGTTCTTCTGTACTACTTGCAACATCTATCCAGCCTTTATGTGTTTTGACTATTGTTCCATAAACAGCAGCCAAACCAAGACCTGTCCCCCCAGTATCTTTACGTGTTGTAAAATAAGGTTCAAATATTCTGCTGCTAATTCCCTCATCCATTCCAACTCCTGTATCTGTCACATAAAGAGAAATATACTTTCCAGGAGTGATACCTTTTCCTTTACAGAAATCTTCATCTAGTTCTTCTTTTTGAGTACTAAAATCTAATTGGCCTCCTTCAGGCATAGCATGACCGGCATTAATTGCCAAATTTAGAACAGCACTTTGCAATTGTGTAGTGTCTCCAATTACAAAATCATTAGTCACACCATAATGTCTGTTAACATCTATTCTTTTATCCTTTGTATGTTCTAACATACTAATTACATTATCTATTACTCCACTAACCTTAATAGGTCTTGCAATTATTGTTGCTTTTCCTGAATAAAGAAGTAATTGTTTAGTGACACCTGCTGCAACTTCAGCGTTCTCATAGGCAAGCTTAGCCATATATCTTGCTGAATCATCCAAATCTGTCCTGTCTAATAATATCTGAGAACAGCCAAGAATACCTTGCAATTGATTATTAAAATCATGGGCAACTCCTGCAGCCAATTCGCCCACAACACTCATTGTTTCTGATTGCCTTAGTCTTTCTTCTAGTTTTTTACGCTCTGAAATATCCCTTATTGAAGCCATATAAGCGGGCTTTCCGTCCCACATTGTTTCAACTAAACGCATTTCTCCAACTATTGGATTCTCTTGCCTATTAACTATGTCTAACTCAGTAGATCCTGTTACAAGAGGATAACCAAAATTACATCCCATTAAATACTCTTCACTTTTACCAAATAAATCTATTCCTTCTGGGTTGATATAACGGATAATTCCTTGATTATCAATGATAATAATCCCATCTGCGTTATTTTCTGAAATGCTACGAAAATGTGATTCTGCTACTTTTCTTTGAAGATCAATAACTATATTTCTGCTTAGCTCTTCATAAAGTTCGATAATTTCTTGAGAAAACATGCCTGCCCTATGATCATTTAATTGTAATGTCCCGACAATATCTTCGTTTACTCTTAATGGAATTATTGCTACTGATTCATACCCTACTTGATTACAATAATTCCTAGTTCCGGATTGCCTGTCACTTTCAGTTGTGCTTGCAAGGAGTTCTGTTGTATTGTTCGTCCAAAAACTACCATATTCTGTAAAAAAAGGAAAAGTAGAATCAAATCTTCCTTGAATTATATTGCCACACATACATTCAAGTGTAGGAGTACCCTTTGAATCTTTTAAAACAGTTCCAGAGTCAGGATCACAAGCACGAATAAAATTTTCTCTTTTTACAAATTCTTCTGAAAATCCCTCTACTGCATAATAAGGATAATCATCTCCTTCCTGAAGTCTTACTGCTACAGATTCTATTCCTGAAAACTCTTTTATATGATGCAGGACTTCCTTTATAGCGTCATTAGAAGTTGTAGCATTTAACGTGCTTAAAGACGAAGCTAGCATAACTTCCCTTAATCTGGTAGCATGACTCCCACCTATCAATTCATCTAATGTTAGTATTTCTTTCATTTTTTACATTTTGTATTTTTTTTGATTTGTTAAACTTAAGATCATATTGATCAATAATTTATTATAACTCAAATAACTTTATGTACCCCTATACACTATTTGACTAAAATAACAACTGATGTCTATTCCGCTGATGTATCTAACTCCTTTATAATAGCAGTCTCCAATCAAATTTGTTTTCCTATTATTTTCTATATTCAATTTAGTACTATTTGCCCTAACAATCTCCCGAATACAAACAAATAATCACTCTATAGTTATAAAATTGCGTATTTTACTGAGAATATGATCTAATCATAGAAATTGCCCTTAATGTGTTTATTAAAAAGCTCTTACGAGCTTGAAAGAGAATTCCCTTTAAAATACAGTCTGCTTCGTTGGATTGATAAGAAAATTAAATATAACTGAGCCTTCGGCTTTTTTTCTTGCAGAAAAAAAGTATAACATTGATAATACAGTATTGATTGTTTTTATAATAATTTGGATATTTCAAGTCCCCTCACATCCGACATCCTCCCTTTAATCATCAAAGCCTAGTTATTCTATATGACCTATGAAATCCCTCAACAACTTCAACACAAAGAGAAGATACTCTTTGGTCTGACCTTCACCCAGATACTTTGGGGTCTATTCTTCAGTTTATTTATTTTCATCATAGTTAAACTTCCAATAGATGGTGTTTCAAAGTTTATCCTGGCAATGTTTCCTTCAGTACTTGCAGTATTATTCATCTTCTTTAATGCTGGAGAATGGATCAAGAATATCTTAGCTTATTTAAAATTCAGAAGTGCTGGTATGAACTCTCAAAGTATGAAGAACCTAGTGGAAATAACTAAAATTGACAAAGGCATCATCAGTAGCCATAAAGATATTGCTGTTCTACAAATTACTCCATTAAATTACAGTATCAAGACTAAAGAAGAGAAAGAAACTATCATATATGGCTTTCAGAAATTCTTAAACGGATTAGATTTCTCAGTCCAGTTTGTTGTAACTACAAATAGCCTAAATATTGATACTTATCTTAATAATTTAGAGAAAAGAGCTACAAACATGGAGCTATTCAAGGACTTTTCTAACTTTATGAGGTCATCAATAAGTAAGAATGAGATGAGAAACAGGAGATTTTTTCTGGTTATCCCAAAGAAATCTGACTTAAACATCCAATGCAATGTCTGTAAAGAAAGGTTAGAAAGTATTGGACTTAAAGTATCTAGATTGACTGACAAGCAGATCTTAAACAATCTTCATCTGTTCTTTAATGATGTAGGTGATGAGAGGGAAAAAGAAGAGATTGTAAGAGATGAACTGCATTACTTGATAGCCCCAAACTATGTCAAAGATAATGTTGATTCAATAATCATAAACAAGAAACATTGCAGGATAATTACAGCAGTTGGCTATCCAAGAATGGTTGAGTCTGGTTTCTTGGATAAAATAATCTCTACTAATGATGACTTTGATATCAGCATACATATGGAGCCTTTTCCAATAGATACTATGATGGTTATGCTAAATAAAGAAATCATGAAACAAAGAGCAGACCTTTATGCAGAAGAAAAAAAGAATTCAATCAATCCGTCTTTAGACATAAAATTCAAGGATACATTAAAAGTTCTTGAAAATCTACAAAAAGGAAATGAAAAGCTCTTTAATGTGTCATTATACATCAACTGCAAGGCACAATCGAAGGAAGCTCTTGATCTTCTAACCAAAAAAGTAGAAGCAGAACTTAATTCCTTGATGATAATCCCAAATGTTCCTTATTTTAGACAGGTTCAAGGCTATAAATCACTGATTCCAATTGCAAAGGATGAGCTTAAGGTAAAAAGAAATATCACAACTCAGGCATTATCAGCTTTTTTCCCTTTCACAAGCCCATTTCTTACCATTGAAAACAACGGAGTGATGCTTGGACTAAATAAGAATAAAGTACCATTCATAAAAGATATTTATAGCTTGTCAAACGCTAATGGTATAGTTCTTGCTACATCTGGCTCTGGAAAGTCTTACTTCACCAAACTACTCATAAGCAGACAATTGCTAAATAACACTCAGGTATTAATTATTGATCCTCAGGCAGAATATATTGGTTTGACAGGGCATTGTAATGGCGAGCTTATTACAATATCAAGAACATCTAAGACTATAATCAATCCTTTAGATTTAATGGGGCATGATTACATTGAAAAACGTCTAGCATTAATGGATATGTTCAAGATAATGTTTGGTGACCTTTCAGAAATTCAAAAGTCAGTATTAGATAGAGCTATAACTATCACTTATGCCAAAAAAAAGATTACTGCTAATTCCTATAAGAACAAAAAGCCTCCAATACTGGGAGATCTCTATAAAGTCCTGGTTAATATGGATAAAAAAGCAGCACAGATGGAAAAGATTACCTACAGAGCTTTAATTAACAGACTGTATATGTACACGCATGGAGTTTTTTCTTTTATGAATAAACATACATCTATAAAATTTGATAATAAATTTGTATGCTTCAATATAGGAAATATGCCTAAGCAAGTAAAACCTCTAGTGATGTTTCTGATATTAGACTTTGTCTATATGAAGATGAAGGAATCAAAAGAAAGAAAATTACTTGTAATAGATGAAGCTTGGTCATTACTTGGAAAAACAGAAGAAGCATCTTACATATTTGAGATTGTAAAGACTTGCAGAAAGTTTAATCTAGGTCTCTTATTGATAACGCAGGATGTAGCTGATTTAATCAATTCCAAAGCAGGTCATGCAGTATTAGCTAACAGTTCTTACTCTCTGTTATTAAGGCAAAAGCCATCTGTAATAGATTCTGTTGTTAAGACATTTCATCTGTCCCAAATGGAAAAGGAATACTTATTGACAGCTACACAAGGAAGAGGGGTTTTAATATTAGATAATGAACATCAAGAGTTAGAAGTAGTTGCAAGCCCAAAAGAACATCAGATAATTACAACTAACCCTGATGAAATAATTGCTAAGAAAAAAGAAAAGGTCAAAGAAGTAAAGATGAATCTAGAAAAGGTTCTTTATCATGGCAAGAACTTAACAAAAGAACAAAAGAATATCTTGACAAATAATAGCTATAAGGTAAGAAACTTTATGGGAATTGGAAAGCCAAATCAAGATGAATTTTGGATAAAAGAAAATGATATTGAATCTCTAGCACATACCTTTATGGTTCAAAACATAAAAGAAGAGCTAGAAAAGTACACTAAAAAGATTGAAGTAAGTATAACAAAAAAACCAGACCTAATCTTTACTAACAAGGCAGGTAAAGAGATAGCAATCGAAGTTGAGACTGGAATAGGTTTTAAAAAACACAGAAAACGTTTGATTGAGAAGTTTGATCAAATAAGACAACAATACAAAAACAGAGTTTTTATTGTAATTACAGATAAAAATGTAAGAGACAAATATGAAAGAATCACACAAGAAATCAAGATAATGGTAAGGACAGAATTAGAGCAGTTTATACAGCAACAGTTCATTAATAACGGGCGGAAAAGTGGGGGGCAGAATAATAAACGCCCGACGACAAAGTAGTGATTTTGGGGGTATAAATGGGGGTCTGGTCTTTTATATATGAAGCAAAATCTGCCCCCACCCATTCTTTCTTGGTTTTTCGGGGGTAGATTCTGATCCCGAAAGATTTCTGGCAAAAAACCAGTTACATTTATATAGTTTGATAACCTTTACTATTATTGGAGGGTGAATAAGATGGCAATAAAACTAAAACAAATGAATTTCTGCATGACCGCAATTAGCCATAGCTATATTACCAAAGACAAACGCCTTCCGAGAACATTTAGGCTATAAATCTAAAGTTTGTCAAAACTAATTTTTTGTTTTTGAATACTACTACAATAAAATTCAATTGGGGGTCAGCAATATGTTATTACCTATAGAACTAATTACAACCACAAATAAGGTAATCTCTGTCAAGGGTAAAGTTACTTATAATGACAGGAAGAGAAAGATTGATCTAAAAAGACCTATACGTGACTTGTTTGATAGTGCCTCAGTTGATGTTTATTACATAATGGAGCTTTGCTTAAGTAAAGAAAAAGCAATGCAGAGGGTAAAGCAACTTTCAGAAGCTAATGTTATTCCAGTAATGTTATATTTCATTAAAGGGGGAAATAAACATGAATAGATGTCCAGACTGTGGTGAATCAGAAATGGAATACAGTAAAGATACAATCCACTGTAAGAATTGTGGGCTTGTAGTAGATGATAGTCCAATCGAATCAAACCCATATGTTCCTGAAGGAAAAAAGATTATGTCTACTGCAAATGGTGAGACTGCTGGAACTATGCCTGTTCATGGAAAATTCATCAAGAATCACTGGTTGATTTCAACTAAGCAGAAGAATATGTACAAAGCAAAGAAATCACTAGGATTAATAGCATCAAAACTTAAGCTTCCAAAATCTGCTGAAAAAGATGCCTTTTTAATATTCAAGAGAGCAGTAGAAATTGGACTTAATGTTGGAAGGGATAACAAAAGTATGCTATATGCTAGTGTTTATGCTTCTTGCATAATGCACAATATCCCAAAAACGCCTCTTGAGATAACTGTACATAGTGGTATGAGTAGAAACAAGATGCTTAATTCCTACAAGGTCTTGAAGCATGAACTACATTTGAAAGTTGATCAGATTGACCCTATTGACTTTGTCCAGAGGTTTGGGTCAAGACTTGAGTTAAGTCAACCTACAATGACACTTGCAACACAGATTTTGATTAAACTAAAGGGTTGTCCAGTAATAGTTGGAAAACATCCTAAAACAATTGTAGCTTCAGCTATATACCTAGCATCCAAGATGAATAAAGAAGATCATAGAACTCAAAGAGAAGTAGCTAATGCTACAGGAATTATTGAAGTTACTCTAAGGAAAAGGACTAAAGAAATAATGAGGTGCTTGAAAATTGAATAATTTCCATAAACTTAATAATTCCCAGCCATTATTAGTGAAATATGAAGGTTAAACTCAGGAAGCACAACTGGAAAAAAGAATGGGGAGAAATCAAGGAATTAGCTAGTAAACTAAAATTTAAATATTTTATTCCTGCATTAATCCTGCCAGTTATATCTATGATTATATTCCTTTTGCCACAATGGATTCAAAATAGTCTTAAGTTGGTTATAAAACAACCAAGAATGTGGCAGTTTATCACATCTGCCTATACTCATAATGATTCAAGTCACTTGTTTGGCAATCTTGGACTTTATACTTTTCTTGCCATATTATTGATTTACCTCGCTTTTAAATCTTCAAAAGTTAAAGAATTTAACAAAGCATTGTTATTGTCATTGATTCTATTTCCAATAATTTCAAGTATAGCAAACATAACAATATTTGCAAGGTACTTTACAAATCTTCAAACAAATTGCGGAGCAAGTGGCTTAGTTGGAATGATGCTGGGGTTTTTGCCAGTCTTTTGGCTAAAATCAGTGTATCCCAACGTCAAATCATATTTTAGTTTCATGAATATCTCAGCATTATATCTTGCTCTAACTTTGGTGCTTGTTTATACTAAGAACCTTTTTGCAATAGTAGTTGTAACATTATTTTTAGTGGGATATGTTATATTTGTAAGAAGAGAATTCTCATATTTGATTAAACAGATACCATTAATATGTAAAAGGCACTTTATATTTTTCGTCGTGTCAACAACAGCAATATTGACTTTCTTACTAACTTGGAAGTTCTTATTTCCCCCAATATTAACAGCAAGCAATGGCACCTTAACAAACTTTTTTACACATTATATTGGTGCAGTATATGGGATAGTTTTCTCTTTTATAATAATGAATTTTAAAAGATCAAAAGAAAAAATAAAATCTATTTTTCACAAATCATCAACCCCCTAAAAACATCTTGTTTTTCTGGACAGTCTTTTACCATTTTCTCAATGATTGCCTGCTTTATGAATTCTGAAGCAGGGCAAATGCCATAAGTCTGCTTAAGCAACTCCTCCCACAGCTTATTTGGACAAAAGAAACTACGTCTTTCTCCCCTAAGCATATCGAATCCATCAGGAATCTTCACATATTTTTTCGTATATGGCATTTATCTTCTCCTCCGTTGATAATGTCCTAAATAATTGAGCACGAATGTAAAAAGCAACTTTTGTATAACCAGCAGATCTAGCTTTAGCTTGAAGAATCTGGTGCTGTTCAGGTGTTACCCTTAATCCAAGCTTTATGTATTCAGTCATACTAATAGACTGCTTGTGATTTTATATATACAGTTGGGATACAAAAAAGGTAACTTTTAGGGTAACTAAAAAGGTACCAAAAAAAGTACCACACAACAAGAGCGTTGCGAAATCCCGTCAAAGTGGGACAAGACTTATATATGGATGCATCCATTTTAATAGTATGTAAGCTCAAACGTGGGTTTCGTAGCTTACTCATAAAAAACAAACACAATAAAAACGCAGAAGCTAAATCTTATCGACGAGAAAGAGTTTTTGGGTGGCACGTTCTACAAGGATTTAATCCTCCAATCCCTATAGGTTTTCATTATTACTTTTTAAAGAAAAACCAGATTAAATCCTGAGGTTATACAAAAGAAGTTATAATAGTTTTAAATATACAAGGACAATTTAAAAAA
>Ga0307929_1002392_pt1 | contig 12228 bp, 4 predicted proteins | sample AceLakmetage1330_FD_203160 | JGI IMG/M metagenome (GOLD analysis project Ga0307929, IMG submission 203160) | Saline water microbial communities from Ace Lake, Antarctica - #1330 | ecosystem: Environmental > Aquatic > Non-marine Saline and Alkaline > Saline | place: Antarctica: Ace Lake...
CATTCGGTGCACAATCCGGCAAAACAGAAGTTGAGTGGGAGAAAGCCAGAGAGTATCCGCATTTCCGGCAGGCCAGAAATTCAAAACTCACACGTTCCCGAAAAACGCGCTTTTGGGACAGGCTCTATCTAGCGTGGATAGTCATTATTGGGGAGCCGTGTGATTGACAAGTGGAAAAGCAAATTTCTGTCAGCTTATCGTATGAAGCGTCAGCTTGGGCGACGCGTCTTCAGGTCTGTTCTTTTGGCTTTTCGTTGGTCGCTGTTTTTGCTTGGGCTGTCCGTTTTTCTGGCAGTAATCTGTGGTGTGCCGAGGGGGCTATACCGTTGGCTCAGTGTAGGTGGGGCCAGCGTTCCAGAATCGGTTGATTACATCGTGGTATTGGGGGGCGGAGGCATTCCGAGTGGTTCTGGTCTGATGCGCACTTATTGCGGGGCAGAGGCCGCAGGGCTCTACACCAATGCTAAGTGTATTGTCTCTTTGCCAACGGATATAGATATTGAAGATAGCAATGTGGGGCGGATGCGCGACGAGTTGGTAATGAGAGGGGTTCGCCGGGAACGGGTACTCATTGAAAGTCGAGCCCATGATACATTTCAGCAGTCGATAGAGATAAAGCATATGCTTGGCGAGGGGTTTGAGAAGACGCATCTTCTCATTGTTACTTCACCGTCGCACCTGCGCCGGTCAAAGATGTGTTTCGATGCTCAAGGCTTTGAGAATGTATATGTGTCCGCTGCGCGGGAGGTCGGTGCCGATGCAGATATGGGGACGACTAAGACCTTGAAATTTTTTTTATGGTGTAATGCCGCAGATTGGATAAAGGTATCCAGAGAGCTTTGTGCGTTGGGGTATTACAAGGTGCTAGGGAGACTATAGGGATTGGTCGGAGTCAGGAAACCCTTTTCGTACGACGTCTATCTGAAGCGGAAAATCGTGCCCCCTGCCGCCGCCATGGATGCTTGTTCGGTTCCTCCGTAAGCGCCCATATTGATGTAGCCGCCGTTCGGCTCCGGTTCGTTTGCGACGTCGTCTGCCGGATCGCCCGCATCAATCGCAGGACTCTGCTCTGCATCCTGAAGCCACGCCCCGTCGTGCCAGGACCCCAGCAGGCTTTGAAGGTGATAATCACCGCCGGCCGCGTCCACGAACAGTGGATCGGCCGAGATGCAGTCGGACAACGATGCCGCCGGATCCGCATTTTCGACATCTGACCACGCAACCGTTACCGTCCCAGTGACATCTATCCCATTGTCCCAAAGAATGGAATTGTCAACCGTCACAGTGCCGCTGTCAATGCCGAGTCCTTCACCACCGTTGCCAGCGATCGTGACATTCAGCAATGCGGCTTCGGCGCTGCCCTTAACCCACACGCCGTCGCCCTCGTCATAGGACATATTATCGGCCAGCACGGTTTGAACGATGGAGTGCGGACCGCCGCTCGCAAGATAAATACCAGCGCCGGCGTCGGTGCCCGAAGTGCCATGCGTCGTCTGGTTGCTGGAAATATGGCAGTCGCGGATCGTCAATTCGTTGTCCGCCGCATAGACGCCCCCGCCCCGGGAGTGCGAGTATTGGGACGACGACTTGGTGCTGTTGTGCGATATCACACAGTTGGTGATAACGACCTGCGACCCCTGCCCGTAGATGCCCGCGCCATACTGGTAAGTGCCATAGTTCCCCACTACCTTGTTGTTGGTGACAATGCAGCCAGCAATGGTCAGCGACGAGTAGTGCGAGGCGATGCCCGCACCTTTGATCGACGGCCCGCTACTGGTCGTTGTCTTGTAGCCGTTGATGACACTGACGCCTTCGAGCCGACCTCCGCTGACACCATTGAAGAGCAACACATCAGACGTACTCTCAGCATCGATCACTGTCAGAGCCGCATTGGTGCCCAGTAATTGCATGCCCGGGTCAGCAAACGTCAGCGGGAAAGTTTCTACGGACGTGTCGTAGGTGCCGACCGCTACGTGAATTCTCGAGCCAATACCGGCGATGGATAGAGCCTTCGTGATCGAGCGGTACGGATTACCCTCACTGCCGTCGCCGGTGGGATCGTCACCCGACCCTGCTACGTACAGGTTGGCAAGGTTGGTGTCGACGCCTTCAGAAAAATGGTAACCCATGTCCACAGTGTTCGTATCAAGCGTCCCGTCAGCGCGTGTGGTGAGTGCATTGAGGCCCCCACTCGTTGGGGTGCCCGTGCCGCCGTCAATACACAAGCTTCCATCGGCCAGGTAATAGCCGCTCTCAAACAATGGTCCGCTTGAAATGCAGCCATTAGTTCCGCTATTGTCGCCGTCCTCAATGTAGGAATAGCCAAGGCTTACGGTCCCCACGACGTCATCCCCGTTTCCAGACAGGATCGAGTTGGTGACCGCAGCTGTGCCTTGATTGTAAATGCCCTCGTCTGCATTGTTGGCGACCGTCGTGTTCAGGAAGGTGGCTGTGCCACTGCTGGTTATCTGCACGCCATCACCGCCATCGACGGACGTGTTGCCCTGAATCAGGACGTTGTGTGCAAGGAACTCGCCATCAGTCAGGTAGAGGCCAGCCCCGCCGTCGTTTCCGTATCTGGCGGGGTAGGTCTGGTTCAAGGCAATTGTGGAGTCGAAAATCCGGCACACGTTCTGGGCATAGATGCCGCCGCCACGGCAGGTTGAATATTGCTGCCCGTTGGCGTGGCTTGTGTTGTCCTGAATCAGGCTGTTGGTCACCGTCAGGCTAGATAAAACGCTGTAAATACCGGCCCCAATCATAGATCTTCCCTGAACCGTTGGGTAACAGATGTTGTCGGTTACATTACAACTGTCCACCACGAGTGTGGATGCATACACGTTAAGACCCACCCCATAGGCACTACCACCCGATCCAACGACCTTCAGGCCATTGCAAATGGCCAACCCCTCGATTCGTGTGTCACCGCCACTGCAATTTACCTGTAAAACACTCGTGGATTCCTCGCCACTGAGTTCCGTCACATCCGCCCCAGCGCCGATCAGTTGCACTCCATGATGATTCATGCTCAGCGGCATGCTTTCCACGCCATTGCTGTATACCCCTGCAGCGATGTGTACGTGGGTCCCGTTCTCGGCCACGCTGAGGGCTTTTGTGATCGTACGCCACGGAGTTCCCGACGAACCATCACCCGAGGAATCGTTTCCGGTCAGAGCCACATACAGGTCTCCCACGGCGCTGTTCGTGCCCGCGGCAAAGTGATAGCCCAGATCCACAGCAGCACCGCCATCGAGCGTGCCATCGGCACTCGTCGTGAGGTCGTCGGCACCGTTAGCCGCCGCGGTCCCATCTCCTGCGTCAATGCACGGATTGCCGGAAACAAGGTAGAGCCCGCGCTCATAGACCGGGGCCGCTGAGATGCAGCCGTTGACTCCTACACTATCCCCATCCTCAACGCTGCAGTAGCTCAGGCTGACCGTGCCGACCACGTCGTCCACATTGCCCCACAGAATCGAGTTGCTGATAGACAGCGCGCCGCTGCCTGCCTGCTCGACGCCTTTTCCACCGTTGCTCAATACCGTACACAGTGTCATCGTGGCGCTACCGCCGCTCACTGACACCCCATCCCCGTACGCGGTCTTGGCACTCGCATCGTTCCCCATAATGAGGCAATTCACCATATCGAGCGTTCCCGCATCAATGTATACAGCACCGCCATATGACGTTGCTAGCGAGCCATCCCTCGAGCTGTTCCCTACCAGTTCAGAGTTTGCAATTTGGCAACTGCCGCCGTTCACATAGATGGCCCCACCATGGCCTTTACCGTATGCCCAGGCGCCTTTCGACTGGTTGTTCTTTAATACACAGGCGTTGAGCACCAGATCAGAGTCGTGGCTGCCGATAGCCCCGCCGTGCGTTCTTCTGTTGTTGCTACAAGATATCACGTTGCTGCTTAGTGTGCAGGCGTTCAGCACCACATCCGGACAGTCGTCAAACCGCAGGCCTGCGCCATAGTCACTGTCCGTCGACGTCACCACATAACCCTCGCTAAAGGTCAAGTTATCCAGTGTAAGGACAGAGTTGGTGGCATACACCAAGCCGATATTGGTGGCGCTGTTGCGCGTGATCACTGATGGCACGGTCGAGGTCACCCCCGGATCTCCACTGCCGACATAGCCACCGTAGATGGTCAGCTCGTTTGCCGAGCCAATCGTAATGGTGGAAGTGTTGGAATAGGTCCCGGATTTGACGTAGATTTCTCCGATATCCGTGCCCGCCGCATCCACTGCATCCTGAATATTGCTGAAAGCATTATCCCAGTCCGAACCGTCGAATACCCCCGCACCTTCAGGAGTCACAAAGTGACGGCTACCAGTCGTAAAACTTTCGATATGAGACTCGGCCGTGCCGTTGGCGTTGGAAGCAATCCACTTGCAATAATAAAGCGTTTCCGGCGTTAGGTCTGCCAGTGTCGTCGAGAACGATACCCCTTGTGTCTGCGTGCCAACAGCATTCGTTAGTGTCGACGCACCAGCATCCTCGCCGTATGCAATCCACAAAGAGGCACTCCCCCCGTTGGTCAGTTCGCCAGAGACCTCCGCCGTTGTCACCGCCGGCACTGCACCCATATTGGTCACACCCGCCGCTCCGCCCCAAGTACGGAAGGTGACCGCATCCGCCCAGGCCGAGTCTCCCGTCGAGTTCGTGGCGTAATAGCGATACGTGTAGAGCGTGTTCGAGGCTAGGCCGGTTATACCGTGGCTGTAGGTGGCGGGAAGTGATGCCGCATTAGTGCCGAAGTGATGTGACCCATCCCAGCCGGTCACGGCGGGATGCTCGTCGGTTTCTCCCCAGAACACCGAGACTGCGGTTGGATCGCCTCCATCGCTCATCAGCGTGCCGGGCAGGGTGGCATTGGTAGAACTGAGAGAGCTGGGGCTGGTATTGGAGATTTCGAGCGCTTGCGAGAGGTACGCAACACTCTCCTCCAGCTCCGTGTCAGTGAAGGTATTGGCAAAGGAGCCGAAGGCGAGCACGTCGATGCGTAGCCCGTCTTCGCGCGCACCGATCTGGATCGTCTGTGTCAGATTAGTATCCGGCACCGTAAAGGTGATGGGCGTTTCGCCCTGGTCCCCGGTCGTTTCGGATAGATTGACCCATACATATTGCTGAAAAGGGAATTCCAGAGCGATGTTGTTGACCGTGATCCAGTCCCCATCGGTGTTGAAGCTCTTCGTTCCGAAGCCGTTGCCATAGAACATGCTGTCGTCATTTTGCGCATCACCCTCTGAGGCGCCCTCCATATAAAGGCGCGCATAAAGGTCATACGTTCCCGCTTCCGGAAACGTCAGCTCATAGCTGCAAACCCTGTCCGAGGCCCCCGGACTGGCCCCGTAGCCGGTGTTTTCACTAGTAATATACTGCCCGCTTACCGCGGCCGCGTCACTGAGCGGCGGATCGAATTTGGAACCCAGCGTGGCGGTGGCATTGGCGGACCCATCCTCGGCGTTGAACCCGACCAGTGTGGACGTCGTCGGCGGCGGTGTGACATCCGCAAACGTGTTGCCCACACGGATCTCATCGACGGCAAAGGCGGCATTCGTCACGTCGGCATAAACCGTGACCCCGGAGACATACTCCGTGCCGCCGATCATCCCGTTGACGGCTGACCCGCTACTGGAGGGGGCGCCCGCACCAAGCGTTGGGTTGAACCACGCTTCTAGGGTGTCGCTGGCCCCGTCGGTTACGCGCGCGACGAACAGGTTTGTGGTACCCAACGTTGGGGGATTGCCCTGGAGATCGGTTGCCGCGAGTACGTCGCGGTCAGTTTGGCCCTCTTTTATCACCTGAAAACCACTGCTGGTGAGGACAAACTCGATCCAGACGCTGTCGGGAAAAGCGCTACGATGGAAATGGACCACGACCTTGTTGGGCCAGGTGTCGTCGACGCGAATCAAGGCGCTCATGTAGATGGTGTTGGCGGCTGTTGGCGTCGAGATATTCGTGTCACGCCGAACCCGCCGTTCCACGGAAGACGCCTTGGCGTCCGTGTCCCACGTCAACATGCCACCCGAGGTTGCGAGCCCAGAATAGGTCAGTCCGGTGGATGCCGGGAGATAGGCATCGGCTGCTCCACTCGACGCGTCGGTCCAACTCGTAACATTTGTGAACCCGGTAACCGTTGGCGACGTACCCACGATCGTCATCCCGTTGGTGTATTCACCCGCCGATGGGTCGGTTCCAACGGCAAACGGTTCGTAGAGGTCCGCAGTCCAAGCTGATGGGGCAAGAACTACGAAAAGTAAAGTTATACCAAGAACCGGCCGTCTCATCTTGCATCTCCTGGCAATGACTAGCATGCCAAATGTCCCCTAGCACGAGAGACCCTTCTGGCTCGCGTCCCATTGAACATTGTTAACGCTTCATAATAAGATACCTTTAATATACACCTTGTGGGCTGAATTTGTCAAGCCATTGTTTACGCGCAGAGAGAGTGAGAGGTGTGCAGGGCGCATTTTACTTCGTTCGCCGATTCAATTGCTTCTTTCAGACTCAAGCAATTGCATTTCCACGCGCTCCCCGAATACGGGGAAGCACGTCCTACAAGGTTTGTGGAGTGAGCTGTCGGTGTAGGACGGGCTTCCCCGGTATTCCGGGGCGCCCGTGGCTTCTGATCGCTGGATCCCCACCACATGCTCTCCTAGGCACCCACGTCTTGCAACGATCGCCTTCAAAATCCATTTGAGGCCATTCGCGGTTCCCTTTTTCTTCCGGCAAAAAAAGGATCAGGGAGAAGAATCGACACAGCTCGCGACAAAGATTCGGGCATTCGAAAATTCTGGTGCCTCAGACCTTTTTCGGAAAGGGTCAGAAGCGCTTTCCATCATAAACTTCCGGTGTACCGGTTGGGTTAGGGTATTGATTATAGGGCTTGATGGTGCCACGCAGGGCTTTGTCACCGATCGTATTCAGCATCTTGCCAAGTTTGATGCGCACTCGATCCCACTGATGCGGGTCTTTGACGTAGTCGAGTCGAACCGGCCCTGCTTGACCGTCTTTGGAGGTTTTCCCGGTCGTCTTCTGCGTGATCAGTTGTTTTGCGGCGGCCATGGCCATATCTCGCCGCCCCATCTTGTCCAGCAGGTAGAGGTACTCAAAGTCTTGTGAGCCCTGCCTAAGCCCCTTCAGCCGGAAACCGGCGATGGCGCCGTCCACACCGACATCATATCCGGGGTAGAACAGCAAGCCGTCTCCGTTGATTCGAATGGAGTATTGCTTGGGATACAATCCGCCTTTATAGGGTTTTGTTGCTTCATCGAAATTGAGAGCCACGTTCCACACATCGGTGCGGTACTTCTTCGGATTTGAGCTGATGTCCTTTCCGCGCGCACGATTGTGTTTGTCCGCAACATAGACGGCATTCCAGAAGTACCATGCTCGCGAACCGGTTAGGTAACCGGCCCAGGCTTGGCTGCGCGGTGCTGGCCCCGGGCTGTCTGTGTAGATGCCACCCACCCAACCGCTGTTATAGGTCCACACAACCTGGCCTTCGGCTTCTATCGCGGGTACCTGGTCGGGGGTTGTGCCCGCTGAAATGAAAATATCAATGGATTTCTTGAGGTGCGGCCAGTCCTCCTTCGATGGTATATATTGTTCAGTCACGGCCGTTCGGAGTCGTCCATCTGACATATCGTGCAGTTTCTCGCCCCGCGCAATCACGCCCTCGTATGCCTGTTTGCTGCCCGGTTCATCTAGCGTGAAGCCGAACGCCCGGTTAAAACCGATTTCCTCGATGATCGGCATCATGTCGGGATTCATGCGAGAATCTCCTGGCAGGAGCTCGTAGCCGAACCCCTCCCCGAATGGTCCCTTGAAGGCCGTCCCAGTGTAATAGTCGTAATATCGGCGGTCCGGGGCTGTGAAATACCCTTTATTGTATTCCACATTCTCCATCAACGACAGCCGGTGGTTGTGTCCCATCTGAAAGTAACTATCGAATATTGGCATCATTCCGGGGAGTTGGCGGTGGTCCTTCATGAAGGACCAAGCGATGTACTCCGGACCGACATATCCCCAACAGGGGAAGTGGCTCACGCTGGGCAGCGCAAAATCCCAGACCTCAAGGCTGACTCTGAATTCCTTCGCTCCGGCACGCATCGTGCCGGTGTAGACGCCCGCCGGCGTTCCCTCGGGAACAAAGATGTCTATCCATGCGACCTCGTTCATTCCGTCGGCGACGTCAAAAGGAGCGCCTTTGCTCTTGGCGTTAAACGGTACCATCTGGACGGGATATTCCTGCGGGGCACCGAGGGCCCGGCGATACTTATCCCACCAAAGGGAATCCGCGACGGGATGCTTGGGTTCGAAACAGGAAATCGCTTCATGCTGGAGGTAATGCTCGTGGAACAACTCCACATGATCTAGAACACCGCCGTTGGGGCCCTTCAACGTGAACGGTGTTATCGTGACATCCGTTGCGGGTCCGGAGAAGACGACCTGGAAGGCGACAAACTCGTTCTGCGCGCCATAAAGGTGGACCGTGCGTTGCGACGCGTCAAAAATCCAACGCAGTGCAGGCGCATCGGGTTTCTCGTTTCGCAGGACTTTGTGTGAGGGGCCGGTCACCCAGATGTTTTGATCGGCGATAAGCCCCGGGACAGTCAGAAACCCAACCGCCAGCAGTATAGAAACCGTTTTTAGCCTTTTAAGCAGAATACTCGTCATCGCAACGCTCCTTTTCTTATTAGTGGGTTCTGTTAAAATTGTCCGTCGTGTTGCCTAAACCGAGATTCCTCGACCCCGAAACAAGTCCGGGGTGCAAGCACTTCGCTCGGAATGACACCCTTTGATAAATTGGGTTTCATAAGGAACTGTCATGCTGATCCCGACGTACGTCGGGACGAAGCATCTCGCCGAAGGCGCTCTTTCAATTTGGGCAACATGCCGCTATCCATACACCTACTCGTAATAGAAAGTAGTTGTTCCATATCTCTCTGTGTAGCGTTGGCCGTTCCGGCCAAAGGCCGTGGGGGCTATACCTCGGAGATGTGTGCCTACTTCCTTATTCCGCTTCCAGTTTTACAATCAACTCCGCAATGTGCTTGCGCCATAGATTCGTCATTTGAGCGACAGGGATATCAATGCCGCTTCCTACTAGTGCGCCCGACCCTTCACCCACCATGTTTTTGATATGTGGGAATTCTGGGATCTCCTTCTTGACGGCTGCGAGGAACTCCCGCGCTTCCTTGACGGTATCGGCCTTGACGTCCGCGGCTACTGCCGCCGCGATCGTGCGTTCCAGCTTATAGATGTAGGCGTAATCCGTAATGCCTTCCTGCACCGTAAAGAAAACGGTCTTGAAAGTCATGCCGCCGGGATAGTCGAAGTATGGGGCATGCATTGCGTAACCATCTAGTGACGTGAATGGGTTGTACCACTGGTCGGTATTGCGGAACCCTTTGACGCCGCCGGCCGTCGGGAAGCAGAAGTGCCATTCCCACCGACCTGCCGATTCCATGGCCCAGTTGTAGAAGCCCCATGAGAAGCGGTCCATGCCGACGTTGTATAGCCACAGTGTCTTTTTCGTCTCGCGAGTCCGTGCGATCAAGCCTTTTGAGTCCGCGGTTGCGTGAACAGCAACTGTATCGATGTAGTCTACAATCGGCGTGTAATCCAATCCGGTATTCTTGTCTCCCATGAACGAGACGAAGATGTCCTCGAAGCCAGCGTTCTTCAGCATCTCGGCGTAGCGAATCGTCTCGTCTCGTCGCCGGTTCCACGGGTTGGCGACTTCACGGGGCTCATCAACGACTTCCAAGCACACAGGCAATCCCGTACTGTCGATCCATTTTTTGTACTGCTTGAAGACGGGCATGAGCTTGCCCCTAAACTGAGGCATGCTGAATTCATCGCCCGGGTTGCGATCCAACCAGTCCATGCCATAGCGTTTCGGGCCTGCTTCGTAGAAGAGGTCGCGTCCAACACGTCGTCCCAAGTGCAGCGAAGAGGCCATCATCTTCTGCTCGGGGATCTGCCCCAATCCAGCCTCTCGGGCTGCATCCCAGTACGGTCTTTTTCCATCAGAACGAAAATGGTATTCGTGAACGAAGGGAGCAGGCAGGCGCGTGCCGGTGAACCCGATGTCCCGCATGAACTTGAACTGCTTTTTCGTCAGATCCATGACAAACTGGTCGACAGATGAATATTTTGTCGGTAGGTCTTCCTTGCGGGGACGGAAACCCCACCCTTCGTAGTACATGCCGTATGAGACCGGCAGGGGATCGTTCAGCGTGAACGGGTAAACCGATAGCGTGATTGGAACCATCGTACTCTTGCCCTGGTCTGGGGTGAATGTCAGCTCGGCTGTGTAGGTTCCGGGCGCAGCATTTGTCGGCACCTCCATCCACATCCAGTAGGACCACGTGAGTCCGGGCTCGAAGCGGATGTTCGTACGTGGCAGAAGCGCCATCTCGCTGACGGACCCGTTGCCCGTCATAAACCGGTAATTCATGTAGTAGGTTCGGATGGATGAGGCCGGAATGACGGAGGGCCCTTTGAAGTCTGATATCGTGATGTCGCCAGACCCCAGATCTTTCCAAGGTGTTACGCAAACGCGCTGTGACAGGTGCTGACCCCGCGCGCCACTCCACTGGAACGACTGCTTGTTTTGAGCTTCCGTGGGAGCTGACCATGGACGGATATGCGCGTGTACATCCGGAGTCCAGAGCGTGTAGTCTCCGGAACTTTTCGGCGCAACTGGCGAGTCGGGAACGTTGACCCAGGTTTTCTGGTAAAAGAAATCGATTCTAGCCTGGCGCATGGCTTCGGTCCATTGCTTGAACTCGCGTTCATGCTTCACTGGGACGAGGACCATGGAGGAGAGTAGCAGGTTTGAAATCCGCACTCTCAGCCTGCCGCCGGTGGCACGCGCCTTGACCGTGTAACTTTCCGCTTCCGGAAGCGCGTAGTCCAACCACAACGCATTCTTCCTCTGCGAGTATTGCGTGTTGATGTAGCGAAAGATTCCCTTGTCACTGTAAAAGGTTTTCTGCGAATGCTCCTCGTCAACGAGTACGGTATCCCCGATCTTAAGTTGGAAGGGTATTCCTGTTGTCTGTTTGTTGAGAACTTTGCCCGCATTTACCCATACCCAGTATTCACCATCCGGCACATCGGCGGTGAACGTGAAGTTACCTTGAGGACAGACGAGTCCGTTGCCCGTAATGGTGTCTGGCCACTGCCCGCCAGCCTCGGCCACGCCTGTGCCCATGACTCCTTTGGCCCGTTGCGGTCTGCCCGGAAGCGCCTTTTGAATGGCAATGCTCTCCCAGCCCTTGGGACAGTAGAATGCGTTTCCGAATTTGTAGGCAATGGCGGATTTTGGCAGCTCTGGTGCTTCCGTCATACCGCCGACCATGTGCGCCTTGACGTAGCGAACGTTGTCGATCCACATCTTGGTATCACCACCGGCCTGTAGCGGCTTGAAGAAGAACTTAAGTTTCGTGAGCTTGCTGCGGTCAATAATGTTTTCGGGCTTTAGAATCTTCCATTCCATACCCTCCTTGCCATTGCGGCGAGCTTTACTGATCGGCCAGTATAGGCGATTCATCCCAGGTCGAACGCTAACATTTCGCTCTTCGACAGGTTCACTGTCCATGGTACTGCGCGAAAAGTAGTCGACTGAGTCTGCATCCCACAGCTCAAGCGTCAGCTTAATTGTGTTCTCGCTGTTATTAAAGGCGTCCATGGCTACATAGTCATAGTTTTCGGCCCCAGCTAACAATGCTGTATCCGTAACGACCATACTGCAGTAAGGCTGCTCCATCATGCCGACGATGCGAAGACAATTCTTGTGCCGGGTGACGCAATAATCCTGTACCACATCAAACTCTGTATTCTCCGAGTGAGCAATGATATTTTGCACCTCTCCAGATGTCTCGAAATCCAGAATCAGCTTTTGATCTGGAACCTCCGCAGCCGAGATCGGTATGGCGGTCGACAGGATGATGCCTAAACAGAGGGCGATGCAGGTAGTGGTGGGGCTCGGTCTTGTCATGGTATGAACTCCTTTATGTGAATTGGACTATGCGATTAACTATGCCTATACTATACGTGTGACGTTGTCAAGTTCAAGGGGAGAAAAGCAGCGGTTCCAAATAGGCGGCAATGCCGGGGGTCTGATCCTGTCGCGAGGAAACGCTCGGAGGATTTGGACAGCAAGAGGAGTCCGGTGCGTATGCATCGGTTGGCGGAACTGGGGTTGTCAAT
>Ga0307929_1002393_pt1 | contig 12222 bp, 13 predicted proteins | sample AceLakmetage1330_FD_203160 | JGI IMG/M metagenome (GOLD analysis project Ga0307929, IMG submission 203160) | Saline water microbial communities from Ace Lake, Antarctica - #1330 | ecosystem: Environmental > Aquatic > Non-marine Saline and Alkaline > Saline | place: Antarctica: Ace Lake...
GGGACGGGCTCCGCAAAGCGACGACATCATAAAAAGGCGGCTTTTTGCCGCCCGAGACACGAACCGAACGGATGCGGATTCCACCTTAAATTCGCTGGGTCGTGGTTCAAGATTGGGGGTAGGCGTACTCAGCCCGCCCTTTCCAAAAGTTCCACAAGTGCTTCAACTGTAACCGCACATGTAATACATCCGCTAAAATTGTTACCTGCTCCAAAGATTTACATTTCCGACCATCTACTCGCACCTTTTTGGTCAGGTAAATAAGAGGGCGAACTCTTCCAGACCGAAACGGACCCCAACCAAGCTTTTCGTCGGCAGCCATGATCTCTTTGAGAGATTCTGCGTCTTTGCGTAGCATCTTCGGGTCAAACTCTTCAGGAAAAAGCAGGTCAACAGAATCGACATCTTTGATGAGATTCGAAATTTCAGAAATCCCAGATTCAGTGACAGCGTGCAACTCGCGCCATGCAGAATCATGCCCCGCAGACACATCCAAAAGCGCCGCCCCGATCCACTTGTGCGGCAATGCCTGTAACTTTTGAAATAAATTCCTTACGCGAGAGAGAGCTTGCACAATCAACACAAGAGACTTTTCATCCAGCGAACAGAGTTGTTGTGAAAACTCAGCATGTCCGCCCACATCCGCGCGCGTTACTTCCTGCTGTGCGGTCTTTTCATTTTCAAAAAGCTGAAGAAGGCTTTCCTCGACAGGTAGTGAAGCGGGTCGTGACAACTTTAGTTCAGATCTTTTCTCTTCTGTCAAAAACCTCATGCCGCTAAGCAATGAAAGCAACTCGCGGGATTCAAATGGACAGTCCGCATTAAATGGAATTTCATCTTTAAACCATTCGAAGCCAGCTGAGTCCGCTTTAACCGCACGAGCAACATGAGCCGCAGTTCCACGATATGCGCCGTCAGCAACGACCTGGGAGTGCGTTTCTGATTCGCGAATAATTCGGAGGCGGGCTTCGACTTCGGCTCTTTCACTCCGTAATGCTTTCAGTTGCTTTTCCAGCATCTTTTGTGATGCCGCTCTTTTGTCGGGATTCCATCTTTGTGTTTTTTGCAAAACAGCATCCATGCTGTTTTCCAAAGCTCGGCGTTCCTCCAACCCACTACCTAGTAAGTTCACACAAAGCGGACGGACTTGCTCTGGCAGTTGCTGTTCGATAACCCGAAGTGCACGCGGTGTTTTTGCTGTAACAAGAATCCTCTTTCCGGTCGCCAGTAAGTGGCAAATCAAATTTGCAATCGTGTGTGTTTTTCCAGTTCCTGGGGGGCCCTGAACCAACACCCCGCCAGAGGAATTTAGCTTTTCAATGATCTGACGCTGCTCTTTATTCGACGGCTTCGGGAAATATATTTCGCCAGTAGGTGGAAGTGCCGCAGTGCAATCATCATCACCATTATGCTGAGCGTCATTATTTTCTTTAATCTCAGCCAAATCCTCAAATTCAACAGGGATATCCTCCCCGCCCTCAATTTGAATTTTCAACTTGCGAAGTATCTCTGTAAGCCCTCTTACAGATCGTTTTCGTAGAATCAATGCGGGTGCATACTCGACCATCGGTTTATCACTGTTTCGTGAAGCCTTGGCAATCAACCGTTCAGCATACTCTCCCTTAGAGTCAATCGAATGAACCATGCCTTTCAAAACTCCATCCGTAGAACTTCGATCCCAAGGGTTATCTCCCGCAGCTTGCAACCCTTCCTTTGCGATCTCCTCTCCCTTAGAAGGCTGATATCCCTCAAGCATTTCGAGTTCGGGGCGCAACCTCGCTCCATCAGCGTTGGGACGAACCGTGAATTTTCCGAGCCGAGATTCAAATTCCAATGACGCTGTGGCAACAAGAAGATGTCGTTGTATCTGCTGGGCCTGTGGAGTCTGCCAAGTAAGCAACCCCAAACCAACAATCAGCTCATATTCTTCACCAAGCTTCACTTGCTCCTGATAGATGGTGAACAGCTTTGTGTATACTCTTTGAATTGATTCCCATTCGTTGTGCTCTTCAGACCATGAAATCCATTTCTGCTCAACGTATTGCTCCCATTTTTTCGACACAGCGGGATGGTCTACCAAAAGGTCTGTTTCAGAAAAGAATTGAGGCTGATCCGAGTCTTCACTCCAGTTTTCATTTTCAACCTGGCGAACAATCGTATCTCTCAGCAGAGGAACATCTGTCTTTCGATACAACGCTTCTTGATCAACCCAGTCCTGACACACATTTGAAATCTTGGGCACGGAAGGCTCGCGGCGACTTTGAACTTCAAGCCAAACACTGTCGTCATAGTCGCTGTTTCCACCCCAAATCTGAGTGAAACAACCCTTTTGTTTTGGAACAGCATGAAGCCACAACACTTGGTTATAGTTGGCGATATCCTTGACGGATTTTCTGCGAAGGTCTGCGAGTCGGGTCAAATACTCAATCAGTCGCGCTGCTTTATCAATTCGCTGTGATTTTTCCATAAGTCCCTTCCAAACATTGGAAATATTTCTACAGGATTCTTCCAATGGTTGGAAGTGCGGGCGTTAATTTTTCCAGACCTCTTGTCCCGCCATAGCCTTGGCGACGGCGGATGGAACCTGATTCACCGCAGACAGGCAGGATGCCCGTCCCACTTTCCAGACATGGGAACCGAATTCACTGTAGACAGGCTATTCTCTTATTATCCTTCCAAATCAAAAGGCAAACGTCTGATTTCCACGATTGATCCATCGATTTCTGTCCACTATCCACCCAGCTGCTTAATTTCCTTTTCCTCTTCAACCGAGGAACAGATGTTCTGAGAGATGATGCGATCCGTGACTTCATCCAGATGCTCTTCAAGCAGGTCGTTCAGCTGAAGAAACTCCGCCCAGACCACATTGTTCAGAAAATCTTGAGGCCCTTTCACCATGACCGTCGTATATTTTTGCCGATAATAGCGGTACGGCCTAAGTCCATAGCGGCTCAATAACGCGATGAATAATTTCTTAGACTGGGTTGTCAGCCCCGTATACTTCATCTCGGCAACCTGATCTCTGGCCTGCTCCTGATGAAGTCTATCTAACAGGCGGTCCAGATTTTGCTTCGCCGCCTGCTTTTCTCCCTCGTATGGAGTTCCCGCAAACAGGGCTTCCAACTTGGCAATTCTAATTTCAAGTTCACGTTCATTCATTCTAAATCCCAAACCTCGGAAACGTTATTACCCAATTAAATCGTTATTACCTAATTAAGTCGCATCTACTTTGTACTACGTCTTTATAAACAGGTTTAGCAAAATCATTATGGGAAAAATCATTTTTCAGAGCACCCAATACTCCACCAATCCAGAAATCCATCATTCCATTCTTATTTCCTACCGGTGCTTTCTAAAATGAGCGTCACCGGGCCATCGTTGAGAAGATGAACTTCCATTTCTGCCTGAAAGATTCCGGTTTCAACGCGCGAGCCGAGTGTGCGTAGCTGTTTGACATATTCCTCGTAGAGCTTCAAGCCTTTCTCCGGCGGAGCGGCTTCAATATAGCTGGGGCGGTTGCTTTTTTGCAGTCGCCGTACAAGGTGAACTGACTCACCGCCAGCACGTCACCAGCAACATCAAGGACTGAATGGTTCATCACGCCCGCCTCATCATCAAAAACACGTAGGTTGACGGTTTTCTTGGCGAGATGCACGGCATCAGCGGGCGTGTCGGAGTGCGAGACCCCGACCAAAACAAGAAGACCGCTTCCGATTTCGCCGACGGGGTTCCCGTCGACAGTTACGGATGCGGACTTCACGCGTTGAACAACCAATTTCATAACGAAAGATGAATTATGAAAGATGAACTATGAACTCGGGTCTGCGACAGCTTCCATTTAAAAGGCCAACGCCGCTTGAGTTCCTCATTCATATCTCATACTTCATCTCTCGTAGTTCTCTCGCGCCTATTCCGTCGAGTGCGAGACGCGGAAGGTCGGTAGGCGGTTAAGCGCGGCGGCCAGTTCGTAGCGGCGCGGACGGGCCAAATCGCCGCGTGTGTCGCTCGTGATGGTTCCAAGACCTTCGCTGCTGAGGTCGCGGTCGATCATGTCGAGCATTTCACGCAGCGGGTAGCCTTCCTGCATGTAGCGCAGTTTGGCGTAGTACAAAAGCAAGCCGATGGTGAGCGTCTGACTTTCGTCCGCAATCTGCGTGATGCTGTCGAGTTCAATAACGGAACGTCCGAACTCAATCGCTTTGAGGTCGAGGGCGCCAATGACCTGATCGAGTCGACCAACGGATGCGTCGATACTACTGGGCATGATCCAGCGCGAGCGGGCCAGCATCGGGCCGAGGTTGACGGCCGGAGCTTCGGGCGGAACGCTCAGCTCAAGGGCCTTGGCCTCTTCGGTGATATTCGTCACCAGAGAGTCTTCGACTTTCAAGATGGTGTCGGCAATCGGAATATATTCAGCCACGAGATTTTCTCCACCCACGATGATGGAAACACCCAGTTCGTCGACCATCTGTCGAGCGCGTTGCGCAAGAGAGGCACGCGGCGTTTCGTCGAGGAGAGCGGCGACACGTGAGTCGGTGGTGAGGAACGCAGGCGCGGAGCTGTTTTCGTCAACAATCAGAACACGGGCACCGACTTCAAGCGCTTCAATGGCCGACGCGGCCTGTGACGCAAAGGAGTCGGCATTGTCCGTACTGTAGGAGGCTGGGTCCGCCCCTTCGATTTCGGAAAGGAACGGGGTGATGTTGATTTCCTGAATGCAGCGACCCCGATCTACCGAAATCTGCACGGCATCTGAAACCGTTACCACGGCTTCACGACCATCGCCGGGAATGTGGTTGAACACACCGGAGGCTAGAGCGTCCATGAAATCTTTACGGCCCTTTGAGGCATCGCCGAGAATGACGGTTAGACCCGCCGGAATACCCAGACCTTTTATGGATCCTGCATTCGGGACCTCAATTTCGGTCAAGGCATCTTCATCTACATCGAAGGGTGCAATGTTCTCAAAGTCGGGCAAATCGCAGTCCTTCTCACGAGCGAGAAGGGAACCTTCCCCCACAAAGCTGACCATTCCGAGGGTCGCCAGTGTCTGGCGAACGCGGTCAGCATCTTCCATTGTGTCAACAAAGTTCTCCGTTTCGGCGAGATCCATGTTGCAACAAAATAGGCTAGCGCTGACCACTTCGGGAAGGTCTTCAAAGAAAATCGTCCGGGCCATTTCAGCATCGACCAGTCGGTTATCTTCAGAGCCGCCGGCGAATACCTTATAGGGAAGCGCAATGCGGATTGTGGCGTCGATGTATTCGTTGGTAACCAACACGGATGTCCGCGGAAGAATTTTCTGTCCGGGTTCGGCGACGAGAATGTTTCGGCGCGCCCATCCGCTTTCATTAAAGCGGGCGATCTGCCCAGCGGCATCCGAAAGGTTGCGGGTCAGAAGATCTTCGAGCGCGGTGCGGCGAACGGGAGAATCGTAGAGATGACCGGGAATCTCAGCAATCGATTGGGGGATGCGGATGGTAAAAACAGGATTGGGAGCATCAGGAGCCGTATTGAGCTGAGGACTTTTAATTACATAGCGTGCGAAATCAAAGTCGCCGATAACTTTTTCGTACTCGGCGAAAGGTTTTCCGTCGACTCCTGTGAGCAGATTGTAAAATTCTTTTCTATCTTTCATATCGAAACATTCCTGTCTTGGTGGTTACTGAACTCTTTTACCAAAAAACTAAACGCTGATAGTAGAATTGGAGCTGTCTTCTTGTCAAAAGCATTCCACTCATTATAATCTGCCAAATGAACGAATTCCAAACAACTCTCAAGCAACAAGCGAATATGGTCAATCGCGAGCTGGACCGCATTCTCCCGGATGAAACAACCCGCCCCGCCCGACTTCATGAAGCGATGCGACACAGTGTTTTCGCTGGGGGAAAGCGATTTCGCCCCGTCCTTTGCATTGCCGCTTGCGAAGCGTGCGGCGGCACACAGGAGGCTGCGCTCCGCGCGGCCTGCGCACTTGAGTTGCTCCACACCTATACGCTCATTCATGATGATCTGCCCGCGATGGACGACGATACGCTCCGGCGCGGCCAGCCGACCTGCCATATCCAGTTCGACGAAGCCACAGCCATTTTGGCCGGCGATGCCCTGCTTACGCTCGTCTTTGAAGTGCTATCAAAAGTCACCCTTCGACAGGGCTCAGGGCGGGCAGACATAGGAAGCGCTCTTGCGCTGGAACTCGCCCGCGCGGCAGGTAGCCGCGGCGTGATCGGCGGACAGGCCGAAGACATCGCCGCCGAGGGTCAGACAGTAAATGCCGATCGGGTTGAGTATATTCACCGCCACAAAACGGCCGCACTGATCCGTGCAGCCTGCGTTATGGGCGGCCTCTGTGCAGGCGCGAAACATGATGCGCTCACCGCACTGGCTCTCTACGGTGAAAACATTGGACTCGCATTTCAGCTGACCGACGACCTGCTCGATGAAAGCTCCACTCAAGAGGAATTAGGAAAAGACATTGGGTCCGATCGCGCACGCGAAAAGATGACCTATCCAGCCGTCCATGGAACCGAGCCAACGAAACAGCGGTCTGCGGAACTCATTTTGGAAGCCAAGAACACGCTTCACGTGTTAACGGGGAACACCGACGTTCTCAACGAACTCGCTGAATTTATCGACCAACGCACAAGCTAACCATTTAGAACGTCGGTTGTTTGTCTTCGGGGGCGGGTTTGAAGTGCTCGCAGGTATCCGTGGCCTGCACCTCTTTTTTGTGGTGCGAGCAGAACTGCATAAACGGGTTCACCGCATACTCCGCGCAGTACCGACAAAGACGCTTGTTTTCGCCCTCAGCAAAGACAACCACCTTTTCCGATCGGTCGGCATCCGTAAAAATTACCGGAGCGGATTCTTTCTCCTTATAAGGAACCTCCTCCTCCGATGCAAAAACAACCCCGCAGGCCGAACAGCTCAACCGCTCGCCCATCTTCGCCAGCCCCTCATAAACCGCCTCACGATTCAAAAAAGCCTCTGCCCCGCACCCACTACAAATAATCTCTACTGCGCTCATAGCTTTTCCTGATAGCATAAACGTCCCCACCTTGGAAAGATATGAACCACGAAATACACGAAACAGATTCCCCGCACCGCTGCGTCCATCTGTCGAAGACCCCGAGCACTTCGGGGCGGATAAACATTTCCCAACCCTTGAAAAAATCTGCGCGCGTCTATGCAATAGACTTCCAAACCTTGGAAAATTTAGCGTATGGTTTTTCCAATGTTTGGAAGCAACTGCGTTGCGGCACAGCGCTTCGCGCCGCAAGGGCGACGTCTGTTTCCAACCCTTGGAAGAAATTTATGAGAAAGCTCCACCCCTTGGAAAATATTGAATGGCTCGACCGGCTCTCCGCTGCGCGCGGCGGCCTGTCGGACACGCTGTATGCCATGTACTCCGGCCTCACGAACGGCATCACCACCGATCCGGCGCTCATGAACGTGCCCGTCGACGACCACCTCACCCACCGCGGCGACGGTGTTTTTGAATCCCTCAAATGCGTCGATGGCCAACTCTATAATGCAGACGCCCACCTCGCGCGCCTCAAACTCTCCTGCGCAGGGATCGGAATGGCGCCGCCCTGCCCGAGCGCCGAACTTTTAGAAATCATCTGCGACACCCTTCGCGCAGGCGGAAAAAAAACATGCCTGATCCGTGTGTTGGTTTCGCGAGGCACCGGCAACATGGGCATCGACCCCGCCCTCTGCGATGGGCCGGTGCTCTATGTGGTCGCCTACCGCCTCACTCAGCGCATCGAAAACGGATGCCTTAAGCCAGCGCGTGTATGTGTAAGCGCCATTCCGATCAAACCTCGAAAACTGGCCACCATCAAAGCCTGTAATTATTTAACCAACGTGCTCATGAAACTCGAAGCCAAAGAGCGCGATGTCGATTTTGTGATCTCCGTTGATGAAAACGGGAACCTGGGCGAAGGCGCCACCGAAAACATCGGCATCCTCACCGCAGACAACGAACTATTGCTCCCCACCTCCGAGCACGTCCTGGCTGGCACCACCGCGCGCCGCGCGCTCGAGCTCGCGCAAACGCTGGTCGCCAACGGAACACTTGCGGCAGCCGAAACCCGCGACATCACCCCGGAACAGGCTGTCGCCGCCAAAGAAATTTTCATTTTCGGCACCACCACCGACTGCACCCCGGTCATCGAATGGGAAGGTTCACCCGTCGGCGACGGAACCCCCGGCCCGGTCGCCGCCAAACTTTTGGCCCTGCTAAAAAACGATATGACCCCATCGAGCGAAAGTCTAATAAAGGTATTCTGATGAAAAAAATTCTGCTTCTCTTTACCCTCCTGCTCCTCCTCTGCGGTTGCGCCACCGCACCAAAAGACACGCTGATGCAGGTGTCGACCATCGATGCCTTGTTGGTGGGTGCCTACGACGGACAAATGACCCTCGCCGAATTAAGCCGCCACGGCAACTTCGGCCTCGGCACCTTCGACGCGCTCGACGGCGAAATGATCGCCCTCGACGGGGAAATCTGGCAGGCCAAATCCGATGGCACCCTTCATTGTCCATCCCAAACTGAAACCACCCCGTTCGCCGCACTGGTTAATTTTGATGCCGACCAAACCGCGTCCATCTCCGGCCCGCTCACCGACAACGCCCTGCAGGGAGAAATCGACAAACTCGCACCAAACCAAAATCTTTTTCTAGCGGTACGGGCCGACGGTGAATTTTCGCACATGAAAGTTCGAGTCATTCCGCGCCAGAAGAAACCCTATCCGCCGCTGACAGAGGCCGCGAAAGTTCAACCGGTTTATGAATACACCAACGTGACAGGGACCGTGGTCGGGTTCCGCTGTCCCGCATTCGTCAAAGGCATTAACGTGCCGGGCTACCACCTGCACTTTATTTCCGATGACCGCTCCATCGGCGGCCATATCCTTGATTTCACACTGCAAGAAGCCACTCTCTCCCTCGATTCCTGCAATCGCTTTAACCTGATTCTGCCAGACGCCGAACACTTCGGATCGCTTGATCTCACGCAGGATCGTTCACACGAACTCGAAAAGGTGGAAAAATGATCCCCGACCTACAATCCAGTCTCATCTGCGACGACGTGCGCCAGGAACGAAACGGAAAATTCATGCTGATTGGCCTCTTCGACGCCATCCACACCGAAAAATTCCCCAGTACCTTTGCCAAGCTCTGCCTCGTCACCCGTTGGTGCAGCGGCAATGGAACCTTCACGCAACGTTCCCGAATTATGCACTCTGACCAGCATACAGTGCTTGCAGAGGGCAAGGACGTGCAGGTTAACCTGCCCTCTCCCGAAGCCTCTGCCACCAGTGTTGAGGTCTTCATTAACGTCGCGTTTCCAGCACCGGGAACCTACTGGGTGGAAATCCTGCTCGATGGCGCCCTGAAAATCCGCTACCCGCTCCGCATCAATCAGATTCAACGACAGACGGCCCCATAAAACCAGTCATGGGCAATCCTCAATTAAAATCCCCTATAGGGGTTGACACCCTTGGCCTTCTACCCTACCTTTTGCCGTCTTTGATTTAGCGAGGAAATTTCTTATGGAAGCATATGCAGTAATTGAAACCGGCGGCAAACAGTACCGCGTGGAAAAAGATACCGTTCTCAGCGTCGAATTGCTCGGCGTAGAAGAAGGGCAAACCGTTGAGTTCGATCAAGTTCTGGCAACCTCCGACGGGTCCGAACTGACCATCGGAACCCCAGTCGTCGAAAGCGCGAAAGTCATCGCCACGGTGGTGGAAAACTTCCGCGACAAAAAAATCTACGCGTTTAAGAAAAAACGCCGCAAAGGGTATCGCAATAAAAAGGGGCATCGTCAGAGCCTCACCAAGCTGAAAATCGAATCCATCAGCGCATAATTTTTAAGGAGCAGAGCAATGGCACATAAAAAGGGACAAGGTTCATCACGCAACGGACGCGACAGTAACGCTCAACGACGTGGCGTAAAACGCTTCGGCGGACAACTCGTTACCGCAGGTAGCATCATCGTTCGTCAGGTGGGCAACAAATTTGTCGCTGGCAGCAATGTCGGACAGGGAAGAGACTTCACCCTCTTCGCCCTCAAAGAAGGCACCGTTGAATTCGACAAGCAAGGCCGCCGAGTCAATATTCGCGAAGTGGAAGCTGCATAACGTTTCCAATGTTCGTGTCACGCCGTAGCTAGGGCGAAGGCGGATGGAAAAAAGCAAAGGCGCCCCGAAGCTTCGGGGCGCTTTTTTACTTATAGGATGGTCCCGTGAAATCTGTTGTATTTAAAGACCGCGTCAAAATCTATGCTCGCGGAGGAAATGGCGGGAACGGCATCGTCGCATTCCGCCGCGAAAAGCATGTTCCACGCGGTGGGCCAGATGGTGGCGACGGCGGACACGGCGGCAGCGTCATTTTTCGCGGAGACCCCAACCAAGACTCCCTCCTCCCTCTCTACTTCCACCCCCATCGGAAAGCCCAACACGGAACGGATGGAAAAGGAAACAACAAGCACGGACGAAACGGGAAAGACACGATCCTGCCCGTTCCCCTCGGAACGGTCGTCAAAGACCCAGAGACCGAGGAATTAATCGGCGAAGTCCTTGAAGAAGGAGAGGAACTCGTCGTCGCCAAAGGCGGACACGGAGGCCTCGGCAACCTGCGCTTTAAATCCTCCATCAATCAGGTTCCCAACCAGTGCAAAGAAGGCACGCCCGGCGAAGAGCATGCCTACCGCGTCGAGCTCAAACTCATGACCGATGTCGGCCTCGTCGGCTATCCCAATGCTGGCAAATCCACCCTGCTCACCGAACTCACCGAAGCCACCCCCAAAGTGGCCTCCTACCCCTTCACCACCATCAACCCCATCATCGGAACCCTGATGTTCCCGAACTATAGTCGCATTCGTATCGCCGACATCCCCGGCCTTATCGATGGGGCGTCCGAAGGAATCGGCCTCGGCCACCACTTCCTGCGCCACATTGAACGCTCCCGTTTCCTCATCTTTGTCATCGACATGGCCTCCCACGACGGGCGCAACCCCACAGAGGACTACCAGAATCTCCGCAAAGAACTCGAAACCTACAATCCAGAGTTGGCGGACCGCCCCTCCCTCGTCCTCGCCAACAAAATGGACGAACCCGATGCGGCTAAACATTTAGAAAATTTCAAAAAAGAAACCGGTCTCGATCCGCTCGCCATCTCCGCCGGACTCGGCGAAGGAACCGATCCGATCAAAGAAATCCTTTACGAACAGTTCTTCGGAAAGTAAAAAGATTGCCTCTTTTTTGAGGGCGTTTAGCTCAGTTGGTTAGAGCGCTACCTTCACACGGTAGAAGTCACAGGTTCGAATCCTGTAACGCCCACCATTTAAACCACTCCCAATCAACAGGTTGGGAGTTTTTTGTTTCTCTATTCTGCGCCGGGTAAGGCGGTGTTCTGTAGATACTTCTGTTTTGCCCGGTTGATTCGCCCTCTTTGGTTAGGGGCGTTGCAATTGGAATCAGAATAAGGAGAAAACAATGGGACTGGAAATTACTCGGCACAAAAACGGATCCATTCGGTCAAAATGGTGGTACGGAAATTTCACCGTAGATGGCAAACGGCATTACATCAATCTGGGTATCGAGATCGAGGGGGATATCCCTGAATCTCTCAAACAGATCAGTGATGTGCCTTTTGAGCGGTCGCGGATGCGGGCACAGCTCAAACTGGATGAGTTGAAGACGGAGGCCAGAAGCCGGAAGACGGCGACGCATCATTTAAAGGAACTCTACGAGATTAAGGCCGGGGAGGAGATTGCTCAGATTCCACTGGCCAAACTGGGCGACGAGTGGGATCTGCTACCCGTTAAGAAAAAGCGCTCCCCGCTCCGAACAAGCAATCAATTGACGAGCATTCGCCAGTTCCAGAAATTCATTAAAGCTGACTTTCCTCAAGCAAAGCTGATGTCTCAGATTACCCGACGCATGGCGTTGGGGTGGATGAAGAATCTGGATGATCAGGGAATGGCTGGATCTACCTACAACACGAAGCTTTCCCTATTGAAGGGTATTTTTGAAAAGCTCGGCCCCGAGGCAGGAGTCATTTCGAACCCGTTTCGCGGAATTCCTTATCACGAAAAAAACACCATGCACCGTCAGCCTGTAAACGCCGGTTGAAAAGTGCGGCGGGCGGCGGCCCAAAAGTGCAACACTTTTCCCGTTAATATCCCGCATTCTTGCGGGTGTCAATTTCTCCTAC
>Ga0307929_1002395_pt1 | contig 12195 bp, 10 predicted proteins | sample AceLakmetage1330_FD_203160 | JGI IMG/M metagenome (GOLD analysis project Ga0307929, IMG submission 203160) | Saline water microbial communities from Ace Lake, Antarctica - #1330 | ecosystem: Environmental > Aquatic > Non-marine Saline and Alkaline > Saline | place: Antarctica: Ace Lake...
AAACTCATTACCTCGGAGACGGAAGGCGTTCTTTTTGAGTGGGATGAACCGATTATCTTCCGAAGATTTAGCAAGTAGTATGACCCTGTTCGAAAAGCCTTTTTAACCACGAAGAACACAAAGTTCACGAAGGAATTTGAAAAAACAGGAAAAATTACATAGTTTTTTGTAACACTTTAGCTCTTTGAAATTATTTTCTATCCACCACCGACCCTGTGTCGGTGGAGATATGACTGGGAACTAATTCGCTGTATCTCCCACACACACACACACCACCTCCCGCGCCAGCGGCGCGGGAGGTGGTGGGGGGGAGTTATGTGTGGATATATTTAGTGATCAATCACATCTCCACCGACACAGGGTCGGTGGTGGATTTCTTCAAAGCACTAAAATGTTACAAATCCGGTATATTTACAGAAAAAATAATAAAAGCATATATCCAACCACTTAAGCTGGCTGGAGATGGACAAGCGGACTTAAACGGACTTAACACGACCTTGCCTTCAAACTACCTTTGTGCCATAATATTGAATTCAAACTAAGGGAGATTGCACCATGACAACTCAAACCATAGATATAGCTGAGGCGCAGGTTCACCTTAAAGAATTGCTTCAACAGCTTGTCAAAGGTAACCACATCATATTAAGTGAGAACAAAAAGCCCGTAGCTCAGATGGTCCCTATCTCAGAAAGAGTAGCAGGTCTTCATGTCGGAGATATCTCGACGAGTGATGATTTCGATGAACCATTATCGGATGAATTTTGGACATAGGTGGTAGGCTTTCCCTTTACCACAAAACCGCCAAACCCTTCTTATAATACCCCGACTGTCAATAGAGAAAAATATAAAACAATAATGATGCCTGTTTCAACAAATTGCTAATCAAGGGAATAATCGGATATGTGCGAAGGAATAATCGTAAGCATTCGGTAAACCTGGTATTCTCTATTTGGAACTTACTGTGGGAGCGGCTTCCAGCCGCGATTATCGGGGCAAGATGCCCCTCCCACAATCCCCTGATACCGGGTTTACCGAATGTTTACGAATAATCACCCCAACGGGGTGAAAGAAAATAGACCAGGGCGTAAGCCCTGGGAATAAAAGAATAGAATATAGATCCCCCCCCCAAAAAAAAGCCATGAAAGGGCGACAGAAAAAATCACCTAATGTTAAATCATAAAGACAAAAAGGTTTTGTTGGCCTTTGCCAGTGCGGTAAAATCCGGATACCCTCAGGCCCGGATCTGGGCATTCGGATCACGTGCAAAAGGTTCTGCTTCGAGGGAATCCGACCTTGATGTATGTGTGGTTCTGGATAAACTTGATGATAAGATTGATAAAACAATTATTGATTATGCCTGGGATGTTGGGTTTAGAAATGACCGTTTAATATCAACTGTTACTTATTCCAAGAATGAATTTTATAATGGGCCTTGCTCACAAAGTTCGCTGGTGAAAACTATCTTAGACGAAGGAATCCCCGCATGAAGATAAATACTTGATAAACCGGGGTTCCACACTTACCGAGAGATGCTGTAGCTGCGGTCGTTGACCGCGGGTGCCTGAGGTCACGGTCAATGATCAAAGCTAAAGGACCCGAGAATACCCGGCAGTGCCGTTCCTGTTTATCTAAGAAATAAAGGGAAACTTTTCAACTTTTAAGGTCGCAAAACGCGACCTTAAAACGTGGACAACATCTAAAACAGATTTGATGGCAGATAGAGACGGGTGAAATATAACCTCCATCGATTCACCGGGAAATAATCTACTCCTCAATGACCGGTGAATTTACAAATGATTCTTTCCTAGCATTAATTATTTCTTCGGTTTTATCAAGAGTACTATCGGACACCATAACCCTATCGAGATTTTGTAGCAGGTTGCTCGCCGTATGAACTGGCCGTAGTAGTCTTTTAATAACCATACTAAATGACTCTTCACCCATCTTTTCCGCAGCCAGAAGATTATAAGCCTCAATATCAATTGTAATATTCTTAAGCGCCATTATTTATCTCCTGAACTTCTGGTTAGAACATTTAACATATACTTACATTATTCGGTTGGTTTTTGTATAGTTCATAAAATCATTAGTAACATTTTAGTGCTTTGAAAAAATCCACCACCGACCCTGTGTCGGTGGAGATGTGATTGATCACTAAATATATCCACACATAACTCCCCCCACCTCCCGCGCCAGCGGCGCGGGAGGTGGGGGGGGATGAGATACAGCGAATTAGTTCCCAGTCATATCTCCACCGACACAAAGTCGGTGGTGGATAAAAAATAATTTCAAAGAGCTAAAGTGTCACAATCATTAGAATAACCGTTGGTGCTGATCTGACATAATTATGTTGGTCTTGGTTCAAACCTATAAAGTAGCGAACAAAGTGAGCTAATTTATAATGAAAATAATCTTCTCATATCCACCGCTGGACACCACAAAAGGCTATCCCACACTGGGCCAGAACCGCCAGTTCCAGTACTTCACCGAACCAACCCTGATCTATCCGGTGGTCCCCGCCACCGCCGCCACCATGCTCCGTGCCGCCGGCCACGAAGTTATCTGGAACGACTGCGTCGCCGAGGGAATAGACCGACAGGAATATTTTCGATTGATCGAGCGGGAAAAACCGGATCTCATCGTCTTCGAAACCAAAACCCCGGTAGTAAAAGAACACTGGCAGCTAATAAACGAGATCAAGCTCTTACCACTTACCGCTAACCGCTTACCGATCACTGCTTACCGATCACCGCTTACCGTCCTCCTCGGTGACCACGTCACCGCCCTCCCCGAAGAATCCATGCAGAACTCAAAGGTCGACTTCGTCCTAACCGGCGGTGACTACGACTTCCTCCTCCGCGATCTCTGCCAAGCACTAGAATCAGGCCATCTGTCCTCTGTCAACCGCCAACCGTCAACCGTCAACCCTCCTCTGTCAACCGTCAACCGTCAACCGTCAACTTTCTTTTCCCGTCAACCATCAACTTTCCCTCCCGGTATCTGGTACCGCGAAAACGATCAGATAAAAACTACCGGAACCTTCCAGCTCAATCACGACCTCGACCAGGCCCCTTTCATCGACCGGGAACTGACCAAATGGGAACTCTACGCCTATAAGAACGGCAATTATCGTCGGACTCCCGGCACCTACATTATGAGCGGTCGAGACTGCTGGTGGGGAAAATGCACTTTCTGCAGCTGGCCACAGCTATATCCAAAATTCCGGGTCCGCTCGGTCGATAACGTCCTCGATGAGATCGGGAATATCATTGAAAAGTATCCTGTCCGGGAGATCATGGATGATACCGGAACATTTCCCCGGGGAGAATGGTTGCGAAATTTCTGTCGGGGTGTGATTGAGCGCGGTTTCCAGAAAAAGATCGGTTTCGACTGTAATTTTAGATTCGGCGCCGCCACGGCTGATGAATATCGGCTGATGAAAGAAGCCGGTTTCCGTTTTCTCCTCTTCGGCCTGGAGAGCGGCAATCAGGCAACGCTCGATCGCCTGAAGAAGAATATGAAGATTGAGACAATCATCGAATCCTGCCGCATCGCTCGAAAGGCCGGCTTATATCCCCACATCACAATCATGTTCGGCTATCCCTGGGAGAGCTATGAAGAGGCCCGTAATACATTTAAACTGGGGCGCTGGCTTCTCCGGAAGGGATACGCCTATACCATGCAGGCCACGGTCGTGGTCCCTTATCCGAGGACACCACTCTATCAGGAATGCCGGGATAATAACTGGCTCCTGACCGACGATTGGGCTGACTTCGACATGAAAAGCCCAATAATGAAGACCCCTTTCCCTAAAGCAAAACTGATGAAACTTGTCCAGAAAATGTATTCCATAGCCTTTGACCCTCTCTTCCTCTTCCACAAAGTAATGAGTATCCGGGACTGGTCGGATATCCAATTCTTCCTCCGGGCCGGTAAAAAAGTCTTTGGCCACATTCGGGACTTCAGATAATGAATAATTATACTAAAAATCTTCAAAGAAAAATTTTTAAGGACGATCTATTCCGCCATACCGCGATAATGATGGTTGGAACCAAACTGGGTGATATCTTTAATCTTGTCTATCGCCTAGCCATGGTTCGGCTCCTCACCATTGAAGAATATGGCACTCTCAATTCTTTGATATCTTCGTCTCTTATTCTGAGCCAGTTTGTCGCTCCATTCCAACCGGTATTAACCAAATATTTTGCCAGTTTTTCAGCAAAAGGAGAATGGTCAAAGCTGCGCTTTCTTTATGGAAGAACGTGGCGTGACCTGGGGCTCTTCTCGGTGATAGTTTTCATTATTATTATATCCTTCTCCGGGTTGATCAGCGGATATCTGAATATCGATGGGACCTTTCCTGTTATTCTGGTAGGAGTTATGATCGGATTTACAATATTGCTGGCTGTCCCCATGGCCTTCATCCAGGGTACCCAGTCATTTGTATCGTTGGCTTCTCTGGCAGCCCTATCCGCTTTCTGCAAGATGATGATTGGGATCGGTTTAATCTTGCTGGCCGGCTTGACGGTAGATGGTGCTCTGGGAGGAATGATTGCCAGTCCGTTATCCGCAATTCTGATCGGAATATTCCTGATGAAAAAATATTTGAAGCGTTGCCCGGGTAAAGGAGAGTCAGAGTCGATCTCCATGCTTCCGATCTATAAATTTTTTATCCCCACCGCGCTAACACTCGGATCTCTCTGGGCCCTGACTAATGTCGATGTTATCCTGGTCAAACATTTCTTCACCGGTCAAGAACCAGGATACTACTCGGTAGCCCAGATGGTGGGTTTAATTGTTCTTTATCTCCCGGGAGCAATTACTATTGTTATTTACCCTAAAGCCGCTGCTGCTCATGCTAAAAATTCTGAAAGCAGGGCAATGCTCTGGAAAGGTCTGGTAGCCATAGCTGGAATCTGTTTGCTGGGAATTGTGATCTGCGCGATCGCCCCCGGATTGGTCCTGACCGCTATCAGCGGCAAAGATAACCCTCAGAGCCGGGAATTGGTAGTATGGTTTACAATGGCCATGAGTTTCTACTCTATGTCCACACTGATCATTTATTACCATCTGGCTGTTCATAATACTCGTATAGTTCCGGTTCTGATTACCCTGGCGCTGGCTGAAGTAGCGACAATTTATTCTTTTCACGCTTCGCTCATGGTTATTATCTTCATTATGCTCGGATATTCGGTGATCACATTCGTCCTGTCCCTGATGATGCTTCGTTTTATTCCGGATACTAATCAAAATATAATATCAAAAAATGTACCGGCAAAAGGGGAGGGGATAGGATGACCAGGGCACTCGTATCGGTTATCATCACCACAAGAAACGAAGAATCAAATATTGGCCGTTGCCTCATGTCAGTAATGAAGCAGGCCTATCCGTCCGAACTGATTGAGATTATTGTGGTAGATAATGCCTCAACAGACCGAACGAAGGAGATAGTCGCCTCCTTTCCCGCCCGTATCTTTGACCTGGGTCCGGAACGTTCCACCCAGAGGAACTTCGGGGTTAGGCAGGCTAAAGGAGAATATATTATTTATCTTGATGCGGACATGGCGCTTTCCGAGCAGTTGATAGCGGAATGTGTTCGGACCTGCGGAAATTCTGATATCGTAGCTCTGTACTTGCCGGAAAAGATAGTCGGGAATGGCTTCTGGGTCAAGGTGCGGAACTTTGAGCGCTCCTTTTATGATGGCACATCGATAGATTGTGTTAGATTCATTCGCCGAGACTGTTACCTGGAGATAGGTGGGTTCGATGAGAGTTTAACCGGGCCGGAGGACTGGGATTTCAACAGAAGGATTAAGGAGAAGTACTGGGTAGGGCTTATCACCAACCCCATCTTCCATGATGAGGGCATGTTCAGTTTAAAACGCTACCTTAAAAAAAAGATGTATTATGCAAAGAGTTTCGACAGCTATATCAGAAAGTGGGGAAGGAAAGACCCGGAGATTCGGAGACAACTCGGAGCCTGGTACAGGTTCGTCGGTGTCTTTATCGAAAACGGGAAATGGAAGGAACTAATCCGGCACCCAATACTGGTGGCAGGGATGTATTTTCTGAGAATCAATGTTGGCATCGCCTACCTGATATTGCGTTATGGCTAAAGAATAAATCATGTGGCCACTTCAGCATTTAGAGGGGAAATCTTAGCAGATATCGGTAACGGTGGCGTCTCCTATCAACAAGACCGTTGTGATCATTATGCCGCTTTCATCTCCAAAATACCCTGTGATCTCCCAGGGATAAAAGTCGAGTATAAAACCATTAAATAACCTAAAAATTCAGAGTTCGCTTAATTCAGGCCTGGTATTACCTGCGATCTCTAAAAACAATTTATTGGATTGGAAGTTAAGGAGAATAAGTTTATGAGGGGAATAGTTTATAAAATGGCTCGCTTCATAAAGTATCTTATTCCAAAATTATTATTGCAGGAAAAGAAGCTTCAACGGCCAACACATCTTGAAAAAGAACTAGCTTATGAACTAAAATCTTCTTTTGATAGAATGGCCGTTACTGTTAGCAACAATAAATCAAAAGCTGAAAAGGTTTGGAATAATAATAGGCGTATACTTCATAATATGGTGCTCAAGGGAGATCCTCGGAAATTTTTGCGATGGGATGTTATTCAAGCCACAATGTTTTCAAATAAATTCTTTCATAATAAATTATTAAAATATTTAAAACAAACAGATAACTGGGAGAGCGTTTGGAAAAAAACTGTGGTAGAGATTGCAACTGGGCATCCAATCCCATTCTTTTTATATCCCATCAGTAGTGGGACCACTATCCAGCATTCTTATCATCTCTGTCGATTTGAGGAGGAAACAGGAGAGCGTTTCGACAAAATAGATTTGATTTTTGAGTTTGGGGGTGGTTATGGAAATATGTGTAGAATAATCCACAAACTAAATTTTAAAGGCAAATACATTATATTTGATTTGCCTGAGATCTCAGCGTTGCAAACTTATTACCTCAAGGCCGAAAATATACCAGTCTGTACAACTCCCTCATTTAGCAATTCAGATAATTGTGTGATTTGCTTATCAGATGTAGGGCAAATACAGGAACTTCTTTCTAATAAAGTAAATCACAATTCTCTTTTTATTGCGACATGGTCACTTAGCGAGATGCCTATGAATAATAGAGAAACCATTCTTAACCTTATCCATGGTTTCAATCATTTTCTAATTTCTTACCAATCTCAGTTTGCTAAGATTGACAATATTAAATTTTTTAAAGAGATGGCAGAAAGATTTAAGAATATTAAGTGGTATGCAGAAGAAATGAAATATATACCGAGACACCATTATCTTATTGGTTCTAGAAAATTGAATAGTAATTGAAATAAAAATTCTTATAATTATGCCCACATTTGCACCGGCTGTGTATACAGTATCTCGTCTCTCCAGATGTCCTTGGATGGCAAGGGCGCCCGCTGGTTGCTGAACTGGTCTGACTATATTCGCGGCAATATTTTGTGTTACGGTTAAAGAATAAATCATGTATCCACTTCAGCATTTAGAGGGGAGATCTTCGCAAATATCGGGAACAATGTCCTCTCCGGATAACAAGACCGTTGTGATTATTACGCCGTTTTTTTTTCCCAATATTGGAGGAGTGGAGACCAGGTTTTTAGATATCTGTCAGTGGCTTTCAAAGAACGGTTATCAGGTAAAAGTCCTTACCTATCAACCAATCACCTCCAGGGGAATCAGAGCTCCCGCTCGTGAAAAGACAGGCTCTCTTGAGGTATTTCGATTGGATTGGCCCGGGGGGGACTTATTCCACAAACTACAGAAACTCCCCTTCCTCCAGACTGCCTATATATCATCGGGACTGCTGGTAAAATCGTTCCTTTATCTCTGCCAACATCGGAAGGAGATCGACATTGTGCATGCGGCCGGTTTCAACGCCGCCTTCATCTCTAGGATCTCTTGCGGCCTACTGGGGATAAAATGGGTGATGAGCACGCACGCTATTTACGATTTTCAACCGGGCAGCTTTCTATCAAGAGCGGTCCGATGGATTCTGAATGGAGCTGAGAAGATCATTGCCATCTCGGAAGTATCTAAAGAAGAATTAATAGCAATCGCAATTCTCCCCGAAAAGATCATCACCCACATTACCTGGGTCGATCAGAATCTCTTCAAACCTCTCGACCAAAAAGCATGTCGGAAGAACCTGGGAATGGAGGATAATTTCGTCGTTTTTTTCGCGGGAAGGCTCCGAGAAATAAAGGGTGTGTTGCTGCTACTGGAAGTAGCCCGTGTTATGCCCGACATAACATTTGTTCTTGCCGGAGATGGCCCTCTGGCTCCGACTGTTAAAAAAGCCGCAGCCGAGCTGGCCAATCTGCAGTATGAAGGCCCGATCCCGAACAAAGATCTGCCTGTTTACTATAATGCCGCCGACATAACCATAATGCCTTCTATTTACAAGGAGCCTTTCGGTAGAGTCGTACTGGAATCTCTCTCTTGTGGGACGGCATGTATCTGCTCGGATCTGGGAGCCATAGCCCGGCATCTCGACTCCAGCGTGGTTTGCCTGGTGAATCCGACCGTGGAAAATATCAGGGGGGGTATTTTGGATCTTAGGAAGAATCGGGAAAAGCTGCGAGAAATGTCATCAAGGTGTCGTCCTTTCGCCGAATCTGCTTTCAGCGAAAAAAATATGGACACGCTCCTCCAGGGTTATGGTTTTATATAACTCTGTAAAGATCTCACCTCATTCATACTCCGGCAGGTGCCTTCTCTACTTCAGATTATAAACACTTGCCCAAACATCAAGCAAGAAGCAACGCCAGAGGAGAAACTCCTTTTCTTTATGAACGGGAGAATAAAGTGTTGTCTTGTAGTCAAATAACTTTCTTAACACACGCTCTGGAAGTAGCTTTCTACTGAGGCTATCCTTTGCGAGAACGTAATCTTTGACCTTGTCCGGGTTGCTTTTCAGTACTTCAGCCATAGGGATCATGAATCCTTGCTTTTTTCGGCTGCTTATTACCTGGGGAAGGTATTTCGAGCCCACCGCCCGCAGGATATACTTTTCATCGGGTTTAGAAAAATTAAACCACTTCCCGGCATATTTATAATCCCGGGGCAGGCTAAAAGCTAACTCTACCAGATCTCGGTCAAGAAACGGCACTCTTCCTTCCAGACTATGTGCCATGGTTGCTTTATCCACTTTCATTAAAAAGTGATTTGGCAGTTGATGTTCAATCTCTATCCGCGCGACCTGGCGGAAGATATCTTTCTCCTCGTAGCTCTTAACTAACCGGTTGAAGCGCCGGGTGTGTTGCCAGTTAGATCTGCGGGAAAAAGTCCGGGAAACGGCATAATGATGTATGGCGGAACGGAAAAATTGCGGCATCCAGCAGAAAGGGCGTAATGATAATCCGTACCAAGAATACCCCCCAAAGATCTCGTCAGCTCCCTCTCCAAAAAGCAGAACCTTAATTCCGTACTTCTTGATCTTTTCCGAAACCAGATAAAGACTGAAAATTCCTCCTTCCAAAGAGCGAAGGTCATCGTAATAATACACGATCTCTTCAATGCGCTGATTGATTTCCCCCGGATCGATTATTACCTGAGTATGTTCAGACCCAACATGATTAGATACAATCGAAGCATAGCGTCGCTCGTCTAGCTGGTGATCGAAAACGGCGGTAAAAGTGTGAACCGGGTTAATACTGCCCTTTTGAGCCAGAGCGGTAATAATTGAAGAATCGATTCCTCCTGATAATAAAATCCCCACCGGCACATCCGCAATCATCTGTTTCTTGACGCTACGAAGAAGGGCTCCCTCAACTTCCGAAACGGCGGAATCCCAATCCATCTTCTCAAGAGAAGGATTTGTCTTAAGAAACCAGTAACGATGGGGGCCTTCAACCCTATTTTGCTCAAGTCCAATTTCCAACCAGCTGGCGGGAGGAAGCATGCGAACTCCTTGAAATATGGTTTGTTCTTGATCGAGAAGATAGGGCATATCCATGAGCTCGGAGACCACTGCCATATCTAAAGATGGGGTCCACCATTCAGGGGGGAGAGCTGAAAATGCCTTAATCTCGGAAGCAAACGCTACACCTTGGCGAACGAGACACCAGAAGAGAGGTTTGACTCCCAGATGGTCCCGAACCAGGAATATTTTCCTATTCTTAATGTCGAATATAGCAGCCGCAAAAATGCCGTTAAAGCGGTTCCATGCTTCCATACCCCATTGCTCATAGGCATGGAGTAAAACTTCATTGTCTGAATCTGAGAAAAAGCAGTGACCAAGGTCCTCGAGTTCCTTCTTGGTCTCTTGGTACCCATACAACTCCCCGTTGCATATCAGAACTACGGTACGATCTTCATTGAAAAAAGGCTGATTGCCCATTTCTGAAAGATCGATTATGGCCAGGCGGCTGTGTCCCAGACAAACTCCGGTAGAGGGATGTTCAAAAAAACCATCGGCATCGGGCCCTCGATGACGGAGGATCTCGGTCATCCGGTGTACCACGGGAGATAAAATATTACCTCTCCATGAAATTAATCCGCAAATTCCGCACATTTGAGTAAAATTTCCCTGTTTGCGTGTTTGATACCTAGTTCTTTGTTTTTCCGGGTGATAGTTAGCGTCTATCCGCTTGATAAATTTTCTGTACTTTTGAACAGCTTATAACAATTTACGGGGCGACAGAAGAATGATCTTTGCCGGAAATAATAATTCTAAAAATTTTCCATTTCAGGATACTCTCACATACTACCAAATTTCGGTTGTTAACGTAATTAACTTTTGTTATAAATAACCCGTTAAATATCTACAGGTATAGTTTTAAGTTAAGGATATCCAATCCGGTTGTTATCGACCAACCGGATCTGGCAAGATAAAATTACAGGAGAAATAACAATGGATTGGAAAAACCAAAAGGTGTTGGTTACAGGGGGAGCGTCGTTTATCGGTAGCAACCTGGTCGATGCACTAATAGACCGGGGGGCAAAGGTTCGGGTCGTAGATGATCTAACCAGCGGGAGATTAGCTAATATTCAAGCACATATAGATGAAGGCAGGATTGAGTTTACCAGGGCGGACCTCCGTGAACCAGGGGTAGCCAGGGAGGCGGTAAAGGACATCAATATTGTCTTTCATCTGGCCGCGGCTCATGGCGGACGAGGTTATGTCGATCTTCATCAGGCCGAACCTTCCACCAATCTATTTTTAGGCGGTGTTGTCTTCTGGGAAGCCAGGAAAGCCGGGGTGGAAAAGATTGTCTTCGCCTCTTCTGGTTGTGTTTACCCCAACCACCTCCAGGGAGATATAGAAGAAGAACTTTACCTGACCGAGGATCTGGTTAAACCTCCCTATGATGCCGACAACCTCTATGGCTGGGCTAAGTTGATGGGGGAACTTACCCTCAAGGCTTATCATGACGAGTACGGGATGAAGACGGCCTCCTGCCGATATTTCACCGTTTACGGCCCCCGGGGCGTGGAGAATCACGCGGTAATCGCCATGATCGCCCGCGCCTTCATCGGGCAGGATCCGTTTGAAGTCTGGGGGGACGGCACCCAGGTTCGAAATTGGACCTATATTGATGATATCGTTCGGGGCACTATCCTGGCCGCCGAAAAAATTGATGACGGGACCGCGGTCAATCTCGGTACCATGGAGAGAATCCAGGTCATTGACGCTGTCAACCTGGCCATGGAGTACAGCGGCCATAAGGCGGAGATCAAATTCCTGACAGATATGCCAACCGGTCCGCTGAACCGGGTAGCGGATAATTCACTGGCAAAAAATCTCCTGGGATGGGAACCTCAGGTCTTATTCCGGGATGGCCTGAAACGGACCATGGACTGGTATTTTGCCTGTAAAGATAGAGCGCAGATAAAACAAATTCTGGAGAAAAGCCTGATCGAACGGTAACGCGCTGCTCTGGAATTTTAACGGTCCTTTTTTTAACGTCTTTAATTTTTAACGTTTTTTATTTTTAACGATTATAACTACTATGAATGGTATATCAGTAATTGGATTGGGGAAATTGGGATTATGTTCAGCAGCTTGTTTTGCTGAGGGGGTTATCGGGTCTGGGGAGTCGATATCAATGAAGAAAATATCCGCCGCATCAATCAAGGGGATTGCCCCATTGAGGAAACGGGTTTGGTCGAACTGCTTTCAAAGGTTAGCAGCAGCCTGATGGCCACT
>Ga0307929_1002396_pt1 | contig 12186 bp, 11 predicted proteins | sample AceLakmetage1330_FD_203160 | JGI IMG/M metagenome (GOLD analysis project Ga0307929, IMG submission 203160) | Saline water microbial communities from Ace Lake, Antarctica - #1330 | ecosystem: Environmental > Aquatic > Non-marine Saline and Alkaline > Saline | place: Antarctica: Ace Lake...
CATTTGCCAGTGGAAGCGGTATTGGGGTCAATTTTGGTGTTCTACGTGAAAAAGGTGCTGCATTAAGTAGCGGTGGAGAATCTTCTGGACCTTTTGCTTTTATCAAAAAATTAGCTAGTACAGGTGAGGCAGTCAAAAGCGGTGGGAAAAGTCGCAGAGCTGCAATAATGACAATGTTCTTTGATGATCATCCAGATTTACTTAAATTTATTACTCTAAAAAGCGGTGAAAATCAAAAGGAATTGCGTAGTATGAACTTGAGCATTGCTGCCAGTGATGAGTTTATGAAAGCTGTTGAGAATGATCAGGAGTGGGCATTAGTAGGAGTTGTTGATGGGAAAAATAAAAGTGTTCATAAGGCTAGAGACATTTTAAGTATGATAGCAAAGAATGCCTGGAAGAGTGGGGACCCAGGAGTTTGGTTTATTGACGCTGCTAATAGAGATAACGGATTAGAAAAAACCTACGGGAGAATAGTGAGTACAAATCCGTGCGGTGAGATTTGTGGTTTATCATTCTCTGCCTGTGCACTAGCATCTATAAACCTGAGTAAGTTTATCATAGATAATAGATTTGATGAAGATGCATTTAAAGAATGTGTGCGTACAGGAGTGTATTTCCTGGATTTCATGATTGATAAAAGTGGTTATCCAACAGAGGATTATGCTCGTATGGCTAAGAATACCCGCCCCATTGGTTTAGGTATCATGGGTATGGCCGATATGTTATGTATTCTTGATATCCCTTACGATAGCAAAGAAGCCTATGATTTGTGCGGACATATTACTCTACTCATGACACAAGTGGCTATAGTGACCTCTATGGAGTTGGGAAAATTGTTCGGCTCATTTCCTGATCTTGAAGGAAATGAAAGTGAGATGGCTGCTGTATGCAATAATTTTGATGTTGATTTAGAGACACCACAAAAGCTTAGGAATTCTAACTGGACCACCATTGCACCAACAGGGACTATTTCTATTTCAGCAGATTGCAGTCCAGGCATGGAACCTTTATTTGGCATCTGTTACACTAAGAATATTGCAGATTCAGATGAGAAATGGATATTCGTAAATCCAATATTTAAGAGGCAGTACAATGGAGAATCCTGGTATGCTGAAGCTATTGTGCAGATAGCTGACAATCATGGTTCATGCAAGGGAATTGCTTGTGTTCCTAATGATGTTCAGAAGGTTTGGGTAACAGCACATGATATCCACTGGAAGGATCGTATTGAGATGCAGGCTCATCTCCAATGTGGAATTTCCAATGCAATATCTTCCACGATTAATCTCACAAAGGAGGCCACAGTCGACGAAATTAAGTCTATCTATATTACCGCCTGGGCTAAGGGTTTAAAGGGCATCACGGTGTATCGTGACGGCTCTCTCGACGATCAGCCTGTAGAGTTCAGTAAGGATAAAGCGGTGGCAAAGGAAATAAAAGAAGAAGTGGCTTATGTTAGGCCAAAAATCCGTGCGGGGGTTACTTATGAAGTGGCTACAGCACATGGAAATGTGTTTATTACTGTCAATCGAGACGATGAGAATAATGTCTTTGAAGTATTCAATGTAGGGGCAAAAGGTGGGAATGTAAATTCAGCCAATCTCGAAGCCATTGGACGTTTAATATCCTTGGCATTACAAAAGTGTGTTTCCATTGCTGATATTTCTGACGCTTTAATAAATATAGGCGACGGACGTGTCTCTTGGGATAGATTACATCCTGATGATAAAAAGTCTGTACCAATTTTAAGTATCCCTGATGCGATAGGCCAAGTCCTACATAAGTTCTATGTTTCTACTGAGGAAGTAGCACCTGTGGAGGCCATTGCAACTGACGTTACAGGAGTGGCTGAATTGAGATGTCCTGAATGTGGTGGTTTTGCCACTTTCAAAGAAGGTTGCTTATATTGTCCAGCCTGCGGGAGTAAATGTGGATAAGGAGAAACAGAATGAATGTCGGTGAATTTCAGATAGAGGAGGAAGATGATGGCAAAGCTGATTGTTGATCTCTATTTAGATGGATACGATACTGATGAACAAAGAGAAGAAGCCTGTGCTGAGTTTATATATCAAGAATTAAATTTTTCAGGCTCAAGTGTTGAAATAACACCATTACCAGATGCTCATGAGTTATGGGTAGCAGCACAGTTAATGCCTGGTGAAGGTATCGAAGATGGTGTAAAAAGAATTGAAGAATTATTAGGAGGGAAGAATGAGTAAAGCAGAGGATACAGAAGCTCAAGAATTAGCTTTCGCATGGGAGAGTGTTAAGATGCCTTTAGATACTATTGCCGAGATGTATATTAAAATGCAAGAAAGGATGAGATATTCTGAAAACGCTTTAAATGTATTTAAAAAGTCAGAGGAGGAAAAGAATGGATAAACTTGCAGAAATAGTTTTGGGAATCAAAGTAGAAGATCTATTTCTTGGTAGTTTGGAGTTCAATGGATATAAAACTCCAGCCAGTCAGGTATTTCTTTATAGGATTTATAAAGAATCTATACCTATGAGTAGAAGGGACTGTGAAGAAGATCCAAAATTTAAGCATATTATCCCATATTGCATGTTGACCAGTGAAACCAACCAAATATTTGTTACACGCAGAACCACCAATCAAACAGAAGGAAGGCTGCATGGAAAAGCATCAATTGGTGTTGGGGGCCACATAGGACCGGAGAGGTTCATGACTATCAAAGATTCGATCTATGTTGGTATGCTAAGAGAATTACAGGAAGAGCTCATTGGAATGGAATTGGTTGGTCATGCCTTTGATTTCATGCCTAGACTTGTGGGTGTAGTTAATGATGATTCTAATCCTGTTGGTGCTGTTCATTTTGGCTTAGTTTATGAGGTGCTTATAGATCCTGAACGTATGGATTCAATAAAAATAAAAGAAACTGATAATATGGTCGGAGAGTGGATGCCTCGTAGGGAAGCATTAAAGGTAGAAAATTACGAATCTTGGAGTGCACTAATTTTAAGGGAGGTATAATAATGATAAGTGCAAAGGAGTTACGGGCAGCAGCGAGACATGCAGGTTCTTTAAGTACCGATAGAACTGCAGAACTTTTATTTGGTGCGGCAAAGATGATTGAGGAATTACAAGATTTTGCAATGTGGATGACAGGGTGTGGTTACGATTTTGGTAGACTTGAATATTTTCGTAAACTAAGAGATAAACTATTAAAGGGGAAGTAATGGGAAAAGTAAAAATAATTGTGGTAAATGGAGTATCCAGATCAGGCAAGGATACGTTCATAGATTTTTTGAGAACTGAAGTTCCTGTACTGATAGAGCATTCAACTATCAAAACGGTCAGTCAATCGCTGTGTGATTATAGTATGCTTGATTACAGAAAGAAAGGTATGAAAGAAAGAAAGTTCCTTGCATCTGTCAAACAGGCATGGATTGAATACAATGATGGTCCATTTCAAGAAGTAGTAAGTAGAAAAAACAGCCTTGAAAGAGACTATAAATTCCAAAATAATATTGATAGAATTTTGCTGGTTGTTCAGGTTAGAGAACCAGAGGAAATCAAAAAACTGAGTAATTTTTTTGATACAGATATGTGGTCTGTTCTGGTAAAAAGAATAGGTGCTAAATTTCAACATATTACAGATGAATTCGTTGAAGATTGGGATTATGATTTCATTATACATAATTATGGACCCTTAAAGGATATGGAAAAACATGTCAATAATTTCATATATTTTCTTTCAAAGGAGAAATAAATGCTTTATATAATGATTGTATCACTGTTTATTTTAGTTTTAATAATAGTAAATGCTTTTGATAGATTAAGAATCAGGGAAGGTTTTGGAGGAGAAAATGGAAGTCAAAACAGGTTTAGCAATTGTGATTTCTGTAGGAACTATTCTTGGTGGTCTGGTAGCAGTTGATGCTAGATATGCTAAACCAGATCAGGTGGAAGAAGTAGCCACCTATGTTGCAAAGGTGGAACACAGGTCATAAAGTATAATAAATACGCATAGTTACACTATATGCTATCACTCTCCGTAGGAGGGTGCTGATTGAAACAAACCTTGACGAATACCGTAGACTTAAATTAGAATGGGAGACTTTGATGCTACGATTAAAAAAGTAAAACCAGTTGGAGGTTGGACCTATTGGCTCATGAATTGCGTAGAAGAAATGTTAGTTCGGCTATAGAGAAGCGAATACTCACAGCGTTAATCGTTTCAACACAATTTAACTATGAAGTAGACCATCTAATTAATTTTGATTATTTTACCAACTCATTTATCAGGACAGTTGCGAAATGGTGTGTTGATTTTTTTGATACCTATGAGCAGGCTCCATTTGATCATATCCAAGATATATTTGAGGGTAGGAAACCAGAACTGAAGGAGGAGGATGTTGATTTAATCAAAACATTATTGGAGGATATATCCAAAAAATATGAATTAAATTCTGGTCTGAATATTGAGTATAGCGTAGCACAGGCGTTAAAATTTTTTAAACTCCGTCAATTACAGATCACAAGCAGCAATATTGATATCCTATTATCCAAAAATGATATAGATGCAGCAGAGGAACAGATAAATAACTATACCAAAATAGCTAAGATAACTTCTGGTTGGGTGAATCCATTTGATATTGAAAATGCAGAGGGTGTATTTAAAGCAACAGGGGGTATGTTCAAATTTCCTGGTGCTCTGGGTAATTTCCTTGGGCAATTTGATAGGGGCTGGTTAGTAGGTATAGCAGCAGGATTCAAGCGTGGCAAAAGCTTTGCCATGCAGGAATTAGCAGTAGCAGCCATACAACAACATTTAAAGGTGGCATTTTTCTCATTAGAGATGTACAAGGATTCGTCCAATGAAAGACTTTATAAACGGCTTTTGGGTGCTGATTCAGAAGAAGGTGGGATAGCAATTTACCCATGCTTTGATTGTAAGAAAAATCAAGATGGTTCTTGTAAAAAAGAAGAAAGAACCAACAGAACAATATTATTTGTTAATGGAGCAAAACCTAAATTTACAACCAAATTAAAATATACTCCTTGTACTTATTGTAGGAACAGCCTTAATGAAAATGAGAAGTGGGAGTATCAGGTAGCGTGGTGGAAGGAGGCTATTGATAGACCAGCCTTTAATAAAACAAATGTAACAGCACATCTGGAAGCTATGGCAAAAGTTTACAGAGATAATTATAGGTTTAAAAGTTATCCAAGATTCTCTGCTAATACGTCTGATATAATGAGGGATCTTGATATTCTTGAAAGAGCAGAAGGTTTTGTTCCAGATGTTATTGTAGTAGATTACGCAGATATTTTAAAATCAGAATCAATAGGAGGTTCTACTGATGTAGCTAATCTTGATGATACATGGAAAAGTTTGTCAAGATTAGCTGGTGAGAGGAGAGCATTGGTAATTACAGCCTCTCAAATAACAAGAGCTGGTATAGATAAAAAACAGATTAAGACTGCTGACATGGCCCTATGGATCGGCAAGACCAGTCACGTAGACGTATTTTACACATTAAATCAAACACCGGCTGAAAAGGAAGATGGTATTATGCGTATAGGTTTAATAGCTCATAGGTATGCAGATTTTAATGAGAACGCTAATTGTTTAATACTCCAAAAACTGAGTCATGGTCAAGCCTGTTTGGATTCTGAGATAATGAGATAATAAATCCTTTGGTAAACTAAATTCTAAAATGAAAAACCATCTTATTGCTGATGGTTTTTTTATGGGAGATGCAAGATAATACGAAAACGCACTAGGAATAGTCCTGAAGCAATTTATTTTCAAAAAAAGCAAAATAAATACAGATTTTTACGAATTTGCCACTGAAAATATGTTATACTAGAATTAAACATTGAGTGAGGGAATTTTTAAAGTGAATAAAAAAAAGAGGTATAATATGAATGTAAAAAGATACAAAGTATCAATGGAAATAGAGGGACCTATGGCTATGTTTACAGATCCAGCCTCTAATCCCGCACAACGTAGCTACCCAATACCTACATGGTCACAGACCAAAGGAATCTTTGAAGCTGTATGTATGGTACATAGTGCTTTTATTGATCCAGTGGCAGTGGAGATGTGTAAACCATTAAAATATTACGAGTATAAAACTAATAATAGAGGCCCTCTTCGCGATAAAACAAGCATTAATAATGACACACCTTACCAACGACATATTTCTGTTTTAGAAGATCCCTGTTTTAGGTTATATGGTGTCGTTAAAAAATTAACTGATAATCTCAAAATGACAACTAATCCAGAACATGCATTACAATGTATATTTAATAAAAATCTAAAAAAACAAAAATGCAGATATCACCCGTGTCTCGGACTGAAAGAATTCCATTGCACTTATTTTGGACCTATCAGAGAGGATACCGAAATAGTACATGTGCAAGAATATAATAAAGAGATTCCTACAATGTTATATTCCATATTTGATGAAAACAGAAATGGTGAATATAGTCCACAATACATACAAAATGCAATGATTATAGATGGGAGGTTTGTATATGATAAATGAGTTAATACAAATAACAAGAGGATTAGCTGATAATAATATACAGATTCCAGAAAAGACATCATATATAAAACAAGCTAGAAAACAGGGTGGTTTCCTATTATCATTAAATGCAAAGACTGGTAATATTGAGGATGCTGAATTTGTTCCACGAGATAAGATGGCACTATTATGGAAAGTGTCACATAATAATCATAAAAATTTCCCAATAACAACTCTCGGTGTACCCTTTTATGATGTACCCAATGATGTTGAATTCTCACCAAAAGATGAATTTGCTGATGCTTTAGAGACTATATTAAATAATAATAGAGTCTCTGATTTTTTAAAATATGATTTCTCCTTTAATTTAAAGTACCATAAAAAACAACTAGCTAGATTTACTAATTTATTCTACACATACCCAAAATATTTACAATGTCATTTAAATAACGGTGCTAAAGATACTGCATTTACAGAACTAGTGAATGCATTGATAGTATCTTTCGGTGATGAGCCAAAAAAAATAGACATTACTAATAGAGTGTGCGAACTTATTAGGCAATGTGCTACAGCTATTTGTTCCTCTTGTTTAAAAGGTGCTATTCAGGAATATGGACCTGTACTGGATGTTTTATTTGGTAAATATAACGAAACATCTAACGAATTTGAAGAAGTACCTATACAAATAGGAATACACTTAGAAAGTAAAAAAGATGAGACATTTCATGCGTCATACGAAAAAGTGAATGACGCATTAATTGATGTGACAAAATCAACAACTATTGGAGTAGACTCTTTAACAGGTAAAAGTACTAATATAATAACAACTACATTTCCAGAATTGTATATAAAAGGATTCGGTAATATTAAACTATTTTCTATGTTTAAGGAAGTACCAGCACATTTTAGGTACGGGCATATCGGGGCTTCAACTTTTCCTGCATCAGAAATTGAAATAAATAAGATATTCAATACTCTCAAATACATTACCTCTAGTGAAATGGAGAATAAATCATGGTGCTTAGTTCCCAGTGCTACCAAAGATAACTATGATCTACTTATATCGTGGCTCAGTGGAAAAGCAATACCAAAATACAGCGAAGTTATAAAAGATGCTATTGCCAGTTTGTTCAAAAATCAATCCGATCTTGAAGGAATAACCAATTACAAAACAGAAACCAAAAAAATCATCGATAATCTAAAAAGACCGAGTAATACCATTTCTCTCGATGTATATCAGAATGTACTATTATTAACACAATCTGGTAAAGGAAAAACAAAAATAATAGCTAACACTACACATAATTTGAATATAGTATCTAAGAATGTAATTAATTGGGCTGAAGCGGCTAACAATTGTATTCCCTTTGGATTACCAATAAAATTTTACGGTGCTGATAAGACAGTACTACTAAAACCTTATACACCATCTCCTAATAATATTATCCGTTTACTAGAAAAATCATATATGAATTCAGGAACTCACAAAAGGACAAAACCTATATCAGCAAAAGATATATTATTTATACTAATGGAAGATCAACAATATGGTGCGGAACTTGAAAACAAATTATTGCGTAGACTTATCAATAGTTCACGAAAACTACTATTAAGTATTAGGGAAGCACAAATTGGAAGCGCTCCATTAATTAGAGAAAAACAATACAGTAGGGCCAACAAAATTATGGATAAGTATAGTACCAATGCCAGGTTGGATGCATTAATTAGTATTGTGTTCATGGAGATATTATTGAAACGTCTTAGTACTGAAAGGAGAGAAATGGATTCTATGTTCAACATGGGTAAATTGTTAGCAAAAGTGGATGAACTGCACGTGGAATATTCTATGCATGAACGTGGTGGTATCCCATCAAAACTATTGGGTAGTAGTTTTGTTAATTTGGCAATACAAAACCCAACAAAAGCATTAGCGAATCTAGGCAAGCGATTTGCAATCTATCAAAATTGGGCAAAAGTATACTGTAAAAGAAAACATGATAATAGGGTTGGAATGTTATTGGCACAAATTGGTAAAATAACAAGATCAATAGAATTGGGAAGTTTCAATGGTATGGTTACTGATAAAGATAAAGCGTTACTCATATTAGGTTATCTTTCATGGGAAGACAAAAATGAAAATTCTAAACAAAGAGGAGACAACTGATGAAGTTAAACAAAATGGACGGTATGTTGGTATTGGAAGTAATTAATTCAAATCCTAATGGTGATCCTGATCGTGAAAATTATCCAAGGCAGCGTGATAATGGTATAGGGATTATATCACCAGTTTCTGTAAAACGTAAACTACGTGATCTCATTGAATACAAGGAGAACAATTTTATATGGGAAAAAGTTAGTGATGGTTTGGATGAAGATTCATTCAAAATAATGGAAAGTAAGTCGAATGCATTTAAAGAGTTAACAGATCATGTGAACAAAGACTTTGTTGATTTTTCAAACACATATTGGGATGCCCGACTATTTGGGAATACACTACTCGAAAAAGGACGCGGTGACACCATTCGTGCGGGAGCTTTGCATTTTGGTTTAGGTATGTCTGTATCACCTGTTACGATTACAGAAGACACTTTTACAAAAAAGGCTCCTGCACAAAAAGATAAAAAGAGTGGGATGGCTCCATCAGCTTTCAAGATAGTAGAATATGGTATTTATACAGTACCATTTTTCTTCTCTCCCTTTTCAGCAATAAAAACAGGTTGTAAAGATGTTGATGTATCCTTGTGTTTGAGACTAATGCCTTATATGTATGAGCACACAAAATCTATGTTGAGATCACAGGTTAATATTCTACATGCACATGTTGGCTGGCATGGTAATAAATCAGGCACTTTCAAACCATTTGAATTTTTGAAAGCCCTATGCCCGACGAAGCTTGATGGTACCGTGGGTGATAAAAAAGCTGATTTTATTATACCTATATGGGACGATGTAAAAGAACTTGTACCTAATGTGGACAGTTATGAAGATGCCTCTATAATGGTCATTACATAAGAATGAAATATTTAGCACGTAGTAGGGGTCAAGTATATGGACAACAATTATATGAAGATCATATACTTGGCTCCCATGATTTTATGCTTGGATTTATAAAAAATATATTGCCATATGTGAAACATATGAGCAACGTAAAATTATTAACAACTATGGAAAATACGGTGCTATTTCATGATATTGGAAAATTGGATGAACTAAACCAAGAGGCATTAAATAGTGGGGACAAAAAAAGATTACCTGTATTTCATGAAGATGCTGGTGCAGCATACTGGCTAACTTATGCTGAACCAAATGCAGTAATTGCTATCTTGATATATTGTCACCATAGAGGACTCCCTAATTTTTCAGATGAATTTAGTAAAGGAGCTTATGCTTTTAGATATACTGACACAAATAATAAATTGGGGGTGTCCAGAACCACTGATAATATAGCCTCTTATGTACAAAAGCATTTCGGTGCTGTCACTCTCCGTGAGAGGATGCCGATTAAAATAGAACCATTTGATAATACAATTGATTGGCGTATAACTTTATCCTTATTAGTGGATTCCGATCACAGTGATGCAGCCAAGCATTGTTTACAGCATTTTGAATATAAATTACCAAAAGATCCTAGATGGACTGAAAGATTATCACAACTAGATGACAAAATCTCCACTAAAGCACAAATTTTTAGTAATGACAAAGAGGAATATCGTAATATATTACGCACTGAAATGTACAAAAATTGTGGAAATTCAAACTTATCTGATAGTATAATGCAGTGCGACGCTCCAGTAGGATCAGGCAAAACCTCAGCCGTACTCGCCTATTTACTAAATCAGGCGTGTATGATGAAACATGAACCACGAAGACTATTTATTATAGCACCATTCACCAACTTAATTTGCCAAATCATTGATGACTTACGGGATTGGGTTGTATTACCGAATGAAGATCCGGAAGAAATAGTAGTTGGTCATTATAATACGGCTGATTATGATTCCCCAAAAATACGTCATTTGAGTACATTATGGAAAGCAAAGATAATAATTACAACATCTGTGCAATTTTTTGAAACTCTTGCTGCATCAAGAACATCATCTCTACGTAAATTACATTCCTTACCAGGAAGTATGATATTTATTGATGAATTCAATTCTGCATTACCTTTAAAGTTATGGCCTCTTGCATGGAAATGGATAAATTCTTTAGCTACAAACTGGGATTGTAAATTTGTTTTAGCCTCTGGCAGTAGTACAAATGTATGGGAATTAGATAATAGTAAAGACATAATCAAGTCTATTCTGCCGGATGGAATAACATCGAAATTATTAGAATTGGAAAAGAACCGTATTAAATATAAACTGATTAATGGTCCTATGGATATTTCTGATTTGAGCGACATTATAGAAAACCGTGGTGAGTGGCCCAAATTAGTGATTATGAATACAGTGCAGAATGCCGCTGTATTAGCTAAATATCTGAATGACGAAAAGGGTTTCAATGTTATTCATTTGTCAACTGCATTTACACCAAAACATCGTAAAATAATAGTTAAAAAAATAAAGGATCGTTTAAAAAATGAGACTAATACAAAGTGGATATTGGTGGCCACTAGCTGTGTTGAAGCAGGTATGAATTTTTCATTCAGAACAGGATTCAGAGAGGCTTTTAACGTCACATCAATATTACAATCTGGTGGTAGGATAAATAGGAATTTTAAATACGATAGTGCCACATTGTATATATTCACTACTTGCGGATCAAAATTTAATAAACATCCTGCGGCAGATCCATACACTGTGTTGTCCTGTCTAAATAAGGATTTGTTTAATACGGAAACCCCATCGAAGTTGGCAAATTCAAGCATGAGGTCTTATTGGAATAATAGTGTTAATAAAACTGAAGTAAAGCAATTGTTAGATGATGATAATAGCTATAATTTCAAAGATGTTAGTGCCACCTTTAAAGTCATAGATGCTGATACAAAGACTGTTCTAATTTCTGATTCAATAAGATTTCGTATAGAACGTGGCTATAATGTGAGATGGCACGATGTTCAAGAAAATTCAATACAATTATGGAGTAATAAAATAAAGAAATTGGGATTGTGTAAGATACAAGATACCGATATGTTTTATATACAGGAGGATTCATATGACCCAAATTTACTGGGAGTAATGAAATATGTATTAGGTGTTGATGATTTTATTAAAAATGGTGGTATAGTCATATAATTTGTATTTCCACTCTCCATAAGAGTGCTGACTGAAATATATAAATATTGTGCGAACCGTGAGTTGCATTTTCTAACTTTCCATTTAAGGATCTGATATCATTGAGAATTTTATACATTTTGTATTAGTAGGTCCGCGCTCTTTGAAAATTGAATAAAATCAGTGAGTTACATTTACCCCTATTTTTATTGGTCATATAAAATATGTACTAATAGGTAGGTTCGCACAAACAGGTCATAAAGTATAATAAATACGCATAGTTACACTATATGCAATCACTCTCCGTAGGAGGGTGCTGATTGAAACATCCAAAAAGTTGAAAAAGTTCTTTATGACGAAAATCACTCTCCGTAGGAGGGTGCTGATTGAAACCCCTGTTACGGTAAAAAACCTGCCGCTTGAGTAGATCACTCTCCGTAGGAGGGTGCTGATTGAAACAGGCAAAAAACACGCT
>Ga0307929_1002398_pt1 | contig 12185 bp, 11 predicted proteins | sample AceLakmetage1330_FD_203160 | JGI IMG/M metagenome (GOLD analysis project Ga0307929, IMG submission 203160) | Saline water microbial communities from Ace Lake, Antarctica - #1330 | ecosystem: Environmental > Aquatic > Non-marine Saline and Alkaline > Saline | place: Antarctica: Ace Lake...
CCATTTATTTTTGTTCAACTTTGTTTGGAGTTTCAGCCCGTGAGGCTCAGCTTTTTCCATTAGGTGATGGATGTCATTTTCGTAGAAGCCACTCATGAAAAGTTTCCCGCCAGGTTTTAGTGCTGCTGCATAAGTGTCGATCTGTTGTAGAAGGATGTTCCTATTTATGTTTGCAATGATCAGATCGAACTTAACGTTTCCAATGGCCTGCTCATCGCCCATCTTTACGATGATATCACTGCAATTATTCCGTTCTACGTTCTCGAGTGAGTTTTTGTAAGCCCACTCATCATTGTCGATTGCGAGGATGTTTTTCGCCCCCTTTTTTGCAGCAAGAATGGCCAACACACCTGTTCCACAGCCCATGTCGAGCACATCTAATCCGGTCACATTTTCGTCCAACAGCAATTCAATCATCATCGAAGTAGTTTCGTGATGCGCTGTGCCAAAGGACATTTTAGGCTCAATCAACAAATCAAACTCTACCTCAGTATTCACCGGATGAAAAGGGGCCCTGATGTGGCATCTGCCTGCGATGGTAACGTCTGGATAATTTTCTTCCCAGGTTTTGTTCCAGTTCTGATCTTCAATTTTATTGATTTCCCATGAAAATGGAAACATCAGTTTTGTCTCTTTAAGCGTTTCGAGAATTTGATTTTCATCGTAAAGATCCACTGGAATATAAGCCGAGATACCATTTTCGTTTTCAGCAAAACTATCAAAAGGGTGTTCGCTCAATAGGGCGATGATGGAATCTTTGATGTCCTGATTTGAAGTGCCCTCGAGAGATATGTTAATTTCGATACAATTCATTGGGCTATTTTATTACGGTTAGGCCAATAAAATATCAGCCGGTATTTTCAATTCCTTATACAAAGTTTTAACCATTTTGAGTGTCAGGTTTCTTTTCCTGCTAAGGACTTCACTTACCCTGCTTTGGCTTCCTAAATATTTTGCCATATCAGTTTTTGTCATTCCCATTTGCTCCATCCTGAACTCTATCGCATCTATTGGATCAGGCGGTGCAATAGGGTAATGTTTCATTTCCCAGGCTTCAACCAGCGTTACAAGTAAATCAAATTCATCTCCATTTGGTGTATCTATTGTCGAACCCCATAACTCCTCAATTCGTTTTATTGAATCATTATAATCGTTCTCTGTCTTAATAGGTTTAATTTCCATGATTAAATTGTTTTAGCATCTATTCTATCATACTGTTTATGCGTTCCGATAAAACGAATGAACAGTACTTGAAAATCGTAATCAATCAAAACAATAAGTCTATAAGTATTGCCTTTGATGTTAAAAACAACTCTCCCACCACCGACAATACTAGCAGATTGAAATTGTTGTTTAAGTTCATTTGAATTTTTCCAATCAGCACTTTTTGCATCGTGATACCATGAACGCAATGAGGTTTCTGCATTTGCATATTCGGGTTTTTCCCAAAATTCTCTCAGTGTTCTGAATGCAATAATTCTCATGTGACAAAAATAGTAAAACTTTAGTTACTTCCCAAATTGGTAAGTCTTAGTTTTACTTGTGTGAAGAAATAAGGAATATGATACTGAACTATTGATTGTACTTTAACCACTTCCACAATTCCCGATAACTCACCTTCTTTCCATACATCAATATTCCAGTTCTGTAGATTTTTCCGGCCATCCATGTGGTGGCCAAAAAGGAAAGAACTAAAATGGCCATTGAAGCAAATAATTCCACATAAGGAACCCCAAAGGGAATACGGATCATCATCACCACCGGAGAGGTGAGCGGAATCATCGAAAACCAAAAAGCTACCGGTCCATCGGGGTTGGTGATTATAAATTGAGCCATCACCAAGGACAAAATGAGCGGAATGGTGATAGGCATCATAAATTGTTGCGTGTCGGCTTCGCTATCAACCGCCGAACCAATGGCAGCAAACAAGGCTGCATACATCAGGTAGCCGGCAAGAAAAAAGAAGATGAATGCGCCAATCATTTCAAAGTAATTTACCGAACTAATTGCTTCTATTAATTGAACGGTCACATCATCTTTTTCAGTCATTTTTTCCGAAAATTCAGTAAGCTGCTGTCCATCCAGAATTTTTCCCTGCTCAGCAAAGAGGGTTTCTGATTTTGTTAGCGATGAGCTATCACTCATGGCAAGTGTAAATACAGATACTATGGCCAGTGTGAGAAATACCCACAGCAGAAATTGTGTTAACCCAACAAGGGCAACCCCAACAATTTTTCCCATCATCAACTCGAAGGGCTTAACCGATGAAACAATCACCTCGATAATCCGATTGGTTTTTTCCTCAATCACACCCCGCATTACCTGGGCACCATACATAAAAATAAAAATGTAGATGAGAAGGCCCGAAAAAATGCCCAGCACCATACTTACTTCGGTAAAGCTTTTTTCCTCCACTCCATCAGCATCAATTTTAATGGTGTTGAGTTTAATGCCTGTTTTTATCGACTCCAGGATATCAGGCTGAACTCCGGAAGCTTCAAGTTTCAATTTCTCAACCTCTTTTTTCATCACATCTTTGATGTAGCTTTTCACATCCAATGATGGCTGCCGGTTCGAATATAGAATTCCGGTTGTAGGGAGGCTGAGTTGGGTTTGAGGTATGTAAAGCAGCGCATAATTTCCGCTCAGTTCAAGGTTGTTCTTCGCCGTTTCGATATCGATATTGACAGGGACAAATGTTAAGTCATTGGAATTCTTAAAATGGGGTTCAAAAATTCCGGTTTCATCAAGTACCTGAACGGTTTTTTCTTCATCCGAAATATTTGCAAGGTACAAGGGGATCACCCAAATAGAAGCCATAAGTAAAGGCCCCAGGATTGTCATTATGATAAAGGACTTTTTTTTGACCCTTGATAAATATTCGCGCTGTATGATGATTGAAATCTTATTCACTTCTTGTGTTTGTTTTGCTGTTATTTTGCTTCGCTGTCATTTATTGTCATTTGCTGCGCTGTCATTAAATAGTCATTTGGCTTCGCCGTCATTTATTGCAATTAATGACCCCCATTGACCCCCATTGACTACCAATGACTACCAATGACCACCAATTACAATTAATGACCACCAATGACCTTTTAATTGGAAAAACACTTTATTTTCCATAACGCTATCAATTACCTGGAGAATTATCATTTCCTGTATTTCCCCGCTTAACCTGAGAAATAAAAATATCGTTCATCGTTGGCATTATTTCCATGAAGCCATGCACTTCAAAATTGCCAATGGCCCATTTCAATAATTCGTTGGGTGAAGCATTTGTCGGCAGGCTTATCCGGGTTTTGGTATGGCCGTTTACTACCGTTGATTGGATAATTGAAAAATCAGCGGGAATAATCTTCCGGATCTGTAGCCCGGTGGTGGCATATGAAATTTCGAAAATATTTTCTTTGTGGGCTTCCTTGATATCGGCAACATCACCATCAAGGATTTTCTCTGAATTATTGATAAGGGCGATATGGTCGCAAAGTTCTTCAACTGAAGCCATGTTGTGGGTGGAGAAAATGATGGTAGCTCCATTTTCCCGTAATTTCAGGATTTCACTTTTAAGCAGGTTTACATTGATGGGGTCGAAGCCACTGAAAGGTTCGTCGAAAATAAGGAGCTTAGGCTCGTGCACAACAGTGACAATAAACTGTATTTTCTGCTGCATACCCTTGGAGAGTTCCTCCACCTTTTTATCCCACCAGCCAAGTATTTCAAATTTCTCGAACCAATACTTCAGTTTTTTAAGGGCTTCACTTTTTTTCATGCCCTTTAGCTGCGCCAGATAAACGGCCTGCTCGCCCACTTTCATTTTCTTATAAAGTCCACGTTCCTCGGGCAGGTAGCCAATTTGCGAAACATCCTCCTGCGAGAAGGGCCGGCCAAAGAATGAAATTTCACCCTCGTCAGGTGCAGTAATGCGGTTGATGATGCGGATGAGTGTGGTCTTTCCCGCGCCATTAGGTCCCAGCAATCCGAATATCGAGCCATCCGGCACTTCGATACTCACCTGGTTCAGTGCCCTGTGCCCACTAAATTGTTTACTAATATTGGTTGCTTTAAGCATTGCTTAATGATGATGTTTAGAAGAGAAAGCAAAAATACGGTGTTTAGTATTCGAGTAGGGAAAATAAAATTATTTTGGAGTGAAGCCGGAAGCCGGGAGTCAGAAGCCCGAAGTCGGGAGTTAGAAGTTGGATGACCGATGACCAATGTCAATAAGTTAAGGCAATTATAAAGATGTATGATTGTCGATTAACGATTTTTAATTTAAGATGTACCTGATTATCATATTACAATAAATCAAAAATCAACACTCAACACTCGTTAATCATCAATCGGAAATAAAACGCTTAATTAATTGACATTGGACTGATGACTGATCACTGATGACTGATGTCCGATGACTGATGACGGAAGAAATAATGACATGACAAATGTGAGTTCGAAGTTTTTCGATTGGCTCTTTTGAAGCGTTCGCTTTTAATTTCATTAAGAGGTTTCATAATTGATATTTCAACTTCGAACGGCTGACAGCGACGCGGAAAAAGTAAATCATCCTTTCATCGTATTCGCTATTCGTTTGAAGTTTGATACATGTAGCAATTAACTCTGGCAAACAAAACAAGGTAAAAGCAATTAAGGAATTTTTAGTGAAACTTCAAACTCGCCCTTGTTATAATTTGGCGCATTTCTACTCCCCGCACTTTGCTCGATGCCCTTCGCCCTAAGCTCTTTGCCCAAAGCTCTCCGCCCTAAGCTCTCCGCCCAAAGCTCTCCGCCCTAAGCTCTCCGCCCAAAGCTCTCCGCCCTAAGCTCTCCGCCCAAAGCTCTCCGCCCTAAGCTCTCCGCCCTAAGCTCTCCGCCCAAAGCTCTCCGCCCTAAGCTCTCCGCCCTCTGCTCTCCGCCCTCTGCTCTCCGCCCTAAGCTCTCCGCCCTCTGCTCTCCGCCCTCTGCTCTCCGCCCTAAGCTCTCCGCCCTCTGCTCCTACCCAAATACTTCCTTCATCCTGTTGAAGAAACTCTTATGGTTTTTTCCGGGCTTGGGCTCAAAATTGGGTGATGAAGAAAGTTTCTCCATGATGGCTTTTTCTTCTTTGCTCAGGCTTTGTGGTGTCCAAACATTGATGTTTACCAGCAAATCGCCTTTGCCATAAGATTCGAGGTGGGGGATGCCTTTGCCTTTCAGGCGCAATACTTTACCACCTTGAGTCCCTGAATCAATTTTTATACGGGCCTTGCCACCAAGTGTTGGAACATCAATGGCCGTTCCCAGCGCTGCATCGGCAAACGAAATATAAGTATCGAAAATGAGGTTGTTTCCATCCCTGATCAAGGACTCATGTTCTACCTCTTCGACCAGTACGATTAAATCGCCATTGATGCCACCACGTGCACCGGCATTGCCCTTGCCACTTACCGAAAGCTGCATTCCATCGGCTACACCAGCCGGTATATTGATGGTGATCACTTCTTCATCCCTCACAATTCCATCGCCACCACAGGACATACATTTCGATTCAATGGTTTGCCCTTCTCCACCACATGTTGGGCAGGTAGAAGTGGTTTGCATCTGACCCAGGAAAGTGTTGGTTACACGGGTTACCTGGCCGCTGCCATGGCAGGTGTGGCAGTTGGAGTAGGATGATCCACCCTTTGCGCCAGTGCCCGAGCATTCGTGACAATTAACATATTTATTGACTTTAATCTTCTTTTCAACGCCCTCGGCAACTTCTTCGAGTGTAAGCTTAACTTTTACCCGTAGATTGGAGCCACGGTTAACCCGCCTGCGTCTCGTTCCGCCTCCAAATCCACCACCTCCAAATCCTCCAAAGGCACTGCCAAACACATCACCAAAGTTCGAGAAGATATCGTCCATCGACATTCCAAATCCACCACCACCACCAGCAGCGCCACCAACACCGGCATGACCGTATTGATCGTAGCGTTGGCGTTTCTGTGGATCGCTCAATACTTCGTACGCTTCGGCGGCCTCCTTAAATTTCTCCTCGGCTTCATTGTTTCCGGGGTTTTTGTCGGGATGGTATTTAATAGCCATCTTCCGGTAGGCCTTTTTAATTTCAGTCCCTTCGGCAGTTTTATTGATTTCGAGTATTTCGTAAAAATCTCTTTTAGTCATAGCGGATTATCTGAGTTTTGTAGTTTAGTTGCCAGCCTATTGCCCAACTACCACTTTGGCGAACCTGATTACTTTGTCGTTGAGCAAATAGCCTTTTTCGATTTCATCAACAACCTTTCCCTTTAAATCTTCGGTGGGAGCAGGTATATTGGTAAGGGCTTCATGGAAATCGGTGTCGAAGGTTTCGCCAATGCTTTTCATGGGAGCAAGTCCTCTTTTAGTGAGGATACCTTTGAGTTTATTATAAATGAGCTGCATACCTTCAACCGAAGTTTGTAAAGCATCATTGTCTTCCATGGCTTTTATTCCCCTTTCAAAGTCATCGAGTACGGGCAGTAGATCGATGATGACCCCTTCGGAGGCAGTTTTCAACAGGTCCAGCTTTTCCTTGTTAGTGCGTTTACGGTAGTTATCGAATTCGGAAAATAAACGCAGGTATTTATCATTCAATTCGGCCAGGCTGGCCTCCAGTTCATCATTCTTTTCCTGAAGTTTCTTTTCGTTCACTTTGTCAGTTGATTTCGACTTTTTTGTTTTTGCATTCCGCTTATTCTTTGACTTGCTTTCTGCTTTTTGCTCTTCATTTGCCGCTTTGTCCTTATTTTCTGTCATGTTATTTATTCTGAATCAATAAATTAATATTCAATAAAAGTTGAATTCGGGTTTTACAAATAATTTGCCATACACCCGAATTGCGTCAAAATGTCACAGTTGGAAGAAGAAAGAAGGTAGAGGGTAGAAGATGGAAATAAGAAATACAGGAACTTGGTCCAAAATAACACTACTGCATACAGATAACTATTTGGATTCCATCACTCTCCCGCATAAGCGGGATTTCACTTCGCTCAACATCACTCCAGCATTCCAATACTCCCTCTGTCCGCCGAAGCCTTGGCGCAGGTGGAATATTCCATCACTTCCTTCTTATTATTTCACCAAATTATTTAAAGTCTTTTTCAGAGCTTCACCTCTAATATTCTTGGCGATGATGATGCCGTTTTTGTCCAGGAGGAAATTCATGGGGATGGCCCTAACCTGGTAGGTTTTAGCAATTTTCGAGCGCCAGCCCTGTAAATCACTCACGTGGGTGTCCCAGTCAAGTTTATCGTCTTCAATCGCTTTTAACCAGGCTTCTTTATCACTGTCCAGCGACACGCTGAAAATCTCAAATCCCCCGGCATCTTTAAATTCTTTGTTTTTGAACTCATTGTAGGCTTCGACCACTACAGGATTTTCCTGGCGACATGGCTTGCACCAGGATGCCCAAAAATCAACAAATACAATATCTCCCCTTAAATCATACAGGCTCGTTGCTTCGCCCTTGGTGTTGTTCATGATGATGTCGGGGGCAATATTACCGATTAAAGTTCCTTTGTCCCTTTCAGATTGGCCAAATAAGGAAATGTTTTGTAACAGGCCAAATAAAACTAATATACCGATCTTATAAACTGATTTTTTCATTCTCTTGATTCTAATACTGAATTTCTAAAATAATGAGCCAAAATTTTATGGAACCTATATATTTTATAGTTGAGACAAGGCGTATTTTATAGTTGAGACAAGGCATGCCTTGTCTCCCCATATTTTTTTCCTAATCCACCCTGGTAATCTCAGCGCCAATCGCCCTTAGCCTGCCATCAATATTTTGGTAGCCACGGTCAATCTGGTCGATGTTATCGATCGTACTTTTACCTTCAGCTGAAAGGGCAGAAATAAGCAAAGCCACACCTGCACGAATGTCAGGTGAAGTCATTTTGATGCCCCTGAGTTTGTGTTCGCGGTTAAGTCCGATTACTGTTGCCCGGTGTGGATCGCATAAAATAATTTGGGCGCCCATATCGATGAGTTTATCTACAAAAAACAAGCGGCTTTCAAACATCTTCTGATGAATCAGTACGCTTCCTTTAGCCTGAATTGCGACAACCAGTGCGATACTGATCAGGTCAGGTGTAAATCCCGGCCATGGGGCATCCGAAATGGTCATGATCGATCCATCCATGAATGTTTCCACTTGATAGCTCTCTTGTTCAGGGATAAAAAGATCCCTTCCCTGGCGCTCAATTTTTATGCCCAGCCGTTTGAAAACATCGGGGATAACACCCAACTGCTCATAATCAACATTTTTGATCCTTATTTCAGATTGCGTCATTGCTGCAAGGCCGATGAAACTGCCAATCTCGATCATATCTGGAAGCAGAGTATGCTCGCATCCCAGCAAAGTTTCCACACCTTCAATGGTCAGTAAGTTCGATCCGATACCAGTTATATTTGCTCCCATGCGGTTAAGCATTTTACACAATTGTACCAGGTATGGTTCGCAGGCTGCATTAAAAATGGTGGTTTTTCCTTTGGCCATGCTTGCTGCCATAACAAGGTTTGCCGTTCCGGTAACTGATGCCTCGTCGAGCAGCATGTAGGCACCACTCAACTTATCCGATTCTACTTTGTAAAAATTTTCATGAAAATCATAATCGAATTTGGCTCCCAACTTCTGGAGTCCGATGAAGTGGGTGTCTAAACGACGGCGGCCAATTTTATCGCCACCAGGCTGCGGGATATAGGCTTTGCCAAACCTGGTAAGCAGGGGGCCAACTATCATAATCGAACCACGCAAACCGGAACCTTTTTTCTTGAATTCCTCAGACTTTAAATAGTCAAGATTAATCTGGTCGGCTTGAAAAGTGTAAGTTTCCTTATCAATTTTCTCTACCCGAACACCCAGACTATCCAGTAGCTCAATGAGTTTTAGTACATCCCTGATTTGGGGAATATTGTTGATAGTAACTTTTTCGGCAGTAAGCAGGGTTGCCGAAATGATTTGCAAAGCTTCATTTTTGGCTCCTTGTGGAGTAATTTCACCCTTTAGCTTTTTCCCTCCACAAATTTTAAACGAACTCATATCAGATTTTTGATTGCAAGGAATTGATACTTATTTTGTTCTTCTTCTACTCGTGTGGCCCTGACGTGGGTTGCTCTGATGTCGCGGCCCGCCATGTGATCTTTGATTGCTTTGAGGGCGCTGGTTGGCTTTTGCTTTGCGCTTATTGAGTGCCAGGATATCGCTTGTTGTATTTAACTGATGATCCTCGGCCAGTTCAAGCTTTCCTTGTGATAATTCGGCCAGGTGCTTAGTGATGAGGTCATCGTCAACCGATTCACGGTTCCAATTGAGGTATGATTTTTTAAGGTGGTTGGCAATAAGTTTAACGATGGCTTCTTTTTCCGGCCCATCTTCGATATCGATCACCTTTTGGATAATCAATTGAATGTTCCTGCCATAATGATGAAACCTGATACCGCCCTTGGGATAACTCAATATATCCGGTTTTTTAGCGAGACTCTCAGGGTCAGGCATTTTAAATGGGGAATCAACATCCAGTTTAAAATCTGACATGATGTACAAATGATCCCAAAGCTTTACCCTGAATTCCTGCGACTCTTTTTGGTTGTGCATCTGCGCCATAATATCCACTATGGCATAAGCATACTGGGTTCTTTTATCACGTTCAGGAACAGTCAGGATGTGTTCAATCATTTGTTGCAGGTTCCTTCCGTATTCAGAGATTACCAGCCTTTTGCGTTGTGTATTGTATTCCATAATTATTTAGTTTTCCTGATTCAACAGGAAGAAAAATGGTATTATATCTTTAATTGAAAAGTCAAATTAGGCCAGTAGCTTGTGATGAAATCTTTAATGCCTTGGCGCGTACAAATATCTATGCAGGTTTTAGTGATGATTATTTTGCAAAAATACAAAATATTGTAACTACTCGGATAACAAGCCTTGATAAGTAATTGTCAATAAGTTCAACCCTGTTATTCTTAACGCGGAAATTCCAAAATTCTCACATTGTGATGCCCCTGGCAAAAAACCAAAATTCGGAGACTTTATGGACTGGCTCTAACTTGCTTCCACTTCTGCCCTGAGCCTCTCAGCATTTTCGGCCAATTGAAGCTGATCAATGATCTCCTGAATATTTCCATCGATGATGGATTGCAGATTGTAAATGGTAAGGTTGATCCTGTGGTCCGTCATCCTTCCCTGGGGGTAGTTGTAAGTCCTGATCTTGGCTGAGCGGTCACCTGTAGAAACCATTGTCTTTCGTTTCGATGAAATTTCATCAAGATACTTTTTGTGCTCAAGTTCGTAAATCCTTGTCCTGAGCACTGCCAGTGCTTTATTGTAATTTTTAATTTGTGACTTTTGATCCTGGCAGGAGGCAACAATTCCGGTAGGGATGTGGGTTAGCCTGATGGCCGAATAGGTTGTATTTACAGATTGTCCACCCGGGCCCGACGAACAGAAAGTATCCTTCCGGATATCGGAGGGGAGTAGTTCGATGTCGAATTCACCGGCCTCAGGAAGTACTACCACCGATGCAGCGGAAGTATGGACCCTGCCCTGGGTTTCAGTTTTTGGAACACGTTGCACGCGGTGTACCCCCGACTCATACTTCAACTGTCCGTAAACATTACTGCCTGATACGTTAAGAATAATTTCTTTGAAACCACCAACGGTACCTTCGGTCATATCCACTTCTTCAACTTTCCATTTCTTATCTTCGGCGAATTTGAGGTACATACGATAAAGGTCACCGGCAAAAATACTTGCTTCATCACCACCAGTACCGGCCCTGATTTCTACAATGGCGTTTTTTTCATCCGCCGGGTCAGCAGGAATAAGCATCAGGCGGATATCTTCTTCGAGTACATCCCGTCTTCCGTTCAGTTCAAGTAATTCCTCCTTAGCCATCGCCCTGAAGTCATCTTCTTTTTCATTCTTCAGAACATCCTTGGCCGAGGCGATATCGCTGTATATTTTTTTGAGTTCCTCGTAACCTTCAATAATGGGCTCCAGATCTTTATAATCCTTACTAATCTTGATGTAGCGCTTCATGTTCGACATTGCTGACGGTTCATTCATCTGCTGCTCAAGGTTTTTCCATCTTGTTTTAATTGCTTTTAATTTATCAAGCATAATTTATCTGGTGCTTTATTTTTTCGGGGTGCAAAGGTAGGATAAAATGCGTTAGTGCATGAATCTGATAATGCGATATTGCGCCACTAAATGAATTTATTGTATTTTTACGCTTAAAAAAATCATGCATCACGAAAAATATATTTGGAGAAACCCGGAAATCATGCTTGGTAAGCCTGTAATAAAAGGCACCAGGATTACTGTGGAGCTTATAATCAGAAAATTTGCTGAAGGTTATACAGTGAAAGAAATTATTGAAAGCTACCCTCACCTTGGCACAGAACAAATTTATGCTGCCTTGGCCTATGCTGCAGACATTATAGCCAATGAAGAAATTTTGGAGGGAGCTTGATTATTATTGATGAAAATATTGATCGAAAAGTTACCCAAAGTTTAATTGACTTTGGGTTTGAGGTATTGTCAATAAAGGAGAACTCACCTGGAATATCAGATAAAGAAATAATTAATATTGCCAAATCAACAAAAGGAATAATTTTAACGGAAGACAAAGATTTTGGCGAGCTCGTGTTTTCGCATCAGATTTCTGATTGTTCAGTTATTTTTTTGAGATATAAAAAACCTGAGATCCAGGATATCATAAAGGCGCTGATACATACTGTAGGTATTTATGTTACAAAACCCGGGCTATTTTTCATAACTATTACCAGGTCTAAAATCAGGGTCAGGAGTATTTAGTGTACTTCCATTGTAATGGGCTAATAAATGATAAATTGCCCAATGTAATAGGCAATATCATAAATATGGATTGAATTGTCAGGCGGCATAAAGTTGTTGTACAAATTACTCACAGCAAATTCAGTTATCTGTTATCTCAGCAATCTTAGCAGGATCCTTAAAACTCATTTCATAAAGAAAATCAGGATCAATATCCAGCGGGCCCAACTTTTCAGTTCCGTCAAGTTCTTTCATTGTTAATCCATCCTCCCAATAAATGGTAGTCCCATCGCATTTCACCTGGTAAAACCTATCTTTATTCAAGAGTTGAAAATAAGAATTATTGGGTTTACTTTCTTTTCTATCAATAAAACTTTTTAAGTCAATGGTG
>Ga0307929_1002400_pt1 | contig 12169 bp, 9 predicted proteins | sample AceLakmetage1330_FD_203160 | JGI IMG/M metagenome (GOLD analysis project Ga0307929, IMG submission 203160) | Saline water microbial communities from Ace Lake, Antarctica - #1330 | ecosystem: Environmental > Aquatic > Non-marine Saline and Alkaline > Saline | place: Antarctica: Ace Lake...
CAGACATCTAAAGGAAAACGAAATTATGCTATCATACTTTTATTATAACGGATTGGCCTTCATGCAGGTGAAATTTTAGCTCTAAAAAAGAAGATATAGATTGGGAAAACGGTGTTATCACCATATTGGGCAAAGGTGGACGAAAAGATCGGTTCCCGATCCCAAATGATGTTGGTAGAGCGATGCCGGTTTTTACCATTTGTCTGCTCACAATTAATTCTCATCATTTTATTTTCTCACTTGTTTTTAAACACCGAAACTATGTTTTGGTAAAAAACAATAACCTGCAATCTTCTCTTGACCATTGATAAACCAGTGAGACCTGGGCTGTCAGCACCTGGAGCAGTGATGCCCCATCCCCTTTAAAGCAGGTGTGCAATTCGGTTTCAAAGGCCTCAATAAACCTGCCCACCCCTTGTTTGGTTAATCGGTATCCATTTTTTTTGCCATACCGGCATGTCATTTCAAAATCATTTTCTCTGATTGTTTTTCGATTGATCACTTTTACAACCATCCTGTCCATGCGGTATCGAAAAGGCTCCATCAAATCATAGACCAGGGATTCATAATGATTTTTATGGCTGTGCAAAAATCCTAAAAACGGGTTCAACCCTTTGCTTCTGACCAGAATATTAACCCGGGTAAACAATAAAAAATAGGCGAAATCCAGCAGCGAGTTATAATAATCTGCTTTTTTCTGCTTCACCCGTTTGAAACTCTTAAAACCTGGATGGGCTTGATTTACGATCTGATTAATATAAGAAAATAAAATGGATGCTGCCTTACCTTCATATCCTCTTAATTCGTCTACTGTTTTTGCCTTTACAAGGGAATTAATAATTTTTTTCAACGATGTACTCATCGTTCCGGCATCTTTTTTATACCGTTTTTTAATCCAGCTCATATAATTACTGATTTTTGCCTGAATAATCAAGGATGCAATATTTATGCGCGCGTCATTTTCAAGTGAATTAAATTTTTTTGTATGCTGATATAAACGCTCAAAGCCTGCCTGGGTATCTGCAAAAACCGTATTCATGTGATATCCGGAGGGTGAACAAAAAGAGATTGGAATTTTTTCGTGTGAACAACGGGTTAACAGGATCGTAGATATCGTATTGGTGCCCATAATGATCAGCTCGCTGACCCGGCTCATGGGAAATGAGCCGATAATCTTGTTCTCTTTTCTAATGACGATACAATGACCGTCAACACCGACAAATGCATATATGGGACGAATGAACAGAGGTTTGCGAAAGGCGGCAGTTTCAAGAATTTCTTCTTCCAGGGTATATCCCAGCTGGAGACCTAAAAATGAAAATCCAAGATCAAGCGAACAGATATTTGTTTTTTCGTTTTTTAATGACAGGCCAAGGGGAGCTAAAATCTGCTCCATGGTAGAACGAACAGCCTGTCCTTCGTCTTCTGTTTTCAAAAAAACAATCAGGTCGTCTCCATATCGGACATGTTTAAGCCCGCAGGCTTCCAGTTCTTCATCAAATGCATCCAGATACAGGTTGGAGAATAACGGCGAAAGTGGACTGCCCTGAAGTAATCCCTGGGATCGCCGGATCCTTTTATGATTGCACTCAATATCTGTTTTGACTACTTTTTTTATCAAATCCATGGTCAGCCGATCTGATTCGGGAAGCACCTGCTTGAGTTTTTCAAACAAAACCGCCCAGTTGATATGATCAAAAAAGGCCTCTATGTCAGTTTCAAGGACATAGCCATATCCCTGGCGGCAGGCCTGGGTAATGATCTGTTTGACCTGTTCCTTGGATTTTCCCGGCCGGAATCCAATGGATGAATTTTCAAACATTTTGTTCATGACCGGTTGCAAAAGAGACACCAGCAGTTTATGGATTAACAGATCCTGCGGGCATAATGTTACAATCTGACGATGTCCTCCCTGTTTCTTGGATACAAGAAAAGATTTGGCAATTCCAGGTTCAAAATCCTGATTTGCTATTTTTCCCCGAATGGTCTGTATCAGTCCGTTGCTGTCCAATAATGACTCTGTCACCTGGTCATCGTTCAAATCATTCTTTGATTCAATCTCAGAAACAGACCGGGACAGCCAGTGGTCATCAACAATCAGGTTATCAAAATAGGGACGATGCTTTCTGATTTTATAAAACCCCTGCCCATAGGGTAGGCTGCCGCCAACATGCAGTTCAGAGCACAGGGCAACCAGGGGAAGTATTTTTTTTATATTCCCTTTAATATATAGGGGGCCGATGGTGCCATTGATACATTTTAAGCCCGGCCTGCTTTTTGTACGATGTTTTAATCTGTTTTCATAGTGCCAGTAATAAGGAAGAATGATCAGATCCTGCAAATCATTTTTTCCAAATTTGAGATCTATACCAAAAATTTTGTAAATACGGGCAGAAAAAGTAACAAAGAAGTCAGTTTCCAATATCAGCCAGGGCCTGTTTTTAATTTTTGGATGAAACCCAAAATTTGTCATAAATTCAAGGCATAATTCATGCCGAGTCGGACAATCTTTGTCCAGTTCGCCAAGCAGAACATCCAGGTTCCTGTGTTCAGGAACCGGTTTTTTTTCCATTTTAAAATTACGATATGGATCGTTAAGATGCTCTCCAAGTGTTTCAACAAATTGGTGAGCAAACTGAATATTCCGGTCAATAACGATCAGATCAATGGAATAGATCGTATTTTTTTTTACCCGTTCAGGTAATTTTAGCTCTCCAGCCGGATGGAAAAAATATGAAATATTTTTCTCTGGCGATGTTTTTTGCATGGTCTCTTTAAAAATACTTTCAAATATTGAAACCAGCGGTTCTCTGGCATACACATTTCTGGTGTTGACCAGTTCAAGTCGAATGCGTACCCATGATCTGCTTTTTAATTTATCAACTAAGGTCTTGAGCGTGCATGTTTCCAAGGGATCCCCTTCAAATAATATAGATATACTGATCATCAATGTTCGGCCCTGCAGGAACGCCGATTTCCAACCGTTTTGAATTATTATTCACCCTGTATATCAAAATAGTTCCGGATTCAATGCTTTTTGCTTCCAACTCCCTGATGAGTTTGCGCTTGGTTGATTTTAACAGCATGCATTCAAATGCACTTTTTTGAACCCGAAAGCCAAATCCTTTCAGAATTTTACTCACTGCATGCCTCTCATGATTCAAAGAGATGTCATAAATAACAATGTATTTTCCCGGTTGCCCCACGATCTGGACTCCTTTTTATGCCATGACCGGTCCGGACCTGACGTCATTGCTGACAATTCTGACCATAACCAAAAAAGACTTTATTAAGTCACAAACAGGTCCGGACCTGACGTCATTGCTGACTTAAAAGCGGAGCTAAAAGCAACGCGGCATGGGTCACAAACAGGTCCGGACCTGACGTCATTGCTGACTTTTGAGGAGATGCAGATTCGGGTAATCGAATTGTCACAAACAGGTCCGGACCTGACGTCATTGCTGACAAAAATTAAGAATTGAAGCTCATGGAAAAAAGTCACAAACAGGTCCGGACCTGACGTCATTGCTGACCTTGAGAAGGATCAATTAATCGACAAAATTTATGTCACAAACAGGTCCGGACCTGACGTCATTGCTGACTTAGATGAGCTTTTGCTTCCTCATTTGGAGAGTCACAAACAGGTCCGGACCTGACGTCATTGCTGACTATGAGAAAAGGTGACGATCCTGATGAAAAGTCACAAACAGGTCCGGACCTGACGTCATTGCTGACTCTGTATGGTGGTGGACTTGGTCCGTATCTCAAAGTCACAAACAGGTCCGGACCTGACGTCATTGCTGACCTGGGACGGAAACAATCTCGTCTCCTCTAAAAAGTCACAAACAGGTCCGGACCTGACGTCATTGCTGACATGACTGTAAAATTCGACTTGAAAGAGCTAAAGTCACAAACAGGTCCGGACCTGACGTCATTGCTGACAGTACCATTTTAATACCACATAATTTAAGGCACTTACAACCCTGTTTTGGAAAACCTCCCTCAAAACCTCCCTGAATTTATCATTTTTTCCCATGGTTTTTTTAGGCCCCCTGTTTTAGGTCATGCTAATACAGTGTTAAGCGGCCGCAATAATCCATATGGATCTTGTCAGTTCGGATTAATGATCCGGGCATCCATGCCAGATAATAGTCTGAAATACCGCCAGGGTGATTGTTTTCTGGATCCCATTTTCTTTGTGCAACCGCTTCAATAGGTCCTTCTACATCAGCATGAGCTGACCAAATCACATGTCCTGTGGCCAGGCTGCCATGATCTTTTGTCTGACCGGTCTGTTCTTCAACCTGCTGCAATTTTATCCGCCCTTTACCGGATGTAATATCACCTCCCACAGTAAGGTTTAAAATAATATCGTTAAAAAAAGAAACCGTTTTCCCCAAATATGCCAAACACACCTGTTCGTTGTCCATGGAAATGACAACATCCGGGTGGTTGTTGTCATCATTGTCATCATTGTCATCAATTAGTATAAACCCGCTTACCAAGACCTGATATGTGCCATCCTTGGATTTTGCCATAATCCATTCAGACTCGTGGAGACTGCCATGTTCCGCAGTCTGGTGGCTGGCTGTCAAGGCTGTTCCCACGGTTGAACTAATAAACCGGCGCTCAATGATTTTTATTCCATCCTGATCCGGAATCAATTTTCTGCCATTATTTTCAGCTGTAGTATCCATCAAAAAAAGGTAAGAAAATTTCATCTGCTGTTTTAAAAAATTTTCCCAGAACTGATAAGGGTTTTGATTGTTCGGATATCCTGTTTTGCCAAAGCGGTTGACCAGCTGGTTGACGCAGCAGGCCCATACAGCCTTGCCCGGGATATAATACCGTGTGGTGTGCAGGTTACCTATCTTGCGGTATCCGATACGGACATCGGATTGTAGACTGTATATCACATCAAAACGCTTCATCTCAATTGTCATCCCTGCCGGCTATTCCGGATTTGAGCTCCAGTTTCAGATGATTTAAAAACAAGGCAAAAAATTCAGAACAGATATCCGTATAAACATTGGGTTTTAAAAAAACAAGTCCATAGATTTTTCGCTGATCTCCGATAGTTGTTTCTAATACAGTTTCACAGAACATATTGTCTGAATTGGACTGTTGGAACATTCCTGATGCGTTCATCAGCGGAGTGTTGAGCCGGCTTTGATTGATAAACCGATTTAAGGCCTGCATGATTTGGAGGGTGAATGCAGGATATTTGTTTCTATCCTCAAGATATGCAAACACCGCATAAAGATCATGTCGCTGAAGCACAAACATCATCTTAACCACATGTTTATAAAATGTTTTAAGTTCATCCTTGGATCGAACATCTAATTTCAGTGCCAAGGCTGTTTCAAAGCACAAAACAAATCCCTGATGTTTTAAAAAGATCTCATTCATTGAATTTCCTTTAGCATCATGTTCATCCGGCCAAATCCCGGTGTTTTCATTCCCCCCAGACCTGTCACGGCACACAAGGCCAAACCTTGATTAACGACCTGGGCAGGTGTCTGCCAACCGGATTCAAAGGCTTGAAATGTCTTTTTAAGATCCGTGTCCATGAGATATCCGGCCTGACCACTGATCAACACGGTTCCCATGGGAAGGGCTTCGTAGGTATAAAGGCCACTATCCTGGGCGGTTCCGGTCAAAGGATCTATTGAAACTGAGGTTCTGATTTCAAGATTCTCGTTTACAATTTTGGAAAAAACAGACCCGGGGACAACAACAATTTTTTTATTTTTAAGAATTTTATTAATCTGGCTGCAGGATCCAAAAGATTCTGTCAATTTTGGGGATATCATTTCAGTGGCTGGTTTTACATCAAAAAAAAGCCGCTTTCCCACAGAAATCTTGTCATGGGTTTCAAACAAGGCATATACCGTATCCGTTAAAAAATCACTATACTCAAAATCCGGACCAGCCAGCATTTCAAAACGATCCAGGGTTGTCACCCATAACGGCCCGTGGGTATAGGAATAGACAGGGAACAAGCTGATGTGTGCATCATTGAACCGAAAGGTTCCCATGGTTTCCTTGCCCTGTTTGGGTGTGCCAAATGTCTGACAGACCGGGCATTCACCGCAGTGGTTGTCCTTTCCGGCACATAGAAGAGCAGAATTGGTCCGGACCTGATAGACCTGAGCGGCATTGGTCCGGCACATCCCCTTGATCGCCTTGCCTGAAATCTTAGGCAGATTGGTGCCTGGTTCTCTGAGTATTTCGCTGTCAATATATCCGGTTTCCACACCCCCTTTTCCGGTGTGGACCGGATCAAGGCAGCACATGATCATATCATACGGTTTATATGGCAATTCGGTTGTCATTTCAATCTCCCCTTCTGGGTTTTATTGCAAAAACATGGAGCCAGATTCTGAGTACAATCAATACCAGGCCAGATTCTATACCACATTTTAACCTTTGTTTTTGAACATCATTCAATTTTTTCCAGAATCCATTTTCAATCTGTTTGACGGTATTTAACAAAAACCGCACCCCTTGTTTGTGGGTGGGTGAAATACCCAGTTCATTTTTCAGATAATGGCCCGATGCCTCGATCTTTGACAACTGATGCCGCGGCACCTGACCAAGGATCTGCCAGAGTTCAGAAAATTCAGGCAACTGACTCAGGTTCAATGGCATGGGTCCAAAATCCGGGTCATGTCGATCTCCGTTTTCGTCATGAAAAAGCCGATGCCGCTTACCGTTTTCAGACAGATAAAACAATTCCAGCAAGGATGGTTTGAGCGTCAATTTATTTTTCAGCCTGTAATTTTCAACCGACTTTTCAACCGGATTTTCAACCGGATTTTCAACCGGATTTTCAACCGGATTTTCAACCGGATTTTCAAACAGGTGACCCATATACCAGATGTCTGTATACCCGCAGATCGTTGAGGGAAAAATAAGCTGTTCCCCACCCGAGAAGGACAGGCGGATCTTTTCGCTATTTTGGCTGATTTTAATCTGGCTGGAATCATATTCAAGGGTCTTGAATGGGGCAGACAATATTCTTCGTCCGGTATCCAGAACTGAAGAAACAGGGGTTCGAGATTTAAAGAAAACAATGCCGGCCTGGCAGGGAAGACAGTCTGAGACCCGGACAAAGGCTCGTTTATATTCTTCCTGAATTATACAAACAATGTCAAAGGCATGGATCGCCGGCACCAGGGCTGCAAATCGCACGGGATCTTTGATAATATTAATATACGGATAAAATGAATTGCCTTCGTCTTTTACCGGAACCGTGCAGTCTGTTGTTAAAAGCGTCATAATATTCTTTTTTTTGCCGCCGGGTCCCTGGCGATCCCGAATCTCAATATTCGCTTCTTTTTTAAATAGTTCCTTCCAATCATCTGCCTGGTATGCATCCAATCTTGAATCCACGCAAATAAAAGAAGATTGGGCGGTAAAGACTGCCTGAAAAGACAACTCTCCGATACCGATCTCGTATGCATGAAAGGGGTTTAAATCATTTGGGATTTGTTGTGCTTCAATCATCATCACCCATCGGGTCTTTTTGCTCAGACCAGCATCAGATGGCAGCTTTTTATTGAGTTCATCAAAAAAAAGTTCCGTCTGGCGCCACACGTCCCGAATCCGGGTAAAAGAGGTATAGGTATCGCCATCTTTGCTGATCCGGCATTTATCCGGCATGGTCTGCGTAAAAGCCTTACTGTCTATCCATTCTGACAAATCAAACCGGAAGGTCACCAGGGCACACCGATTTTTTTGATCCGATATTTCAGATGTCCAGATGGTCTGGTGTCGATTGCCCAGCCATTCTTTAGTGCGGCCTGTCTTCCGGATAAAACAGTCCCGGCACAGGTTCAGACTTTCTGCGACCCGGTGGTCTCTGTCCACAGGCTTAAGACCACAGGTGGTACAAACTTCAAGAAAGTTTTTTTGGTTTTTCATTTTTTCCCAGATCTCTTTTATGGCGGGCATATCCGGCTTTGGAAAGGAAAAAACTTTCATCTGTTTTGAGATATTGATCCGATATCCGAATTCTGGCTCGCTGAGCACCATATCAAATGAAAGTTCATGATTTGATATGTCAAGGCAGGTTTGTGTAATTTTTTCAGACAAAGTCTTATTGTTTGATACCTTACAATCAAGTATATCTGCAACATCCGGAGCAAGAAAACACAGGCCATGGATATCCGCATAAATACATTTGAACAAGGGGATTTTTTTTTCTAACAATTCAATGACTGCATTAAATACCTGATTGAGCGTTTCTTTTCTTGCAATCAGATCTGCCAGCCGTGTGCCGCGGGAGATCCAGTCAATGCCATTGATCCGAAAAGACAGTGTCCGCCATTTGTGTTCATGGGGTTCTGGGAAATGCCCCTTCAAAATAACCGCTGCCAGGGCTGTCTTAAAGAATGCGCCAAAATTGCAGCAATACGCATACAAGCTGACATCATTCACAGGGAGCCTGCCGTCAGCAGCTTTGTTTTTATAACATTGCTCAATACCCGACATATCCGACTTATCCGATAATTCAAAAAGTTCTGCTATACTCTTCACTTCAGTCTGGCTCTGGGTGATCTCCTTTCCAAATACCGTGGTCAATACAGTGGTGGACCGTGAACTTATTTTTAAATCCGGTTTATCTCCTCTGGAAATAGCCTCATGACAAACCGCCATCAGCCTTGCAAGTTGAGAGATTTCGGACGAATCCGGTCCCCCCAGCCCCAGCCAGAATTTAAGGTTATCTGAGCGTTTACTGGTATTATCACTGTCCGCAGTCCTGAGGTGAAAATTATCCCAGAAAATATTTAACAGCATGGAAAGCGAAAAATCTATTTTCTTAATCTTGAAAGCTGTTTTTGCGCTCAATGGTTTACCCAGGTATGCATTGACATACCGGTCAATGTCAAATGAACTCAGATCAAGCCCTTTCACGGCTGACAGCCTGAACAGAAAAAATCCGCTACGAAGAGTTTCCGGCACCCCAAGATCTTTGATCAGATACGACATCAGAGTATTAAACACAACTTTGGGTTTTTTTCGTTCGTTATGTGGTGTGTCCTTATACTCTTTTTGATATTCATCAATATAAGAAATGATCTTAAGTTTATTATTCGGGGCCAGATAAACTGCCAGCTGTTTGACCAAACGGAACTCCAACTCCCGGATCTGTTCTTGCCTAATTATTCTATGATGCCCCGACGTATCAAAAAACAGATCCTTGACCCCGGCTGGAATTTTTTTCCCCGCAATATGTTCCAGATATGTCCATGCTGATACCTTTTGAAAATCGGTGACCATTTGTGTATTATCAGGCGCCAGTTTTCCGGCATTATGCAGCAGCCCAACCGCTTCACAGGCCAGCAGCGTTTCTCGATGACTCTCTGATATATCATTCAGGTTCATTACAAAATCCTTTTTCCAGCATGGGATAAATCATGTCAAACCCGGTTATACAAGACTCGAACACCCCTTTTTTTTCAGAATGTAGCTGCAATTTGTTCTCGTTTTTCCTTGACCGGTTGATCACTGCCCTTCCAAAGCCTATTCCTCGCTTTGCGCTGAACCCGCTTTCTTGAAATACATGACCAAGACAGTGGCAGATCATCTTCATGTCTTTTTTTTTTTGCAACGGCGTGTTTGAATAATCAGCCCGGTAAAAAAGCGTGAAATACCCTTTTGCACCCCGGGGAGCAACCTCCAGAGTGACAGGATCTTTCCCTTTTCGGATTGACCGGTCATGGGGGTTGAGATTGTAATAGTCGATTGCGTTAAACACTGTGGGATAAAAAAACACTTTTCCCTGGACGCTGTTTTCTGCATCTGCCGATTCCTGTCCGAACAGCTGATTTATCCGGTCAGGATCTGCGCCATTTCCCATACCCATTCCTGCGGAACGAAAATACCCTTTCCATGTTTTTGCACTCATTTCAGGAATTTTAAACACCAGATTTTTTCTGACCGGGTTCTCAATGGGATAAAAAGGATCGTCATCCTTTGAGTGCCAGACCGAGGAAAGCGTCATGGCAAATCCGACAAAAAAACTGCCTTTGGGAAATGAACTCAACAGGGTTTGGGTCTGACTGCCAACGGGCTGGGAATATCCAAGCTGCCGGTATTGTGCATGACAGGCTTTAATTTCTTTGTTCACCCGGTTTGCAGTGGAAGTTAAAATTTTTTTGTCATTGAACTGATCTTTTCCCATGGTCATTAATTTGAAATAGTTTGTGGTTTCAATATTCCGACCTTCTTCTGGATCCGCAAATGCAAATATATTATACATCAATCGAGCCCCCTTTGTTTAAGATAGGCATCCCCCCATTGAATCTTTTCAGGTTTCAGTGACACCCCCGGCTGGTTCAACAAAGTTTCAAATTGCTTGCGAGAACCCTTTTCAGCCTTTACATACCCCCAGGTTCTTGGCAGGTTGGTATACCCATTAGCCGCATCGACCGTATGAAAGGAAAATATTTTTTTGCTGGAAGCCTGCTTTTCCCCACCCAGCCATTTTTGTTCGTTGGTGGCCCCTTGTTTGTAACAATGTGAATACCCTTGTTTTCCCACCACCTTATTGAAATCTGACCGGGTTAGAATTTGACTGGAGAACCAGATATATTTGAAATCCGGGTGTTCGCTATTATTTTCTTTTCCATCCCACGATTTGAACGATTCTAAAAATGACATGATGCCGTCTTGTTTACAGGAAGTGGGAGTCAATTTTAGGTCACAGATTCCAAAATTCACATGGCTGTTTCGCACCCGCCCATCTACACTATATCCTTCTATGTTTTTATTATCTTGGGACGAAGGTTTGAGCACGGTTCGGCCGCCGATTGACCCATGGTTTGAAATAAACTTGAAAACCATATCAAGCAAAGTTTTTTCCTGAACCGTCACCGGCATGACCGGCCGATCATGAACCTGGACATAAAAAGGTTCGCCCTTTTCGATTTTTTGTAATCCTTCCCCGGTTATCTTAAAAACACCTCCCAGGCGGAACCGGGAAGCAAAACCATTGCAGCCGAATAAAAAACAGGCCGGACATATCTGACCCTGGATATGCGATATCGGATTTTCTTTTTTTAACGCCTCACCATTTTTAAGGATGCAGGCAGAACCGCTTGTGGGATCACAGGCATAGCCCCCCAATCCCCGGATCAGTGCTTCATACCACCAGCGGATGCTGCCTTTTAAACCCGACAAATTGAGCCGGTTCAAGCCTTGATTATAAATATTTTTCTGGTACAGGTTATCCATCCAGAGGCTGGTAAAGGGTGTGATTTCTAATTTCAATGGTCAATCCTTTTTTGCAAAAAAAGAGTCTGATACTGATGTTGCCACTGATTCATGCCAGATAAACCGTGGCATTCATAACACATATATGCAATATTAATAGAAAACAAGATTTTTTATTCAACAATCTAATTTTAAAAAACAGGTCCGGACCTGATGTCATTGCTGAATCTAAATTCCTTATTTTTGCCCATGTTTTTTTGGCCCTTTGTTTTGGGTCATATCCATCCTTCACAATAAAGAATATTGTTTCTGTTTTAGTTATGGCAAAAGAGAATTCAAATCATTCTTCTTTTTTTAATCATACTCTCTACCCCCGAATATATTCCTTCCATACGGATCTTCGCTGGAGGATGGCTTGGTCTACTACTGAACTGTCCATTCCATATTTCAAACGGGATAAGGTTTTAATTTTGTCTGCAGTCCCTGAGTGATATGGTGTTTTGTTTACACTTGTTTTTATACTGAATGGTGACAGTGCATTATTTTTTTGTTGCATCCGGACATACCCGTGCCAGTTGGGTAATGCAATTATATCCTGTTCGGCAAAAGAAGGCTCAAAAGATGCAGCCATTTTTTTTGCATCTTCCTGACCTAGTCGAAACACTATGGTTTGTCCAACATTTCCCAGCAGTGCTGATAATAAATTATCTCTGGTACCAACACTGGATTTTGTTAGTTGGGCAGCATACTGGGTTGCCAATACAAGCCCTAAACGGTATTTTCTCGCCTCAGAGAGAAGCTCCATAAAATTTTCAGCAGGAAGATTATGTGCTTCATCAATATAAATAAAAAACTCCCGCCGTTTTGAAAGAGACAACTCTCCTCTTTTCATTGCTGCAAGTTTAATGCGGCTGACAATCATGTTGGCAAGCAAGGCAGATGTTACGCC
>Ga0307929_1002403_pt1 | contig 12164 bp, 11 predicted proteins | sample AceLakmetage1330_FD_203160 | JGI IMG/M metagenome (GOLD analysis project Ga0307929, IMG submission 203160) | Saline water microbial communities from Ace Lake, Antarctica - #1330 | ecosystem: Environmental > Aquatic > Non-marine Saline and Alkaline > Saline | place: Antarctica: Ace Lake...
CGTCATGACCATGTTCGGCATTGTCGCGCTCGGCTTCATGTGGGCACAGATGGCCAAGACGGCTCAGGCCAAACTGGACGCAGGTGAAGGCAACCCGGAGTTCTTCAAGCGCAAACTCATCCTCGCCCGCTTCTGGATGGAACGCGAAATGCCCATGACCGCCTCTCTCAAGGTCCGCGCCACGGCTGGTGCCAGCACCCTGATGGAGCTGGATGCCGCCAACTTCTAACGGCTCCGGTCACACTTTACGCAACGTCTGCGGCGGCAAAGAGGACTCCTCTTTGCCGCCGCTTTGCGTTATGGCCTTTCTCAACACATCAATTTGAGGGAACCCAGCCATGAAAAACCTGTTCGACATTTCCGGCAAAGTCGCCATCGTCACCGGCGGTAGCCGCGGCATCGGCGAGATGATCGCCCAGGGCTTCGTGGAAGCAGGCGCCAAGGTCTACATCACCGCCCGCAAGGCGGAAGCCTGCGATGCCACCGCCGCCCGCCTCTCGGAGCTTGGCACCTGCATCTCGCTTCCCTTTGACCTTTCAAGTGTTGAAGGCGTCACAGCCTTCGCCAAGGAAATCGCCAGCCGCGAGGAAAAACTCGACATCCTCGTCAACAATGCCGGCGCCGCATGGGGCGAGCCGCTGGACCAGTATTCCGAAAAAGGCTGGGACAAGGTTTTTGATATCAACCTCAAAGGCCCGTTCTTCCTGACCCAGCAGCTGCTGCCACTGCTGCGCAAAGCCGCAACCCATGAGGCACCGGCCCGCATCATCAACACCGCGTCGATCAACGGCATCAACCCGCCGATCCTCGAAACCTATGCCTATTCCTCATCCAAGGCCGGCATGATCATGCTGACCCGCCACCTCGCAGGCCAGCTGGCAAAGCAGAACATCCTCGTCAATGCCATTGCACCGGGTCCGTTCCCGTCCAACATGATGGCCGCGACGTTGGCTGAAATGGGTGATGCCATCAAGGCCTCGAACCCGCGCGGCCGCATCGGTGAGCCGGAAGACATCGCAGGCGTCGCCATCTTCCTCGCGTCGCGCGCCTCCGCCTACACAACAGGCGCCTGCATCCCCTGTGACGGCGGCGACAGCCAGGTCTAACTTCGGTCAGCACCGATTTCAGATACAAAAAGGGCGGCCTCTGATTTTCAAATTCAAAGGCCGCCCTTATTGCATCAACCGGTAACGGATTACTCGGCGGCCTGCGCCCGGCCTTCAGCTGAGGCGCAGTGATTGCCAATCTCGTCAACCAGCCGCACCATCAGTTCCTTGGGCATGTCGTGGCCCCAGCCGGCGATTTCCACCATGCGGGCACCGGAGATGTTGGCCGCCGTATCGCGTCCACCTTCCACACGCACCAGCGGATCATCCGTGCCGTGCAACACCAGCACCGGGCATGAGATCGTCTTGATGCGATCACGCCGGTCACCATCCGCAACAATCGCCGCGTACTGCCGCGTCGTACCTTCAGGATAGTAGGAGCGATCAAACGACTCTGCCGCCTTCTCACGCGCTTCATCGTCTGGCGCCGGATAGGCCGGCGATCCGATTGCCTTGCGCACACCGATCGAGTGCTCGATCACCGTTTCGCGTTCTTCATTGGCCGGGCGCGACAGCAGTGCCGTCATTGCCTCTTCGCTCGCCTGCGGCAATTCCAGATTGCCGGTCGTCGAGAAGATCGAGGTCATGGACTTGAACCGGTCCGGCCAGCCAGCGGCTGCCACCTGAACGATCATCCCACCCATGGAGCCGCCCGCTATGTGTGCCTTGTCGATGCCAAGCGTATCCAGCACGCCCACCGCATCCGCTGCCATGTCGGTCAGCGTATAGGGCACCTTCGGGTCTTCCCCGGCAAGAATTTTGCCCAGTACTTCACTCACATCGGGCATGCCCAGTTCAGGGAATTTCTGCGACAGCCCCACATCGCGATTGTCAAACCGCAGCACATGAAAACCGCGTGCGGCGAGCCCCTCCATCAGTTCCACCGGCCACTGAATAAGCTGCGCGCCGAACCCCATCACAAAAATGATGGCGGGGTCGTTCTTGTCACCAAATGTTTCGACCTCAATGTCGATACCGTTTGCCTTGATCTGCATCCTGTCGCCTCCCAGCGATTAGTTTGTTTTTGAATTCTATTCGGCCGCCGCGCGGCCTGCTTCAACCTCGCGGCAAAAGCCGCCAACCTTGTCCAGATAGACCGGCACCAACGCTTCCGTGAAATCATGCGCCATGCCTTCAACAATCTCCAGCCGCGCACCGGGAATGGCCGCAGCCGTATCCTTGCCACCTTCAACCGGCACCAACGGATCATCCGACCCATGCAGGACCATGGCCGGTGCCGTCACCTTTGCCAGCGCGGCATTGCGCGCCGGGGCTGCCAGAATAGCCAGCACCTGACGGCCAAACCCTTCAGGGCATACCATCCGGTCCACAACCTTGGTGGCCGTCGCCCGCAACTCATCGTCAGTTGCCGGATATTTCGGTGAGCCGATCACTTTCCACATATTCATGCCCTGCGCGATCATCCCCTCGCGGCTGGTATCTGCAGGCGGCGTCAGCAAGGCACCCATTGCCTCGGGCTTTGCTGGCGGCACATCAGGATTGCCGGTTGTGGACATGATAGAGACCAAGCTCTTGACCTTGGCAGGATGCCGCGTCGCCACAAGCTGTGCGATCATGCCGCCCATGGATGCACCTACTACGTGTGCCTGGGAAATGCCGAGCGCATCCATCAGCCCGGCGGCATCATCCGCCATGTCATCCAGCGAATAGGGCGAGATAACCGGCTGGCCGGACAGCTGCGCGGTAACCGCGCCCATCACATCCGGCACACCGGCTTCATCGATCTTGCTCGACAGACCCACATCGCGGTTGTCATAGCGAATGACATGAAAACCCATATCCGCAAGACCGGTGCAAAATGAATCCGGCCACATCACGAGCTGGCAGCCAACACCCATGATCAGCAGTAAGGCCGGGTTCTTGGCGTCCCCAAAGGTTTCATATTCCAGTGTCAGCCCATTGGCTTTGGCCTGAGGCATGGCGTTTCTCCTGTTGAAAGTGCTTTTTGTTCATTTTTCAGCGCCGAGCCTAGCAACTCGCTGACAGGGTTGAAAGCACCGCAAAAAAGCCCTTGGGCACAGGCATCCGCCCGCGTTAGCGTGCCCGGCAACAATTAATGACTGTTTCGAGGAATAGCCCAATGACCGCAGCACCCCTTGCATTTGACCTCTTCTGGTCGTTCCGCTCGCCGTATTCCTATCTGGCGACACCTCGCCTGCGCGAGCTTGGAAAAACCCACGATGTCACCATCAATGTGCGGCCCGTCTATCCCATCGCCGTGCGGATTCCCGGCTTCTTCAAGACCGTCAATCCGCAATGGCCGCCCTATCTGCTCAAGGACACCGTCCGCGTCGCCCAGATGCAGGACATTCCCTATGCCTGGCCCAGCCCGGATCCCATCGTGATGGACATATCCACCGGTGAAGTCCCCGCCGAGCAGCCCTATATCAGCCGCCTTACCCGCCTGGGCGTTGCAGCTGCTGAAGCGGGCAAAGGCATCGACATGGTCTACGAAGTCAGCCGCGTCATTTTCGGCGGCACCAGGAACTGGCATGAGGGCAGTCATCTTAAAGACGCCGTTGCCCGCGCCGGGCTTGACCTTGCCGAACTGGATGCAAAGATTGAAGCTGATCCGGCGCGATTTGAAAAAGTGATCGAAGAAAATGAAGCTGCACAGAAAGCAGCAGGTCACTGGGGCGTCCCACTTATGGTATTTGAAGGTGAGCCGTTCTTTGGACAGGATCGGATCGAGGCGCTCATCTGGCGCATGAAGCAGCACGGTCTGAAAGCCAAATAAAAAGGAAGCCCCCTGCCGATGCAGCGCAATCTTCAAGCCATGGCCGCCCGCCGCCATGATCTTCTCATTATCGGCGGCGGCATTACCGGCGCCTGCATTGCGCGCGATGCCGCCCTGCGTGGGCTATCGGTGGCTCTGGTTGAAAAGAACGACTTTTCCTCCGCCACCAGTTCGGGCTCCTCCAAGCTGGTGCATGGGGGTCTGCGCTACCTTGCCAATTTCGAATTAAGCTTGGTGCGTGAATCCCTGCGCGAGCGTCGCACCTGGGAAGCAATCGCCCCGCATATGGTCACACCCCTGCCGTTTCTCATTCCGCTTTACGGTGCGGCCTCCACACTCACCCTCAAGATCGGCCTGACGCTCTATGACATCCTGTCCTATGACCGCAATCGGCTGGCCGATCCGGACAAACACATGCCCCGCCACAAGCGCATCTCACGCGCTGAAGCCCTCAAACGTGCCCCGTGGCTTAAACAGGACGGGCTTACCGGCGCGATGATCTATTACGACTGCCAGATGTATTCGCCCGAACGCATCGGCATCGAATGCATCGGCGACGCATCCGACAAAGGCGCGCAGATTGCCAATTACGCGCAGGTGAGCGAAATCCTCACGCAAGGCAACGGCAATGCCCGCAAGGTCACCGGCGCACGCGTCACCGACCTGCTGGATGGCACCACCCATGACATCGGAGCCGACCTCACCATCAATGCCACCGGCCCCTGGGGCGACATGGTGATGGCATTGGCGGAGCAGGATGGCGCACCCGCACGCAGCCTTATCCGCTCCAAGGGCATCCACCTCATCACCCGCAAGCTGACCGACAACATGGCGCTGGCCGTTCAGTCAAAGCTCGGCGGGCATTTCTTCGTCATTCCCTGGCGCGACCACACCATCATCGGCACCACCGATGTCGTGTTCAAAGGCAAGCCGGATGATCTGGGCGTCAGCGAGAAGGACATTGCGGACTTCATCGCCGTCATAAATGACGGCCTGCCCAGCCTCAACCTGACCCGCGACGACGTGGAGCATTTCTACGCCGGCCTGCGCCCGCTCGTGGATACCAATCCGAATGCGGACGGTGAGGATGGCGAGAAAGACAGCTACGGCGCCTCACGGGCTGCTGAAGTGTTCGACCATGCGGATGAAGGCCTCGAAGGCCTGCTGTCAGCCCTTGGCGGCAAATGGACCACCTCACGGCATCTGGCCGAACAGGTCGTGGATTTGTCGCTGGAGAAGCTGGGTTACACCAAAGAGCCCTGCACGACGGCACAAACGCCTGTGCAAGGTGGTGAGATCGATCGCTATGCCGAATTTGAGGCTGCCGCCGTCAAGCGGTTGTCCGATCTGTCACCGGAGATCGTCCGCAATCTGGCCCGTAATTATGGAAGCCGCATAGATGACGTGGTAGGCATCGCCAAGCAGGAAGACCGCCCGGACTTGCTGGAGCCGCTGTCCAATTCCACCGTCACCATCGGCGCACAAGCGCTCTATTCGGTGCGGACTGAGATGGCCCGCACGCTGGAAGACGTTGTTCAGCGCCGCACCGGCCTTGGCACGCTGGGAGACCCGGGCCACGACACACTGAAGCGAATCACAGATATTATGGGGGATGAACTGGGTTGGGATGCAGGCGAGCGAGCACGCCAGATCGAGCAGGCAAAACGACGCTTCGTCACCCGTGACGATGCGGCGGCCTGAGCACCCATGACCTCAGCACACAACCCAGAACCGCCTGTAACCGGCACACCGCAAAAGCCCCACGCCCTGCGCTTAGGCTCCAAGGTGCATGTGATCGCCAATCCGAAGTCGGCCGGCGGATCCACCGGGGCACGATGGGAAAAGCTTCTGGCAACCCTCAACCGCGCGATTACCCCCGTGACCGGCCGCCCGGTTGAAATTTCACTTACCTCAGCCCCCTGGGACGCCGCGCGGCTGACCAGCCAGGCCCTGCACGCAGGGGCCGAGCAGATCATCGCCGTTGGCGGCGACGGCACCATCCATGAATGCATCAACGGCTTTTTTGAAAACGGCCGCCTCATCAATCCTGATGTCGTGCTCGCCATCATGCCGGCAGGCACCGGCGGGGATTACCGCCGCACATTCAATATTCCCACAGCGCCCGACGATGCAGCCGATATCTGCGCCAATGGCGATGCCCGCTTTGTCGATCTGGGACGCATCAGTTTCATCGCCGATGACGGCAGCAAGGCAACGCGCTATTTCAACAATATCGCGTCATTTGGCCTTTCTGGTGTTGTCGACCGCGCCGTCAACAATGCCAGCTGGCAGAAACTTTTTGGCGGCTGGTTCACTTTCGCATGGTGCACCTTTTGGGCCGCCATTCGCTACAAGCCGCAAACCGTCCGCATCAAGATGGATGAACGCTACGACGAACTTTTCAACGTCGGCACCGCCGCAGTCGCGATCGGACAGTATTTCGGCGGCGGCATGCATATGGCGCCCATGTCGGAACCCGACGACGGCGTGTTTGACGTGATCATCATGGTGGACACGACTGTGAAAGATCTGTTTGCGGGCGACGGTGACATCTACAAGGGGACCCACATACAAAGTCCCAAAGTCATTGCCACCCGCAGCCGTTCATTGCTGGCGCTGCCGCTTGATGAATCCGCCGAGGTGCTGGTTGATATCGACGGTGAAGCACCGGGACGGTTGCCGGCAAGTTTTGAAATTGTACCGAGCGCCATCAAGCTGCGCTGCTAGCCTGAAGCTGGCAGATCGACCAAGAAGCAAGACCACATAGGGGGGCAACACACATGACCATCGACCGCACAAGCCTGCGCTGGAACGGATGGGGCCCCGCAAAGCAGCCCGACGCCTTGCCGAAAGGCGCACCCGCATGGGACTGGATAGCCGACGCCCTCGGCATGACCACCCCCCTGCCGGAAACGCTCGCAAAGCCGCTTGCGGATTGCACGCTCCCCACTTCCGGCCTTGACGGGGAAACCCGGCTGGAACTTGAGCGCATCGTCGGCGCCAATCAGGTGCATACCGGCGATTACGAACGCGCCTTCCATGCGCGCGGCAAGAGCTATCATGACCTGCTCTACATGCGCGCCGGTGACATCTCCAACGCACCCGATGCCGTCGTCTATCCACGCAGTGCAGATGAAACCCAGGCGCTGGTTGAGTGTGCCGCCGCCAGGAACATTGTTCTGGTCCCCTTCGGTGGTGGCTCCAGCGTCGTCGGCGGCGTCACTGGCCGCGAAGGCGACGAGCAGCGCATCTGCGTCAGCGTTGACACCACCCTTATGTCCGCGCTGGTCTCAGTCGACGACATCGCCATGACAGCGACCGCACAGGCAGGCATTTATGGCCCAGCCCTTGACCGCGCATTGGCTGCACATGGCGTACGCCTTGGCCACTACCCACAGAGCTTTGAGTATTCGACCCTTGGCGGCTGGATAGCTGCACGCGGTGCGGGCCAGAACTCAAATCGCTACGGCAAAGCCGAAAAGTGGCTCGTGTCGGCCAATGTCGCGACCCCCACCGGAACATGGCGTACGGAAGCAACGCCTGCATCCGCTGCCGGGCCCAACCTCAACCAGATTCTTGCCGGTAGCGAAGGTACGCTGGGCATCATCACCGAAGCCACATTCAAGGTGCATGATATTCCCGAGACTGAGGATTATCGCGGCTATCTGTTCCGCTCCTTTGAAGAAGGCGCCGAAGCCATTCGCCGCATCGTGCAGGCGGAAATCCCCGTCGCCATGCTGCGCCTGTCCGACAAGGACGAAACCTATTTCTTCCGCACCCTCTCAAGTGCCGGACACGAGAAGGGCGTCAAGGACAACCTGACCGACGCCTATTTGCGTCTGCGCGGCTATGCGGACCGCCCCTGCGTGATGCTGGTGGGCATGGAAGGCCAGGCCGCCAATGTCTCCCATGCCCGCGACCGGGCCAGCCGCATCATCTCAGCATGCGGCGGCATGCATGTCGGCAAGTCACTCGGCGCAAACTGGAAGGCAGGGCGCTTCCATGGCCCCATGGTGCGTGACCCGATGATGGATCACGGGCTGGGCGTTGATACGCTTGAGACATCAACCTTCTGGCCGAACATCCAGAACCTGCATCAATGCGTTACCCACGCACTCAACCAGTCGATTGCCGAAACGCTGGGTGATCCCGGCCGCAAGGGCATCGTCATGGCCCATATCAGCCATTCTTATGCGGACGGCGCGAGCCTCTATTTCACCTTCGTGTTCCCGCGCAGGCTGGATGCAGGCCTTGACGGTGAAACCGCGCAATGGCGGACCATCAAGCGCGCCGCGTCGGATGCGATCCTCGCCAATGGCGGCACCATCTCGCATCACCATGGCGTCGGCACCGATCACGCCCCCTGGCTTGGCCAGGAAAAAGGCCCCATCGGCATGCAGATGCTCAAATCGCTGAAATCCAGCATTGATCCGCAAGACGTGATGAACCCCGGCAAGCTGCTGGGCTGAACGTCCCCGCGGGCCGATCCCGGCTCAAGGCCGGGATCACCCTTACCTCGCACCACCCTCAAAGCAGGCCTAGTCAACCAGCGCCGCAGCCAGCTTTTGCGAGGCAACCTTCACCGCCTGGCGCGCAACGTCGAGCACGCCCTGCATGTTGAAGAAGCCGTGGATCATGCCTGGATAATTGATGTACTCGGCTTTCGTGCCCGCTGCGTTGAGCGCATCCGCATAAGCCTTGCCTTCATCACGCAGCGGATCAAATCCCGCCGTGATCACATAGGCCGGCGGCAGGCCCGACAAATCCTTCGCACAGAGAGGCGACGCCGTTTCTTCCGACCGCGCAGCATCATTGTCGCCGAAATACTGTGACTCAAACCACCGCATGGTTTCCTTCTCGAGGAAATACCCTTCGGCAAATTCATTGCGCGAGCCCCATTTCTCCGCATCCGTCATATCGGTTGTCGGATAGATAAGGAGCTGGAACGCAATATGCGGGCCCTTCTTGGCGCGCGCCATCAGCGAGACGACCGCAGCAAGGTTGCCACCCGCACTGTCACCCGCAACCGCAATCGCATTGGGATCGATACCAAGCTTGCCTGAATTGGATTCAACCCACGCAGCTGCCGCATAACAGTCTTCCGCGGCTGCCGGATAGCGATGCTCCGGCCCCATGCGGTAATCGACTGCTACCACGCGCACACTTGCTTCATTTGCAAAGGTCCGACACAGCGCATCATGCGTACCAAGCCCACCGATCGTAAATCCGCCGCCGTGAAAGAACACAAGGCAGGGCAGCGCCGAACCGCCACCGGCAACCGGCGTATAGACGCGCGCGGGAATATCGCCCGCAGGCCCGGGAATGGAAATATCCTCGGTCTTGCCGATGGGCACATCCTGCATGTCCAGCACTGCCGCCATGCCCTCATAGCTGGCCCGCGCATCCGCTAGCGGCATATCCCACAGTTTGGGTGCCTCGTTTTCAGCAAGCCCCGCTAGCAAAGCCTCAACCTGAGGATCAAGTGACATAAGAGTTTCCTCGAATTATTAATGTGATTTTCCTGTTGGCGGCAGTTTAACCGGAAAATGCGCCGTCACTGGAGAGATATATTTCCTCCGCCTCGGTAGGTGTACGGCCAAGAAGCGGGTTGCGATGGGGAAAGCGGCCGAACCGGTGAATGAGATCACGGTGCAGCTGTGCGAATTTCAGCGTGGCGGCATTCGCAGGAAGGCGCTCGCGCACCAGTTCCACACACAGATCCTGATCCGCAATATCTTCTGAATGCATCAAGGGCATATAGAACCATGAACGTTCGCCTTCGGGCAGTGCCATGTCATGCCCCGCGTCAATGGCCGCCAACGCGGCCGCGCGCGCAAGCGGATCATATTTGAATGCCTCACCTGAATTGCGATGCAGATTGCGCGGAAACTGATCGAGCAGGATCACCACGGCAAGCATACCGCGTGGCGTCGCACACCAATGCGCAAATTCACCACGCGCTGCAACTTCCACTGCATCACCAAAGCGGCGCTTTATCTCCGCATCAAATGCATCATCCTTCTGGAACCATTTTTCAGATCCCGCAGACAGCCAGAAATTCACAACGTCCTGCGCTGTTGTATTGCTCATGTCAGCATCTCCATATGCCCGCCGGCGCACAAACGCATCCCGTCATGGTCAAGACCCCAGGGCCGGGATCATGGCCACAAGCCCGCTGCTGATCATTCCCATCGCAATGGACACCAGAACCATACCCATGATGCGGGTCACCACCGCCATGCCATTCGGCCCGATCCAGGATGCGATGGGTTTCGAGAACCAGAACAAGATCCCGATAAACACGCAGAGCCCGATGACCAGCAAAGACATATCAATGCGCGCCCAGATGCCTGGGTGGCGCTGTGCACCAACCAAGGCCGTCGCAATGGTACCCGGCCCCGCCACAATAGGGATGGCAAGGGGGACAATGGCAATGGAGTCTTTGGTCCGCGCATATTCACGCTCGGACGCGCTGGTCTTGTGATCTTCCTTGTTGAACAGCATATGCAGTCCGATCAGCAGAACGATAACGCCACCCCCCGCCCGCAATTCATTGACGTTGATTCCAAAGAACTGCATCAAGGCACCGCCGCTCCAGATCACAATCAGCAACGTAACCGCACAGGCAATGGCGCATTTGCATGCAATGGCACGGGTTTCAGCGATCGAGTTTTTTGCGGTCATGCCCGCAAAAATTCCCACATTGCCGAGCGGGTTCATCATTGAGAAGAGCGCGGCCAGCATGGTGCCAAATGCGATGTCGTCCATCATAGGTTCTGGTCTTTCATTTGCGGAATGTATGGCCGATTGTACGGTCAATCCTGCCCCACACCTATGAGGCTGACAATTTGGAAACGCTCCTGCCGCTCGCAAAAAAAGTTGCCGAAACACTCAAGGCCCGCAGCGAAAGCATCGCCATTGGTGAGAGCGCCGGTGGCGGGCTCGTTTCCGCTGCTCTTATTGCACAACCTGGTGCCTCTGCATTTTTTCTGGGTGGCACCGTCATCTATACACCGCAGGCAGGCCGCGCCTTGCGTGACCGCACAACGCTCAACTTGAAGGGCCTTGAGCCGCTGACACCCGCTTTTGCACAGGAGCTGGCAGACGGCTATCGGCGGCAGATGCAATGCCAGTGGACGACAAGCGAAATGGGAGCTGCCGGCCCGGCAGGCTCGCCCTATGGCCCAAAGCCCGGAACAGCTGTCGTTGCCGTCTCTGGCCCCATCTCCCGCGCCCGCATGGTTGAAACCGGCAGCGCCGACCGCATCACCAATATGCGCGCCTTTGGCCGGGCGCAGCTTGAATTGCTGATTGAGTGCCTCACCGAGGCGCAATAAAAGCGAAGAACGCCACCCCAGCATGTGACAGGGTGGCGTTCTTGTTTGCGCCCTAGATGACGATAACACCGTCGCCAGGGTCATCCGCATACAACCTATCGACGAGATGCGCGCGGCGCTCCAGCGTTGCGCGCTGATTGATATAGCCCTTGTCGGTAATCTCATGCCCGTCGATTGAGGGCGGTTCCGCCATAAGGTGGATGCGTTTGACGCGTCCCGATGAACCACCCGCATCCCTGTTGAACGCGGCCACCTTCGCTTTGACAGCCTCAACCACCTTGGGATGAGCAACAATCTCTTCCGGCGTCGCCGCCCCTTGAGCCAGTTCCGTGACGGCTGCCATGTTCGGCCATGCCAGCAGCGCCACATAAGGCTTGTCCAGCCCGCAGACTACGGCGTCCTGCAGTATGGGTGACGCTGCCGCCACCGCATCCGCACGCAACGTGCCTGCCGACACCCAGGTGCCGGACGAAAGCTTGAAATCCTCCGTCACACGGCCGTCAAAAATGAGCCCTTGCGCAGGGTCTTCAGGGTCCACGAATTTTCCCGCATCACCCAACTTGTAAAAGCCGTCTTCATCAAACGCGTCGGCCGTTTTTTCAGGATCATTGAGATACCCCTGCGTCACAGTCGGACCTTTGACGCGCACTTCCATTTTGGTGCCGTTGGGCACCAGCTTCAGCGTAAGACCCGGCAGCGGCAGGCCGATCAGGCCCACACGCTCCGTGATCCAATGCACAACGGTAACGCCCTGAGTCTCTGTTGCCCCATACATGGTCGTGAACGGCATGCGCATGCCCGTCTCAGCAATCGCCAGCGCCTGCATCCGATCATAAAGATCGTTGGAAAGCGTTGCCCCGCCATAGGCCATGTATTTGAGCTTGGCGAAGAAAGATTTGCGCAAGCTCTCATCGCGTTCCAGCGCATCCGCCAGCATGGCGAATGCAATCGGCGCAGACCCAA
>Ga0307929_1002405_pt1 | contig 12157 bp, 8 predicted proteins | sample AceLakmetage1330_FD_203160 | JGI IMG/M metagenome (GOLD analysis project Ga0307929, IMG submission 203160) | Saline water microbial communities from Ace Lake, Antarctica - #1330 | ecosystem: Environmental > Aquatic > Non-marine Saline and Alkaline > Saline | place: Antarctica: Ace Lake...
GAGTAAGCCATGATAAGCAAAGAATTAAGCGCAACATTGGGTGCGGCAGTGAAAGAGGCCAAGAAAAGGCGCCACGAATATGTCTGTGTGGAGCACGTCCTCTATGCCATCCTGAAACATGGCAAAGGTGCTGAAACCGTCAAAGAGTGCGGCGGAAACACTGAAAATATAAAAAAGAATCTGGATATTTTTTTCAAGGAAAAAATGGAGGCCATGGATGAGGATAGAGAGTATGTCCTCCAGCAGACCATCGGGTTCCAGCGTATGATCCAGCGGGCCATTAACCATGCCCGTTCCGCCGAAAAAGCTGAGGTGAATCTGGGGGATATCCTGGCTTCGATTTTCCAGGAAAAAGACTCCCATGCCGCCTTTTATCTGGAGGCCGAGGGCATCACCCGTCTGGATGTGCTCAATTACATCTCCCACAATACGGCCCCCGGGCCAAGATCCTCGGCTCCGGGGCTTAGGCCCATCAGACCCGCAGGGAAGCCCGGGCAAAAAACCCAAAAAGAAACACCCCTTGAAATGTTCACCGTTGATCTCTTGAAAAAAGCGGCCGATGGCAAAATTGATCCCCTCATTGGAAGGGAAATTGAAACAGACAGGGCCATGCAGGTACTGTGCAGACGGCGAAAAAACAACCCCATATTTGTGGGGGATCCCGGTGTGGGAAAAACCGCCCTTGCCGAAGGCCTTGCCCTGAAGGCCTTTGAAAAAAAAGTGCCGGATTTTCTCAAAAACGCTGAGATGTTTGCCCTGGACATGGGATCACTTCTTGCCGGTACCAAGTACCGGGGGGACTTTGAACAGCGCTTAAAAGACGTTATCACTGCCCTGGAAAGTAAAGATAATGCCCTGTTGTTCATTGATGAAATCCACACCGTGGTGGGGGCAGGTGCCACCAGCAGTGGCTCCATGGATGCCTCCAATATTTTGAAACCTGCCCTGACCACGGGCAATCTGCGCTGTGTGGGCTCCACCACCTATGAAGAGTACAAAAATCACTTTGAAAAGGACCGGGCCCTTTCCCGACGATTTGAAAAAATTGAAGTGCCGGAACCCTCGGTGGAAGAGACCATTGAGATTTTAAAGGGACTCAAGGGCTGCTACGAAGAACACCATGGATTAATCTACACCGATGAAGCTCTGGAAGCGGCGGCCAGACTTTCTGCCAAGCATATCAATGACCGTTTTCTTCCAGACAAGGCCATTGATGTCATTGATGAAACAGGGTCTTTGGTGCGGCTGTCAGACAATGCCCGGCGTAAAAATATTCTGGTGGGGGACATTGAAAAAACCGTTGCCAAAATGGCCAAAATACCGGCCTCCAGTGTAACGGCAACGGATAAATCCAACCTTGAAAATCTTGACAAAAAATTGGGTCAGGTAATTTTTGGCCAGGACAATGCCGTTGATACACTGACCACCGCCATCAAGCGATCCCGGGCCGGGCTTTCTGCCCCGGACAGACCCATTGGATCATTTTTATTCACCGGCCCCACCGGGGTGGGTAAAACCGAGGTGGCCCGTCAACTGGCCTTTAACATGGGGATCAATTTCCTGCGGTTTGACATGAGCGAATACATGGAAAAACATGCGGTATCCCGACTCATTGGGGCCCCCCCCGGCTATGTGGGGTTTGAACAGGGCGGCATCCTCACGGATAATATCCGCAAACATCCCCACTCTGTGCTGTTACTGGATGAGATTGAAAAAGCCCACCAGGATCTGTTTAACATCCTGCTCCAGGTGATGGACTATGCCACCCTGACAGATAACAACGGAAAATCGGCTGACTTTAGAAACGTGGTAATCATAATGACCTCCAATGCCGGTGCCCGGGACATGACCGCCAACAAGATTGGATTTGGGGATCAGATGGATGATGTCAAGGCCAAGGGTTCCCGGGCCGTTAAACGCACATTCAGCCCCGAGTTCAGGAATCGTCTGGATTCCATAATTCAGTTCAACGCCTTGTCCCAGGAGATCATGGAGCTCATCGTGGACAAAGATATGAAGGCCCTGAGGGAGCTGTTAAAACCCAAAAAAGTCACCTTGAAGTACACTGCCAAAGTAAGATCCTGGCTGGCCCGGGAAGGATATGATCCCAAGTTTGGTGCCCGTCCCCTGGACCGGGTGATCCAGACCCGGATAAAAGACAGGCTCACCGATGAAATTCTCTTTGGTCAGTTGGAAAAAGGAGGCACAGTGTCACTGGGGCTCCGTAACAACGAACTTTCTTTTAACTACAAAAAATAAATGCCGGTTTTTAGATTATCCGAGGCCCTTATTTTCCCACCGGCCCACCTGGCCCGGAAGGATGGATTATTGGGCGTTGGGGGAGATCTCTCTTCCCAGCGCCTGATTCTGGCCTATGAAAACGGTATTTTCCCCTGGTTTTCCCAAGGAGAGCCCGTTTTATGGTGGTCCCCAGACCCCCGGATGGTTCTCTATCCCCGCAGTATCAATATCTCCAGAAGCCTGGGCAAATGCATTCGGAGAAATCAATTCACCATCACCATGGATCAGTGTTTTAACGCAGTGATCACGGCATGTGCCCGCTCCCGCACAAAAAAGGGGGAAGACACTTGGTTGGTGGATGGCATGATCCCGGCTTACACCCGTCTCCATGAAAAAGGGGTGGCCCATTCCGTGGAAACGTGGCAGAACAACGAACTTGTGGGGGGGCTTTATGGGGTCTCACTGGGCCGTACTTTTTTTGGGGAATCCATGTTTTCCCTTGTGAGTAACAGCTCTAAGGTTGCCCTGGCAGCTTTGTGCCATCACCTGACGGCCCTGAAATTTGATTTCATTGATTGCCAGGTGGCCACCACCCATCTGGCTTCCATGGGGGCTGTGGACATCCCACGGAGCCTGTTTATACAAAAACTCGCCCACTCCTTACAAAAAGAACCCGTTAAGGGACCCTGGTCCTTTAACGGGTTCTTCTAAAAGAAAGCACCGGCTTGGTGCTAACAAATAATGAAATCAACCTGATTTAATCGTCATCGGGAACGCGCACCACCAGAACAGGTACTTGGGATCGTCGAAGAACCCGCTTGGTGATACTGCCCATCATCACATCTGCCAGGGTGGAGTGCCCCTGGCTTCCCATGACAATGAGATCACAGTTTCGCTCCTTACTCTGTTTTAAAATCTCTTTTACCGGATTTCCCCGCTCAATGATAATCTCATCGGCAAGGGATGACGTGTCATTTTCCTTGCGAACATCCTGGGAAAATTGATCTAACACCTCCCGGATGAGCACATGATCCCGTTTTTTTGCAATTAAAGAGTCCCGGGTCTGGTTGTAATGGGAATTCTTAATTTCATCCCATTTATCTTGATCGATATATCCGGCAATATTTGCTTCCATGATGCTTTGTTCTTCGGGCAACACATGGAGAATGGTAATTTTTGCCTGGTAAAGGTCGGCAAGGCTCACGGCATAGGCAAAGGCATAACGTGCATTGTCCGACAGATCTGTTGGATATAAAATATTGGATACTTTTACTTGGGGTAATTTCATCTTAGCCTCATATTGTGGAAATGGGTACTGGGTAAAGCTGCCTTTTTGTATCTATTCTTCATGCTTTCACATTGAAAAAAGCACTTTACACCTTTCTGAAATAATTTCCACAAAATAAAGAAATTTGTTCAGGGAGTGTAAAGTACTTTTTAAAACTTTTGATTATCAGGCAGCTTTTTTCTGAAACATACCTTTAATGTAATCAATCCAGATAAAGCTGAAAAACCAGGAATAGGCCCAGGTACCAAAAACGATGAAAATAAAGGCCTTGGTGATATCCATGGTGGAGCCGTTCAAGGAAAATCCGGGCACATATCCAAAAAGCAGCGGCCCCAGGTAAAGGAACTTGGCAAACTTAAAGGCGGTGAAGGCCGTCTTCCACATATTGGCCTTGGCAATGGTGGCCCCGGCAAAGGCGGCAATGCACACCGGCGGCGTGATATTGGAATCCTGGGAGAGCCAGTAGACGATCATGTGGGCGGCAAGTTCGTTGACCCCAAGATGGGTCAGGGCCGGTACCGCCACAACAGCGGTGATGAGATAGGCCGCTGTCACCGGAACCCCCATTCCCAGAACCAGGGAGGCCAGTGCCACCATGATAATGGTCATCAAAAGAGAGCCGCCAGCAAGTTCGATCATGATATCTGCAAAGGTAAGTACCAGCCCGGAAAAGGTAAGCACGCCAATAATAATACCAATAATTCCAACGGTGGCCCCCACCTTGAGACTGTTTTCTGTTCCTTCCCGGGAGGCTTCAACAAATTCCTTAAACCCCATGCGGGTATCTTTTCTCACCCAACTGATGGCAATGCAGGAGACAAGACCGATGATGGCTGAATATCCCGGGGAAAAACCCGTCAGCATGAAAATGGTGATCAACACCAGGGGAAGCATATAGAACCACTGTTTCTTAAAAATCTCCATGGCGCTGTGTTCTGATTTTTCACCCACAATATTGAAACGTTTGGCTTCGTAATGCACCATGACAAACACCGAAAAAAAGTACATAAACGCCGGGAAAATGGCCACAAGCATGATTTTGGAATAGGGAAGCCCGGTGAGCTCTGCCATGATAAATCCCCCGGCACCCATGATGGGGGGCATAAACATGCCACCAATGGAGGCTGCTGGTTCAATAGCCCCGGCCACATGGGGTCTAAATCCGGCTTTTTTCATCATGGGGATGGTAAATGCTCCGGTGGAGACGGTGTTGGCAATGGCACTGCCTGAAATGGAACCAAAAAGACCACTGGCAATCACCGAGACCTTGGCAGGCCCCCCTATCTTATGACCCACAGCGGCCAGGGGCCAGTCAATGAAAAATCGCTGGGCACCGCATTTTTCCAGAAAGGCACCAAAAAGCACAAACAAAATCACATAGGTGGCAAGCACATTGGCCATGATGCCAAACACCCCATCACTCTTATAAAAAATACTGGTACACAATTCGGTGAAGGGTGCGCCTGCATGGGACACCAGATCCGGGGCCAGATATCCATACACCCCGTAAACCAGCATGATAACACCGATAAAAACAAAAACATTTCCCACCACCCGACGGGCCAACTCAATGCCGATGAGAACCCCCACAATGGCCACCATCATGTCAAACTGGGTTTCTGCGCCGGTACGGTAATTGATGGCTTCAAAGTTCAAAATCCAGTAGCCCACGCAGAAAATAGATGAGACGATTAACAAATAATCCACAATTCGCATGATGGAGGATTTGGATTTATACAGTAAAAAAATGAGAACATAGGTGATTATAACATAGATGCCCCTGTGATACTGTGTGGATGCCGGCTGTATGACTGCGGCATAGGAGTAAAAAAGTACAAGAATCACCGAGCACACATCAAATACTATTTTTTCAAATTGATTTAACTTTTCGTACACTGTTGGCCGCCTGTTGTTATGATTCTTTTTTTGGCATCCTTCATATACCCTCAAACGTAATTTGATATTTTTTTGAGGGTATATAAAGGATGCCCTTTTTTCAGTTTAAAAAACCGGCTGGTAGTGGTTTTAAAAAAAAACGGTGCAGACAAAATCGTCATCAGACCATTTCATCTGCACCATGGGGAATTATGAATTACAAGAGACCTTTTTCTTTCCAGAACTTCTCAGCACCCGGATGAAGGGGGGTCACGATTCCTTTAATACCGGTTTTAATGGCCATCTCTTTGAAAGTCTTTTTCTGGCCGATCATGTGCTTGAGGCCCTCGTCAGTGTAGATGATGGAGAGCATTTCATATACGACATCGGCAGACACATCAGCATTGGCAACCCACAGGGCTGAATCCTGAAAGGAAGGAGAGTCATAGTCAGCACCCTTGTAGGTACCGGCAGGGATGACCAGCTTTGAAAAATAGGGATATTCTTTAAAAAATCCAGAGGCTTCGGCATCCGCGCCCAGATTGACCAAGTCAATGTCATTGGTCTGGGCCGCCATGATAACCGCACCACTTGGGAATGCCGTAAACAGCCAGAAGGCATCCAATTGATTGTTTCCAAAGGCCTGGGCTGCATCATTGTAACCCATGGCATTTCTTTCAATTTTATCCCATACACCCATGTAGGAAAAGAAAAGTTCGCAATTGGCAAAGGCACCGGAACCGGCATTGCCCACGCCCACTTTTTTACCCACAAGGTCTTTTACACTTTTAATGCCGGAATCGGCACGGACAACCAGCTGACCCGGAGCGCCATAAAGATAAGATACCGCCAAAACATTTTCATATTTCTTAGTATCGTTCTTCATCTTGCCTTTACTTCCCAGCCATACATGACCGGAATAAACAACGCTCATATGCTGACGACCCGCATCTGTTTTTCTTAAATTTTCCACTGATCCGGCTGAAGACTGGGCTTGAACCTTAAAAGTTTCGGCGGCTTTAATGGGTTTATAAACCTGGATGGCATTGGCCACCACCTGGAAGGTACCACCGGCAGGACCGCCACCAAAAATAATTCTTTCTTTTGCAAATGCAGATGCCGAAAAAATCAACGACATGGCAGAAACAAGACAGATTCCTGTAATAAGAACAATGTGTTTGCGTTTCATGAAATTCTCCTTGAATTAATATGTAATACGTTGTGTTGCATGGACCTTGATCGCAAATGCTACATGATATTTTTTTAACAGCGCATTGGAAAAAGATCAATGCGGGTATTTCTGATTATAGTGTAGGTATTTTTCTTACAGATAACCTTAAAATATTGATATTAAAACGAAAAAGCAGCAACGTAGTATTTTTACCTACATTGGAATACAAAATTCTCTGATTGCCTCAGCCATTCCTTGATTGTAAAATCCGAATCATACAAATCAAGAATATGGGCTACTCACTTAAGGGGGGATATTCTCAAGGCTTTTTATGTGGGGCATTAGCTTTTAACCCCTAAAATAAAGGCTGCTAAGACGCTTGATTTAAAAGGCTGTCCCGCCTTAAGTGGGTAGCCAGAATATGCCATAATCGACACTGTTAAATTGTATATAACATACATGGCAGTCACCACTGCCACAACGAAAAATGAAAGTCTTTTAATTCCAGCGTGTTGGTGAGACTTTCTTATAAAACGGGCATGTCCTGCCGGACACAACGAATATTGAAAATGATATCATGCCGCCCCCCCCCCCCGAAGGGCAATGGGCCCGGCCCGGAACCGTAGACGGCCCAATTGGCCGGTTCCTATTGCCCCTCGGGGGGGGGGCTCTGCTGAGGTTGCCTGGAAATTTTATTTTCTAATAAACATACATGGCAGTCACCACTGCCACAACGAGAAATGAAAGTCCTTTAATTTTAGTATGTTGCTGAAACTTTCTTATAAAAAAATCAAAGAGGAGAAATCGGTGGAAAAAAAATATGGATTTTTCTTACTGGGTCTGCTGATTTTAATCACAATCCTGGGAAAATCACTGGCATCGGATGGTCCCATTGTCATCCGATTTTCCCATGTAGTTGCCCAAAACACCCCCAAAGGATGGGGGGCAAGGGAATTTGCACGCCGTGTTAACCAGGAATTGCGTGGAAAGGTACGGGTGGAGGTCTTTGCCAATGGAAGCCTTTATCAGGATAATGAAGCCATTGAAGCCCTGGCCGCAGGAAATCTTGAAATGGCAGCCCCCTCTTCGGCTAAATTCATGGGCATTGTCCCGGCATTGCAGCTATTTGACATGCCCTTTCTTTTTCCCGATATCCAATCCGTCCACGATACCATCGACGGTGCCATTGGAGAGGAGATGAAGGAAATTTTTCTGAACCGCAATCTGGATATCCGGCTTCTCACCTTCTGGGATAACGCGTTTAAACAATTTACCTGCAATGTTCATCCCCTTTTATCCCCCGATGATTTCAAGGGACTTAAGTTCAGAATCATGAGTTCCGATGTTCTGGATGCCCAGATGAAATCTCTGGGCGCAACAGGTCTTCGCCTTCCCTTCCAGGAGGTGTACAACGTTCTTGCAAAAGGGCTTGTGGATGGACAGGAAAACACGGCATCTAATATCTACACCGGCAATTTCCACGAAGTACAGCAGTATCTTACATTTTCAAATCATGGATATCTTGGGTATGTGGTGATCATCAACGACACCTTTTGGCAAAAATTACCCAAACATATACGTAAAAAACTAACCGTTATACTGAATGAGGTGACACTGGAAGTGAGAAAAAAAGCGCAGGAGCTTGACATACAACAATCCGAACTGATCAGGGCCTATGCCAAAAACCATGGCCATCCCGGAATAACAACTCTAAATGAGAGCCAAAAAAAAGTACTTCAGAAGGCCATGATGCCTGTTTACCAACAATTTTCCAGCATTGTGCCTGAACGATGGGTATCAAGGATAGAAAACATGTAATTGGGACACGAGCTGCTTGCAGAAATAAAAATATTCAGGCCTAATCGCCATATGTAGTCGCCACACTCTTGCATTATCAATATATAGTGTTAATACGTGCAGAAAAGTTATTTCTGCAAAACCCTCACACTCCTTACTACCATCGGTTCGACCATTTTTTTATAAAAGCTTGAATTTATTGATATAAAAAAATAATAAATAAAAAGTCAAAATAAAATTTTATTTAGATTACAGTATGTTACGATGGCTATCGAACCGAGGGTTATTAGATCTGAACAATCTTGTTCTGCATGGCAAATCGCGACAGCTCCGCATTGTTACGAAGGTTGAGTTTTTTTAAAATACGGGATCGATAGGTATCCACGGTTTTAACACTGAGATGATAGCTGTCTGCAATTTCGTGATTGGTCTGCCCCAATGCAAGCTTCCGAAGCACCTGGAGTTCCCGCATGGAAAGTGATTCCGCATCGGATTTAAACTTATCTCCCCGGATCACCCGTAATGCCAGGGCTTCACTGGCTTTTTCCGTGAGATACAGGCCACCGGCATACAATTTTTTCACCGCATCCACCAGCTGTTCCGGTGCAGCCTGCTTGGTCACATAACCCATGGCCCCGGTTTCCACGGCCCGCACCACATATTGCTCTTCATCGTGCATGGTGAGAATCAGCACCGGCAGGGAGGGCGCCAGAGACTTTAACTGAGAAACCACTTCAAGGCCATCCATGCCCGGCATGGAGATATCCACCACCGCCACATCGGGTCGGGTATCCAATGCCCGGGAGATGGCCTCATGCCCATCGGCAGCCTCGGCTACCACCTCCATCTCTCCACTCTCTTCAATTATCCGGCGCAACCCCTCCCGTACAATTTTGTGATCATCAGCCAGCAGCACTTTGATCATCATATTTTTTTCTCCTGTTTCTTTCCTTATGTGAAAATACCGACTACGGAATGGGTCCACAATAACATCCCCATTTAAAAATTGGGGCGCACTATCCTTCAACGATAGTACGTTCTGAAAAGGGCAATTTATTTAAGACTTATTCTTACAGAGCTCTCGACGTTCCCGTTCCGGTCAGGGCATCGACGAAGGCTGTTTTATGCCATTCTCATTTAGCTCAGTTGGGCATACCCATGGATTTTGACATGGCAACACACCTGGGTTCCCCCATGGGGTTCACTCTCAATGCGAAGATCCCCCCCCACCAGGGTGGCCCGTTCCTTCATGCCGGTGAGTCCCAGACCCACAGACTCATTTTGATCCCCCGGGGAAAAACCACACCCATTATCCGTCACGCAGAGCACAAGGGTTCCATGGGTTGAGGTTAATGCCACCTTAATTGATGTTGCACTGGCGTGTTTTGCGACATTGGTCATGGCCTCCTGGGCAATGCGGTAAAAGGCTGTGGCCAGGGTATCATCCACCTCGGGGACATTGTCATAGGAAAAGATGCAGGAAATATCCGATCGATCCTCAAAATCCCGGGTCAGGATCTCCAGGGCCGCCACCAGCCCCAGATCGTCCAGTACGCCAGGGCGAAGCTGAAAGGCCATTCGTCTGACATCTACAATGGTATCATCAATGAGGGATGAGATACGGCGGGCACGAAGGGCCGCAGTTTCATTGGATACCATGAGATTTTTTTCAAGCCACACCGTGTCCATTTTAAGGGCTGTGAGGATCTGCCCCAGGTGGTCATGGAGTTCCCGGGCCACCTTTCGCCGCTCATTTTCATGGGCTGCCATGACTTTACCGGATAGCTGTCTCAGGGTATCGTGCACCCTTTTTAACTCCAGAGTCCGGGTCTCCACCTGCTGTTCCAGATCCTGGGAGTACCGGGCCAATTTTTCCTTGGCCTGTTCAAGATCTTTTTGTACCTGATTTTTTTCCGTAACGTCCACACTCACGGCCAGGGATCGCACCACCTTGCCGTCATCATTTCTCACCCCGAAGCAGGAGAGCAATATCTCAATGTGCCCCCCATTTTTTTTCACATAGGTATAGGGCACATCCTTGCAGAAACCCGTCTTAAAAAAAACGGGAAAAATCACCTCTTCGGCAATTTTCCGGGACGCTTCCGTATAAAAACCGGTGAGGGGTTTTGCAATCACCTCATGGCGTTCATACCCCATTTTATCCAGCCAATAGTCACTAACCCGGATGATGAGCCCCCGGGTATCAATGGAATGAAGCATCACCGGGGTGTGATTGTAGATGTGGCGGTACCGCTCTTCGCTGTATCGCAACTCCTTTTCCGCCTTTTTTCGCCGGACAATCTCCTTTGATGCCATGTTGTACAAGATAAAAACCGCAATGCCGGTGAAAATCAAAACAACCACCATCACCGGTCCGATCACCCGGACAAAGGGGTCTGCCAGGTGTTTTTCGATATCCTCCCAGCTTATTAAATGGACAATTTTCCACCCGGGGAAACCATCCAGATCCATGTCTGAATACAAAAAACGCGCCTGACTTCGATCCACGACACCCAGGTCATTTTTCCTTTCAAAACCGGTCCACAGCCACGGTCCATCCCCAAACTGCCGGGATGCATTGATGGCACGAATGCGCTCCCGGGACAACTCCCATAAAAGCATGAACCGCATCTCCTGTTTATTGGCAATGAAGATAACACCGTTGGCATCGGCCACCAGCAGCACCCCTTTAGACCCGACAAACAATTTAGATTCAATACGTTCCACCGAGGCTTTAATCACTGCCACCCCCAGGATCACATGACCATGGCGGTCATACACAGGGTGGGTGTAATAGATACCCCGCTTTCTTGAGGTGGTTCCCTGGGCAAGATAGACAGCAGGGGTTCCTTTAATGGCCTTTTTAAAATAGGGTCGAAAGGCAAAATCCTTTCCCACAAAACTATCGTAATTCTTCCGGTTACTGGAGGCAATGGTCATCCCATGGGCATCCATGAGATAGCACACTTCAACATTCAGGGATTTTACGAAATTATCCAGAATACTGTCTACATTGGCCTGGGATAGCATATCTTTTTTTTCCAGGACCATTCTCAATTCTTTAAGCCCTGCCAGTATTTTCACCGGTCGAATGTGTTCCGACAAAAAGGTGGTAAGTTGCCGTTGAAGGAGCTCAAGGCGTGTTTCAGCCTGGTCTTCAGCCTGGCTGAACACCGTTTTTCTTAAAGAAAGATAGTAAAGCCCCCCACCGGTGGACACCGAAAGAAAGGCAAGGATGGCAAGCACAAGAACGATAACTCTTAACCGCATGCATAAACTCCTAAAGGAATCAAGTTGTCAATTCCAGGGGTGGATTACGGTCAATGCCCCTGTCAAACCCGCAATGACCAATGGCATGCAACCTAACCCGACGTTTGATTCTCACCGGTTTTAACCGAGAAGTCCCCTTCCAAATCCTTGATTCGGTGGGGGGTAGTTGACTCACCCTTCAACTTTTTTTGAAAATTTTATCCACCATGAATTTTGGCAGTTCAACCTGAATTTTCACCGCCACCGGCAGTTTGTATGTTGCCAGTTTTTCCATACAAAAGTCAATCACTTCCTTCAAGGTCCAGCAATTCCAATTGGTTTAAATCAAGCCTCTATATTCTTTTTTTACCTTGACATATATTTTTGTCTCCTGTAATGAATGTTATTATTTCTTGTATGGATGAATGGTATTTTTTGCATAATACCATTTTGTTTGCGTAATTATAAACGATTTGATGTGCTTGCGTATTAAACAAAAATGGCGCATCACGGATTTGTGTAAAAACTCATAGTTA
>Ga0307929_1002406_pt1 | contig 12149 bp, 12 predicted proteins | sample AceLakmetage1330_FD_203160 | JGI IMG/M metagenome (GOLD analysis project Ga0307929, IMG submission 203160) | Saline water microbial communities from Ace Lake, Antarctica - #1330 | ecosystem: Environmental > Aquatic > Non-marine Saline and Alkaline > Saline | place: Antarctica: Ace Lake...
AGAAGCCCTCAGTCAAGCAAAAGGGCAGGAGCCTATGATCGAATTAGAGCTTGAACCTCTGGAACTTGATCTTGAAGTGGAAAAGCCCGACGAAAAAACCCCTTGATCTAAATTTGACCTTGACCTGCCGACAGGCCACTGCTATATTATAATTTTTGTGCCGAGATAGCTCAGTCGGTAGAGCAGGGGACTGAAAATCCCCGTGTCCGCAGTTCAATTCTGCGTCTCGGCACCACAAAAAAAGCAACAAGAATAAAGGGTTAGCCAACATGACGGTTAACCCTTTTTTCGTTGGAATTGCCGTTTGTAACCTTTTTTGTAACCGTGGCACCTTTTGACATCAACATGTAACTGAACATTAAGAGCTGTTGTTCCGGGGTTAATGCCCCTTCCTCACCATTGCTTTCTGATCCGTTTCTATATGCCTCCAACTGTTGAGCAGCGTCTTTGAGATCCGCATCAGTCCCGATATTATATCGATTGTAAACGGATTCGGTCTTGTGTCCCGTTCGCATCATTGCCACTTTGCGAGACACCCCCGCCCGGTCCATTTGCCTGACTGCGGTCCTTCTCAGATCGTGGTAAGTGGGTCCTTCTGCGATCCCTTTTGCTGTCCATTCCTCCGCATATTTCATACTGGACTTGTAACCGTACCCAATCCCGGCCTCCCGGCAACCCTTATTCCATGTGCCTCTAAAATTCTTGATCCCCTGGCCTTCCCGATGAAAGACAAAAGGGCAATCATCTTCTTTGTTAGCCCATTGCTCGAACATGACAGACAAAAGCTCATCTTCCATGTACATGTGCCGGGCCTCTTTGTTCTTTGTCTGCCTGGCCTCCAAGTTAACTGTTCTTTCTTTCAGGTCCACACGCTCCCAGGTCAACCCTGCAACCTCTTCCTTTCTCCATCCTGTCAGATAGCCAAACGTCAAAAATCCTTTCATGTAAGAAGGAAGGGCCTCCTTAAGCGCCTCAAATTCAAAATCCTCAAGATAACCCGTTTTAACATTATCTTCTGTCAACATGTTAAAATGTGGAACACGAGCAACCTTTTCCGCTTGAGATCCTAAGTTCAACATTCTCCGTAATGCTGCCAGCTCTCGGTTGATTGTGGCGTTTGCGGCGCCTTCGTTTAGACGTTCATCAACATATTTCGCGATCCGGTCGGCCTTAATGTTTGACGCCTTAATGCCTTCAAAGAACGGCCTAAGATGTTTCAAGCGCTTTTCCGCGTCCGGCACGCTCTTGTTGTTGATCCGCCGATCCCTTACGAACATTTCCGCTAAGTCTTCAAACCGGGTCCGGTCGTAATAGATCCCGGGAAGCTTTCCTTCGCTGATCTCCCCTTCGCGTTTCCTGAGCAATTTCTTTGCATCGGTCTCTTTCTTGCTCTTGGTACTTTCGAAATAGGGTTTGCCGTTCCGGTAATACTTGATCCACCATATAGACCCTTCCTTGATGTTGCCCTGTTTGTTTTTGGATTTCCGTTTATAGAGCATTCCCATGTTTAAGCACCCCCTTTCTCTTTAAGCTGTTTCTCCAACGCCATGATAATAAAATCCTTCATACTTATTCCGGCCATGGCCGCCGCCGCCTTGGTTCTCTTGTGAAGATCCTTCGGAAAGTTCCTCAGATAAACCGTTGTCATTTCCATGTTATCCCTCCTTTCTAATTAGTGTTTAAAGAAAGATAACATTTATAACGTATGTTGTCAAGGGATATCTTTAATTTTTTTCCACCAAAGCAGAAATAATCAGATCCGCACAATTCTGGGCCTCCGCGAGCCATAATGCCGGATCCCGCTGAACCGGCTTATAATCCTGGCAGCCTGAGCAGTCAAAGCCCTTCCGGTTCGCCTGTATGGTTTCGGTCAAACATCGATCGTAATGTACGCAGAAGATCCGCCGGGTGTTTTTTTTCATTGTTGGGTAAGTTTAAACGGGGTGCTGACTTATCAAAACTATAAAATTCCGATAATTATACAAGTCTAATTTTCTCAAAAATGGCTTTTTTGTATTCATCATACCTGTGTTTCCATGCCTCGATGTCCTCTACAGGTTCCAAGGTTTTGTCGTAATATTTATCAATTTCCTTGATTGTCATGGCAATGAGGGTGTCCGGATCCAGGGCGTCCATCTCATAGGCTCCTGAAAGGTGAGGATGTTCAACCAGAAAAGACTTGAGTCTGGTATCCGAAGGCTTAAGTGGTTGGGACAGGAGGCCATCCACCTGGTCAGCGTTAAGGGCAAACCTGTCTATCTTCATCTCAAGACCTTCCATTCTTTTGGCTATGGTTTTGTAGATGTTCCAACCAGACGGATCAAGATCCCCGGCATAAAGGATGATACCCTTTTTGCCCGCCTTGATTTTTTCTCTAAAGCGGTCTCTTGCTTCCACTATCTTTGTGAAGGAAGTGTACCCCCTGCTTGGGAAGAGCCTTATCTGCCTTTTCTCTGCTATATCCCAAAATAGCTTTGTCATGGCGTCTTTCTCTATCCAGAGCTCAATGTAATATGGTTGGCTCTCCCATAGATTGATACTGGGGGTTTCAAGGGCTGCATCTAATGTGTCTTTGACATAGGTCTCCATGTCCGTTGATAGAGACATTGTCTCAGGCGTTAAGACCTGCCTTGACCTGTCTTCAAATATGTCAGGATTAATCAACCCGCATTCTCGTGCTGTGGTCAAATGACCATCAAAATTCTGATAACTGTTCAGGTTGTTTGCAATTATACCCTTTGACACAAGTTGATAATACAACTGCCTTACAGTGATACAGCCAAATCGTTCAAACATGGTGTCCGCAATACCCTTGCAATCCTCCATAAATAAATATGTGGTCGGCTTTACATTATAACTCATAGCGATGTTTTTATATAATGGTGTCTCATTAACTATTTGGTCGTAGATGTGGCTTTTAATCAACCAATTCTTGCTTGAAGAGGTCTTCTTGTAGAGGCTCTTAACCTGGTTGAATATTTTAGGGTTTTCAATATAGACATTCTGTTTATTTGAGTCCCTGAAGTCCGGTCTGGTCGATGAATAGGAGAAGAACAGGATAGTTGAAGCACTGGTCTTTATCTCAGATATGGTATGATCGAGTGTCATGTCGGTAAGGTTTCGACCTGTTTTTTTTCTCAGCCAGACAGACTGAGAACTCAAACAGCTTCCATTGACACCGGATATGATAGGACTTCCGTCGTAAGGAATATTAAGCAGGGCAACTTCTACGCTGTCCGTTCCATCAATTTTCTTCTTATAAGATATCAGGTCTATTGCCAAGGACATGTCTTGCATCCTCTTGACTATGGCATCTTCCCCGAAACAGGTCGGCTTCACTTCTTTAGCTTTGCTTTTAATGAGGCTATACAGAGTAGAGGGATTGCCCTTGTAGGCATCAATAATACCCTTCACCTTAGCCTTACTCAAATTGAACATCGAGACTATTTCGTCAATGGTAGCCCCGGAATTTCCGTATACATCAACGAAGTGGGTAAATTCCTCCTTAGTATATGAGAAAACGTCTACCTTGTTTGACCTGCCCCCCTTAGTGGTTCTCTCGTAGGTCTCATTATTGAACTGGTAAGTGATATGCGGGTTTAGTGCGATATGCTTTAAGATATAATCTTTTGTGGCAGTGTCGGGCATTGAGAGGCTTATGGCTGTTTCCCCGTTATGACCTGGTTCCTTCTTGCTATCAATGGTCAGAACGTTTTTAGGGTTTTTAGCGTACCTGTCTTTCAAACTTATGACATGCTTATATTGCCCACTCTCTATGATCAGCGCGTTATTCCACTCTAAGGCAAGCATAAGGGCTATCTTCATACCATGACCCACCTGACCCCGCTGATATCCTCGTTTCGTGTACTTGTCAGATATCCTCTTTGAAAAGTCCGTTATTTCTCTTATATCGGATAGAGTGAGAACACCCTTGTTTGTAAACCATAGTTCGCCGTCATCCCCCATACGAATAGATACTTCCCCCCCGTTCCTTTCTGCACCATCAGATGCATTATCGAGCAATTCTTTAACTACCACCAGTTCCTTTGTTAGCCCGGGTGGGATTAGCCTGTCTAACGCTTCCGGCACTGTGTAATTGTAATGGAGCGGGATTTTAGCTTTTGTTCCCATCATGCAATCCTTTGCCTTGCAGTTATCTCATTAACTTTCCAATTTCCCCAATAATTTCAAACAGTTTAAAAATCGTGCAAGAACCGGCAAGGCGGAGGTGAAGGCCTTCGTTGGCACCCGCCGGCCCCTGCACGAAATCAACCAAACAAAATCTCGTAAAGCCTCTTATCGATCAGAGTGAAAACCTTTTTCATCTCTTTTGACCCACTTGGATTATCCTCTGTCAACATTTCCTTTACATAAAACCCTATACTGTTGAAAATCTTAACTTTTTCATCTCGCGGCAATTCGTTAAACTGCTTCGCTGTCAACTCAAAAACATCTGGTTTCAGAAAACAACTCCATATTTCGAAATCCATTAAACGCACTATCTCATCTCCTGCCTTACTGTTCTAATCGGTGCACGCGCAGGTGTCTGTTCCCGCAAAACCTCTAAACGGGAAGTTTTTTGTCTTTCTATCTCCTGTGCCTTTTCTTGTGAAATGCGATGCGCCCGCTCGGTTACACCGTCCGCCGCGATCCTTGAAACTTTCGGTAGAAGGCTTTGGCGCGTCTGAAGTAGTCCTTCGGGTGAATACTTCGCGACCGTCCTTTGCCAATCTCTCAGCGCTTGAACCTGTCTCAGGAATTGGGACACAACGTCAACGTCGATCTGAGGCGTCAACGCAAGGCCCTGGATCTCACCGCCGGCCTGTTGTAAGGTAGTATCATGGTCACAAGTCTCCGTTTCCACTAACTCACCATTAAGGAATTCGGCCAATAAGAAGTTCCGACCCAATCCACCATGCACACTTGAAAAAGACGAGATCGCCCGCTCCGTTACGCCGAATAGCTCACCCGTGGCCTCGTTAAACCCGGCCATATCTTCAGTAAGCTTTCTTCCCAAATCGCTCAGTTTGGCCGTGAGCGCTCCACAATCGGTAAGGGATTTATTGAATTGTTTACCATCATTTTCAAATAGCTGGCACAACTTAAGCTCCGCCTCAAGGTCCGTAATCTCTCCCTGTAAAAGCGTCCGTACACCTAAAAGCCCCTCGTGCTCGGTCGAAGCCTCCATGACCTTCCGTTTTTCAACCTCAAGAGAACTCGGTTTCTTTCCCTTGTCTGCGTTCCGCAACAGGCCCCGGCTATAAATCCCGCGCTTTTCGTCAAGCTCGATTTTCTTCTCTGAAATATCGCCCTCAATGATTTCCAAACTTTTCCTTTTGTCGTTTATCTGACTTTCAATTTTCTCAAGATCCATAATTGTTCACCTCCATTTTTTAAGTGTTAAAGCGGGCAGGGAACCCGGAAAAGGTTAAACCCCCGCCCGCAGTTGCGCCGGGCTGGGACCCAAACCCAGCGCGTGAGAGCCTGCGTATATAGCTCCCAAACCTTAAACTCGATTGCCTCCGGCTTGAAAAATTTCATCCGCCATTTTTTCATCCTCAAGGCTGATATCATCCGGCTCAGAAATATGTCCGCCGTTCGATAGGGCAAACAGCTCATTTGCCAATGTGTCATCTTCCAGCAATCCGTTAAGCTCCACGTTAACCATTTGCTCGCTATCCGAAAAACTGAAAACGTCCGCAGAGGTTTGCGGATCCTTCCCAAAAAGGCATGGAGAAACTTCTTTTAATTGCCATTGTCTAAAGATGCTACCCGGTCCCTCAAATGCGACACCGTTCACCTCTGTTTTCCCGTTTTCTTCAATCCTCTCAATTCTGGATGGACTGGCGTACAAAGATGCTTCGAATGGAATTCCGCCCTTTACCTGATCAATGAATTCCTTCGCCGCCGGAACATCAGCAAGCCTTCCAGTGACAACCAACCCGCCATTCACCACCACGTCTTCCCGGGCAAATGATCCAATCGGCTTACTCAAATCATGTGCAAAAAGAATGGGTAGTATCGGTTTCGGAAGGCTCATACCGCTCAGATCAAGCGCAAGTTTCTCCCAAAATGGATGGCTAAACGCCTGACCCGAACTTGCCCGGATTGTGATTTCTTTTCCGTCCAGTTTCCCGCTCGCTCCAAATATCAGCGCCCGTTTCGGCAATTGTTCTTTTTTCTTAAATTGTTCTTTTTTCTTAAAGCGCACACCTTCCTCCGTACGCCCCGCTTCACCCTCCGCGAGAGCTTCATCCGCTAAAACCTTCGGATCAAAACACCCTTTCCCATTGACAAAATTTCTCTCGATTCGTGCGTTTTCCTTCATCCATTTTTCCATGATTCGCTCCTTTCAAATTTAATTTATTAGCCATCGGTATAGCCGGAATAATCATTTTCTGAGAGAAACAACTTTCACATAAAAATAAATTTCCCGGCCTCAATTTCACAAAATCACCACTGTTACATATCTCGCATTTCAAACTATCACCTCCTTTACATATTGGGTCCGGCAAGCGCGTTTCTCCTGGCCGCAAGGCCCGCGCCCGCCGGTTGAATTGCTTATTCACGTCCGATACCGGCCATAATCGACTGTCCATATCCTTAAACCGCTGCTCGTGCTGCTGAAATAAAACAGGCGCAATCGCAGACTCAAAACATTCCGGAAACCCGGAAAGCCTCCTCGGGCGGCGCTTATCATTCATAAGTTTTAGTTATGGATTAAAGCGCACTAACACCTAATTCCGTCCATTTCTGGTAACTGTTGTCATATTTGCCTTAACCCGCATGTTGGACAATACGGAACACCACTTTTCATAATTGCCGGGCCTGAATATGCGCACCCCTCGCAACTCTGAATATGATATGAAAGCCGCTGAAACCAGCGCCGCCTAAACGCAATCCATAATCTCTGAAATTTTGCCATTAAAAAGATCCCCTGTTTTATTGCCTATGCGATATATTCCGACGACTTACCGTTCTCCCACAGAAGAGGGGGAGGGGTTGAGATGAGGCGAGGGGTACCCCCCCCGGTCGTGTCGTGAGTGTCCTGGTCATGTTGTCCTCACCCCTTGCCCTCAGTATGCTTGCCCTTGATATCATTGCCCGCCCTGCCCTGCTTGCTGCCTCTGTGTGCCCTGGTGCCATGGTACGCCCGCCTTGTCTGTCCTGCATCATGTCCGTCCTGCCTTCATAGCCATGTGTCTATACCCTCGGCCCTTGCCTTACCAGTCTCCTGGTGTCCCTGGCCCACTCGCCTTGCCTTACCATGCCTTGCCGTTGTGTGGGCCTCGCCTTCATATGTCCCTGCCTATCATTCATCCTGTCACTCTCTTGGTTTGCTCTACATATCGATTCAAGTCGTAGATATCCACGTACTGCTTACCCCTCCCTCTCTCTTGAATGACTGGCAAACGTTTGTTCCAGATCAGTTCCCTGACCCCATAGACCGGCCTGGCAAGGTACACGCTCGCTTCTTTGAGCGTATATAGTCGCTTAGCCACGGGATTACTAATCCCTTGCGCCTTCTGCGAGCCTTTACTTATGCGGGTCCTGGCTGCCATGTAACCGTGATGTCACCGTGATTAAGGTTAAGTTTTATTTTCATTGCTCTTCTGAAAGGCTTTGATAATAATTTGGATCACCGTTTTCCGTGCAGAATTCTTCCCACTCCCGCGCCGTCATTGTATCCTTACTCGGCTTCTGGCTCGGCTTCCCCGGAGCAGGCTTGCCATATCGGAGTTTGTAATATGTATTCCCCAATTTGCTCAGCGCCGTGAGCATGTCCGCCGATGGACCATTTGCCCTTGTGCGAAGGCGCCGCCCTGTTTCGATTAATGTTTCTTTGATATCTTCTTGAACTGGGTCACTCATGATTCTACCCCCTAAGTTATATGTTTCGATTGTATGTTATGGCCGCACACCAATTACTGTGCTATTTCTCATCCCGAGCATCGATAATCAAATTCAAATTATCAGCAATCAGGCGAATCCCGCAGGCCAGATCGTCCGGGTCAAACCACTGGCAATTCAACGCGAGGCATTCCGCCGCGCTCTTGTCAGCGTCCTTGTCGTCTCCGGTTCTGGTCAAGCGTGCCGCGTAGAACAGCGGACAAATTTTGTGTTTCATTTTCATAGCGATTATCCTCCTTTCCGGGCAAAAGTGAGTTATATGAGTTTTAAGAGTTTTTTTTGGCTCTTATACTAATACTGTCAAAATGACAGTTTCCACGCGGGGGTTAAAGAATACTCATAGAAACTCACATAACTCACTTTTTAGCCTGTTTTTTGATATGCCAAACCCGTGCGCGGGCTTTTTTACCAGCACTGTGAAAGCTCATACCCTCGATAATGCGCCCGCGCTGTCGTTCTATCCAGCGCCCAAACCGGCGCGGGTTTAAATTTCCGCCCCGCTCACCGGCAATTTCATCAACCGCCGCAAACAGTGTCCCTTCGGCGGTGTCAATGCTATCGGCCTTTGCGAATGCTATAACCTCGCCAACGGTTTTCTTGTCGGCCTCAAAAACCGCCCACCAGGCGCCTAAAAGCGCTGACAACTTTTGTGTCTCGGGGTCCATCCCATAAGCCGTGTCGATACTGTCAACCGGGTCCGCGACTTCAAAGCTCTTTTCGTCTATCTGAAAGTTTTTTTCGCCTATCCAGATAACCGTTTTGCGTATCGTATCGCTCCACAATTCAAACGACGCGGTCCGGTCTGTCATTTTCGGACCATTAAGTATCCCCGCTTTTAGGACAGTCAAAGCAGCCGCCACTAATTCAAACCGAAAGGCGCGGGCGTCTTGCACTGGATCGAAATCAAATCGCCGTTTCCAAGGGGTTTCAACGCCCGGATCGATACGGCAAGTGAGCACACGTCGGCAAAGGTCCCCGCGCAAGTTGAGATTGTTTCCTGTGATTAAAAATAGCGTCCGGGTGGGTACTGTGAGCGTTTCACTCACCCCGAGGATACGGTCTGAATATATCTCCGCTGTCAAGCAGGCACAAAGCGCGGGCGAGTCAAGTGGTCCTGTTACATTATCTAATACACAGACGCGCGAGCCCTGACGTAACAAAGCCAAAAGACGTTTCCGGATTTCCTCCGGATCGCTCGCATGAGGAATCATCGCCGGGGTTACTCCGGCAAGCTCACTCAAGAATTTTGCAATTAGTGTTTTTCCAGATCCGGCACAAGGGGCGTCAAAGGCGTATCCCGGCGCGGTCGATATAAGCGGGCGTATAGCATTAGTCAAGACAGCGCTAAGCATCACGCCTTTTGAAACAGGGCCGTCAAATGGAAATAGTGAAAGGGGTTGCCACAGCGTTTTTAGGGCATTTTTTACGTCGTGGTCATCAGGCTCATTTTTTACGCCCGGCCAGTAAGTCGTATCGTTTAATATGAGCATCAAACCACTGGTTTCGTCGAAACCGTCCGTTTCAATCAGTCGTAATGTTCGCGGGTCAAGTAAGGGCGCCGTTGCAACCCCTACTAATTCGGGCAAACCCCATTCAGCGCGTGCGGCTTGCACCCCAGCGGGTATGCTGGGCTTGCAATCAGTTAAAATAAAATCTTTTGCCCTGGCATCGTATTTTTTCCAGTTTGCCAAGCCATCACAATCAAACAGCAGGTCTTTTTCGTTTCGTGGTAGAATAAATCCATCCGGGGCGACGGTAACGATCTCACTGCCCCGCCGAAAATGCGTTCTGTTTTGTTTCATTATCCCAAGGGTCTTTCTGACGGTTGCCACCCGTTCCCCAGGCCAAATTTTAATTTCATGCCGGGCCGTGCGTAGCGAAAAACGACGGCCTCCGTGGGCGTGGCTGAATAGGTAAGGTCGTCCCGCAGCGCGTAAATTTAGATATGCGATCCGTCTATCATTCTTATAATCCGGTTCAAGCGGGTCAGCGAAGCGGTGCCCATGCCATTGATCCGGATCATCAAGGGCCTCCGCAACAGTCACCGTTTTGCCTTTCTCTGGATAGAGTATAAAGTCACCTAACAATTCCATACCATTTACGGCCCGGTTCAACGTCTCTCTAAGTGTCCGCTCTTTCTGCTTTCGGTCCTTTTCCGGAACATCCTTTAATCCTTGCTCAAGACGCTCCGTGATCCATATATCTCTAATCTCTCTCGCCTCGGGTTCTGCATCGGCTTTAGCCTGCTTGATGATGTTTAAAACCTCTTCCTCTTCCCCCAGGCTCAGCGCCCTTATGCCTTCGGTCGTGTCCATAGGTTCCGCGTCCGGATTAAAAACTTCCAGTTTGGGGCGTTTCTGACTTAAGGGCGCCTTACAAAACGCGCCTCCACAGAAATCAAGCCGCTCGGGCTGCCATACCGAATCGTCTACAAGCGCCCTCTCCAAGTAAGCTCCAGCTTTCGAGATCGCAATGTAACCCTGGCTCTGCAACCAACAGCGTTTGACAAAATCAGCGCCGACCCTTGGTATATCCGTTCCCCGCGCCACGATCACAAGCAAGCGCCAGCCCTTTGGGCCAATTAATTGTTTTTCACCATTAAAAATAAAACTTGAGCAGCTTGCCGTAAGCATATGGGGCGCGTCCGCGATTTCAGGAGCTATTGAATAAACCGCCTGTAAAAAATCACCCCTGGTCATAGGTGGCGTTCCCTCCGGCGGATCATAATCAAACATCAAGACGCCCTGACCTTCCGGCCATCCAAAAAACTCCCGGGTCCTGGATATAATTTCCCGGCCGCCGTTACGTTTCGACCGTGCTTCATCTAAAACATTTTTCATCACGATCTTTGCGCGGTCGTGAATCGAAACCCCATAACAGAACGCCTGTGCGGGTTTCAGCTTTTGCAGTTCCAGCGCCAAATCTTCAATGCCCTGCAAACTCAGCCGATCAGCATGGCCCCAAAGCATCGAGCCCCCGGGCGTCTTAACCAGCTCCCCTTTTTCTCCCAAGCTGAAACCCTTTGATAATCGCGCCGGATTTTTACTCGTGATTTTTGTAAGCTGAATCGAGCCCATGGCTTCATCCATAATTAACCTTCCTGTGAGAAGAGATCGTTTGGGTCAGCGCCTAACGCTCTCGCGATCTTGGCTTTTTGCACTGAATCCAGGATAAATCGCCCGTGAATCGCTAAGCTCAACAGATTTTCAGGGATCTTTGTTTCTCTGGCAACCTGCCGTTGAGTTATTCCTGCCGCAAAAAATGCATTCTTTAGGCCTATATTTCTATTTTCCATGAATCATACTCCTATAGATGTTTAGTTGTTATATCCGTTTAACAACTCTGTAGAAAAAAATTAACTCCCAATTACCCCCAAAAAACGAAAAATAAAAATCGTGAGATCTAACATTCGCGCCGATCCCGGATCGAACGTTCCAGATCCAAACAACTCCGATATATACCGCTCTTCAAATACTATCCCGGGTCCTTCGTAGTCAGAGTTTTCAACTATTGCGTTTTCAAGAATACCCTTTGCACTATAGGTGAATCCTTCTGCCCCAGAACAAATTGAAATGGTCCACGCCGGCCGCTCTTTATCCCTATATTTATCTAAGGGCAAAAACTCCTTTCCCTTCAGCCAAGCGATCAGGTCCTTCAAAATTCCCCGGGCGTTTGGAACGGAAAACTTTAAACTACTCACAAGATGCCCGCCCAGGTAAACGGTAAAACATTCGTCAAGCGTATATTCACGTGTATAGCCAGATTGCATGCCCGCCATTGGATCAGGGGGAAGGAATTCACGAGACCAACGCTTCCACTTTGCAAAATTTACGTTCAGTTTTTCAGATACTTCTCTATTTCTAATGGTCATTTTTCCCTCATGATTTGTTAACCGAATATACTTGTATCACAACCCAAAGGGTTTGTCAACAACTTTTTTAAATTATTTTTCAAAGCCGCTCTCCCACAGTGTGTATTTTCAATAAATTGTAACCATTATGTCACCACGACGTTCAAAAACAATCAAACAAAACCTAACAAAATCAAAAGTTACGGTTACACAATTTCTTCAATAAAAAAGCGGGTTTACCCCTGTTTTCAAGGGCTTACCCGCTTTGTCAAAATAGCTGATTTTAGGACTGAAAATCCCCGTGTCCGCAGTTCAATTCTGCGTCTCGGCACCAGTAAGATCAAGGGCTTACGGGAGTTTCCAGTAAGCCTTTTTTCTTTGATCCCCT
>Ga0307929_1002407_pt1 | contig 12147 bp, 9 predicted proteins | sample AceLakmetage1330_FD_203160 | JGI IMG/M metagenome (GOLD analysis project Ga0307929, IMG submission 203160) | Saline water microbial communities from Ace Lake, Antarctica - #1330 | ecosystem: Environmental > Aquatic > Non-marine Saline and Alkaline > Saline | place: Antarctica: Ace Lake...
TTGATGACTTTAATGAAGGTGTCCTGAAAAATATCATCAGCCAACTGCTTATCTTTTACAACCATAAGGATGTATGCAAAGACACGGTTTTGATGGCGTTGGATTAACTTCTCAAGGCTGATGTGATTACCCTTCAAATAACTACTGACTAACTCTTTGTCCGATGGCATTTGAGTTTTCATTTGAGTCTCCTTTCTTATGTTCGTTTACTTAAGAGTAGAGTTTTATTCGATAATCAGTCCTCCTATTATTGGGTTGGAAAAAATTGTGATTTTCAGTAGTTTATTCTTGTTCGTAGATGCAAAACTACACATATTTTATTACTCACCAAATTTTATTTTACTTTTGCTTCCTTTCTGCACAACTTTACAAAACCTTGCAAATAACATGCCAATAACTTACAATTACTAACACAATGCCTGAAGATCAACTAGAAGCCTTAGACCCCAGACAGTTTATATTAATAAAAGGAGCGCGGGTACATAATTTAAAAAATATTGATGTTGCCATCGAACGCGACAAACTTGTCATCATAACAGGCTTGTCAGGTTCTGGCAAATCTTCATTGGCTTTTGATACTATATTTGCAGATGGACAAAGGCGATATGTTGAAAGTCTCAGTTCGTACGCCCGTCAATTTTTGGGTAGGATGCAAAAGCCCGAAGTTGATTACATCAAAGGAATTTCGCCGGCTATAGCCATCGAACAAAAGGTAAATACCCGAAACCCCAGGAGTACAGTTGGCACCAGCACCGAAATTTACGATTACCTGAAACTGCTCTTTGCCAGGATAGGAACTACTTATTCTCCCATTTCAGGGAAACAGGTTAAAAGAAACACCGTTACGGATGTTGTCGATTTCATCAAATCCCTTGATGGAAACCCAAGAATATTAATCACAAGTCCGTTAAAAATTATATCAAAACGTAAATTAACTGACCAACTCACCATATTATTACAGCAGGGCTTTACGCGGATTTACGTTAAGGATGAAGTAATCAAGATTGAAGACATTCTGGAGACAAATAATGCCATTGAAGATTCTTCGGATATAAAAATCGTCATCGACCGTATTGTAGTAAATCTTGAGGACACCGATCTGCAGTCAAGGTTATCCGATTCAGTGCAAACTGCATTTTATGAAGGCAATGGTAGATGTTTCATTGAAGTAATTGATGGGGCAAAAACCAAAACGCACGAATTTTCCAATCGTTTTGAATTGGACGGTATCACCTTTGAAGAACCTTCTCAAAACTTTTTTAGCTATAACAACCCTTACGGTGCTTGCAAAAGATGCGAGGGCTTTGGGAGTATTATTGGTATCGACGAAGATCTCGTTATTCCTGACAAAAGCCTATCGGTTTACCAGGGGGCTATTGCCCCCTGGAAAGGTGAAAAAATGGGCCAGTGGAAAGAATTAATGGTGATGAATGCCTACAAATTTGACTTTCCGGTTCATAAACCATACTCAGAATTATCTAAAAAACAGCAGGAATTACTGTGGAATGGTAACAAACATTTCGAAGGTATTAATGAATTTTTCAGGCAGGTAGAGGAACAGACCTACAAAATACAATACCGGGTGATGCTTTCGAGATATCGGGGCAAAACACTATGCCCCGAATGTAGTGGTACACGCCTTAGGGGCGACGCCAATTATGTGAAGATTACCGGGAAGAGCATCAGTGAGCTTGTTTTGAAGCCACTTGAGGAATTGAAAGTATTTTTCAGTCAGCTCGAACTTAACCATTACGAAACACAAGTTTCAAAAAGAATTCTCATCGAGATCAATAACCGATTGGACTTTTTGTGCGATGTAGGCTTGGGCTACCTCACACTCAACCGGCTCTCGTCATCGCTTTCGGGAGGTGAATCGCAGCGCATCAACCTGGCCACATCCCTTGGGAGCAGCCTGGTAGGTTCACTGTATATTTTGGATGAACCCAGCATCGGGTTGCACCCAAGAGATACCTTTCGTTTGCTTAAAGTATTGAAAAGACTTAATGGCCAGGGGAACACGGTAATTGTGGTTGAACACGATGAAGATATCATCAGGTCGGCGGATCAAATTATTGATATTGGCCCATTGGCGGGCATTCATGGTGGTGAAGTAGTTGCCAGCGGCACTCTGGAAGAAATCTTGAAAAATAAAATAAGCTATACTGCAAAATACCTCAATGGTGAAATGGAAATCACATTGCCTGAACAACGGAGGCAATGGACTGATTATATCGAAATCATGGGAGCCAGGGAGAACAACCTCAAGAATGTTTCGGTAAAATTCCCTTTGAATATTTTTACTGTGGTTACTGGTGTTAGTGGTTCCGGTAAATCATCAATGATCCGGGGAGTCCTTTACCCATCGCTAAAAAGACACCTCGGTGGATATACTGAAAAATCGGGAAAATATGACAAACTACGGGGTGATATCAAACGGATAGAATCAGTTGAGTTTGTCGATCAAAATCCCATCGGTCGTTCATCAAGATCAAACCCTGCTACTTATGTAAAAGCCTACGATGAAATCCGGGCATTGTTTGCCGATCAGAAACTGGCGAGGGTAAGAGGGTACAAACCCGGCTACTTTTCATTCAACATTCCTGGTGGAAGGTGCGAAGAATGCGAGGGTGAAGGAGTGGTGAAGATTGAGATGCAGTTCATGGCCGACATTTTTCTAACTTGCGAATCATGCAACGGAAAACGATTTAAGGATGAAGTTTTGGATGTCACCTTCAATGATAAAAATATCAGCGATGTATTGAACATGACCGTTAACCAGGCTATCGATTTTTTTAGTGTCAATGAAAAATCAAAGGCCGCCGAAAAGAGAATATTGTCAAAATTGCAACCTTTGCAGGATGTTGGCCTGGGATATCTGAAACTTGGTCAATCTTCGAGCACCTTGTCGGGCGGTGAAGCACAACGAATTAAGCTGGCATCATTTTTAACCAAAGGCGCATCCGAAAAACCCACCTTGTTTATTTTTGACGAACCTACTACAGGTTTGCACTTCCACGACATCAACAAACTGCTGGATGCGTTTAATGCGCTTATCGAAAATGGTCATACCATTATTGTTATCGAACATAACCCGGATGTGATTAAAACAGCAGATTGGATTATTGACCTGGGACCGGAAGGTGGCGACAAAGGTGGAAATATAGTTTTTGAAGGTACACCTGAAGATTTGATCAAAACAAAAGGGTCGTACACGGGACAATTCATCGCACAAAAAATATTGAAGACACCATGACCTTTCAAGTTGCATTATTCATTGTAAGCCTGCTTACTTTTTTGGTAAACATCCCCTTTGGGTATTGGCGGGCCAATGTTAAAAAGTTTTCGGTACAGTGGTATTTTGCCATTCACCTTCCTGTTCCGGCAATCATAGCTTTAAGAATAATTGGGGATATTGGTTTTCATTGGTCAACATACATCGTTTTGGTAGCGGCTTATTTTTTTGGGCAGTTTATAGGTGGGAGAATTTTTACCTGGCGTGCCCAGAAGCAAAAAGAGCCGCTGTCTTCATGTTTGGTAATGGACTTTTACAGATGTATCAACTAATCTAAAATGCAGGAAATTATTTTCTTTTGCGAATTCGACGGGCCGAGGGAAAAGAGGGAGATTGTGGTGACGATTTCGTCTATTGAGGCTATTTGAATTTGAATTGTTTTTTCAAAATTTATGGGTTTTCTTTTTAAGTTGAGACAAGGCATGCCTTGTCTCTGTCAGTAAATGATTTAGCCCAATTCAAAGGTTCAAAATCCAAAATTACTCTCAGCGTCCTCCGCACCCTCAGCGGTTTATTTTTTTTAACCGGTCACGAGGCCAAATATCAACATTTTTATATTTCGCTGCTAAGCGTCCGAAGTTTGATGTTGATAAAAACGATTCTGTCACAAGAAGAAACAAGAGCCCCTCATAAAAGCTATTAAAAAAACTTCGAACTCACTTTTGTCTCATCTTCTGCCTCGCACTCCGTCCTATCTTTCTATTGTTTGCTCACTGCTCTAAGCTCTTGGCTCTACGTCCTTCGCCAATTCAATTTTTCACCCTATCTTTGTTTGCAAAATCAGAAACTATGAAATCAAGCCAGGCACCGTTGGCTGAAATCCTCAGGCCATCAACTTTAGATGGTTATATTGGGCAGGAACATTTGTTGGGCGAAAACGCCATCCTCCGCCGAAGCATCGAATCGGGTAATATTCCATCAATGATTTTATGGGGACCTCCCGGTGTTGGGAAAACTACGCTGGCCTTCATCATTTCAAAAACACTGAGCAGGCCATTTTATACATTAAGTGCTGTAAATTCAGGAGTCAAAGATGTCAGGATGGTCATTGAAAAAGCAAGGGGTGAAGAGGATGCCATTTTGTTTATCGACGAAATTCATCGCTTCAGTAAATCACAGCAAGACTCATTGTTGGGCGCTGTTGAAACCGGCATCATTACTTTAATTGGCGCTACCACCGAAAATCCTTCCTTCGAGGTGATCTCCCCATTACTGTCGCGTTGCCAGGTTTATATCCTGCAATCTTTGCAAAAGGATCATCTTTTGAAAATGCTCACTCTGGCGAAGGATCATCTTGAAAAGGAAAATGATAAATCAATTAAAATTGATGAAGATGAAGCCTTGCTTCGGGTTTCAGGTGGCGATGCCCGGAAATTATTTAATGCCATCGAACTTGTTGTCAAGGCCAATTCGAAATCCAAAACCATCAACATTAGCAACAAAATGGTGCTGGATACCATTCAGCAAAATATGGCCATTTACGATAAAGCCGGTGAGCAGCATTACGATATCATTTCGGCTTTTATTAAGTCGATGCGCGGTAGCGATCCCAATGCAACGGTTTATTGGCTGGCACGGATGATTGAAGGTGGCGAAGATCCAAAATTCATTGCCCGCCGCATGTTGATTTTAGCTTCCGAAGACATCGGTAATGCCAACCCAAATGCATTACTATTGGCCAACTCCTGCTTTGATGCCGTCAACAAAATTGGCTGGCCCGAAGGGCGTATTATTTTATCGCAAACGGCAGTTTATCTTGCCACCTCACCAAAAAGCAATTCCACATATGTTGCCATTGATGACGCACTGGCTTTGGTTAAAAAAACCGGCGACCTGCCCGTTCCCCTTCATATCCGCAATGCACCAACAAAACTGATGAAAGAAATTGGCTACGGAAAAAACTACAAATATGCCCATGGTTATGGAAACAATTTTGTTGACCACGAATTTTTACCAGACAAAATAAAAGGAAGAAAATTCTTTGAACCTGGCAACAATGCCCGTGAGGATGAAATGAGAAAATGGTTGAAATCGAGATGGAAAGAAAAGTATGGGTATTAAATTAGAAGTTATACCATTTGCATAACAAAATGCGCTGAAAGTTATTTTGCTTATTGCAATGGTTAATGCCGATACATATTTGAAGGGGCTTTAGAAGTAAAACGAACTAAAGGCGCATTTCAAATAGTAATCGGTATTAGGGTTTGGAGAATAGAAATTAGAAAATTGTCTTTTGAAGAATAAAATATGAAATTTACCAAAGTATCTGTTGTGCAAGCAACACCCGTACTTTTCGACTTAGAAGAAAGTACTGAAAAAACTATCAGGCTGATCCACCAATGTTCAAGTGAAAATCCCGACATCATTCTCTTTCCCGAATCATTTATCCCGGCATATCCCCGTGGGTTTGATTTCGGGGCAAAGGTTGGGTACAGAACCGATGAAGGCCGTAAACTCTGGCAACGCTATTGGGAAAATAGTGTGGAAGTTCCCGGAAAGGAAACTGAAATGATTGGCCTGGCAGTGAAGGAGGCCAATACTTTTGTTGCCATTGGTATCACTGAAAAAGACAGCATTAGCGGAACGCTTTACTGTACTCTACTTTATTTCGCCCCTTCCGGGGAATTGATTGGTAAGCACCGGAAAATTAAACCTACCGGTTCCGAACGACTGATTTGGGGCGAAGGAGATGGAACTACACTCACCACCATCGATGCAGGATTTGCTAAAATTGGCGGGTTAATTTGCTGGGAAAATTATATGCCGCTTGCGCGGATGGCCATGTATGAAAAAGGAGTTCAGATTTATTTGGCTCCAACTGCCGATGCACGCGATTCGTGGCAAACCACATTAAAGCATATTGCAATGGAAGGCCGCTGCTTCGTGCTGGGGTGTAACCAATATGTGGAAAAGAAAGACTACCCTGAAGATTTGCAGCCCTTAATTTTAGATGAACCCGATGTAATGTCGCATGGTGGTAGTGTTATTATCAACCCAATGGGCGAAGCTGTTGCCGGGCCACTGTTTGGTAAAGAAGGTATCCTCACTGCAGAATTGGACATTTCAGAAATTACCCGTGCAAAAATGGACTTTGATGTTATCGGCCATTACGCCAGGCCGGATATTTTTAAGTTGGAGGTTAAGGATCAGCCGGAAATGACTAAAATTCTGGCCGTTTCTTAGTTTAAAAAATCTGATAGTAAATGAAATCGAAACAGTAAAACGATCCATCTATTTTAGATTATAAACGAAAATATTAATAGAATAATCAAATTGATAAAAAGCGAAAAATGAAAGATTACAAAATACTATTGGCTTTGCTGACGATTACTCTGTTCTTTGCCAGTTGCACACAGACCAGCAAGAAGAATGACACAGCCAATGATTTAGCCCTGGAGGTGAAAAACGAGTTTAAGCGCTCCTGGGAGGCTTATAAAAAATATGCCTGGGGGCACGACGTACTGAAACCAATTACCAAATCCCATTCCGATTGGTATGCTCAAACCTTGCACATTTCCCCAATTGATGCCTACAGCACAATGAAGGTGATGGGACTGGATGATGAAGCCGATGAGGTTTATCGTTATGTCCTCGATAGTGTGGATTTTGATAAAGACCTTTTTGTAAAAACCTTTGAGGTAAACATCAGGATTTTGGGTGGCCTGCTGGCGATGTATCAATATACCGATGACCCGAAGATTTTAGCTTTGGCCGAAGATTTTGGCACTCGGATGCTGCCGGCTTTCGAATCACCAACCGGCATGCCCTACTATTGGGTGAACCTGAAAACCGGCGAGGTAAAGGGTGCCGACATCAATGTTGCCGAAGGCGGATCATATACTTTCGAGATGGGAATTCTGAGCCACTTTACCGGGAATGCTGTTTTTTATGAAAAAGCAAAACGGGCAACAAAAGCCATCTTCGACCGCCGTTCTGAAATTGGTTTGATAGGTGAACGCACTAATGTTGAAACTGGCGAATGGACAGACGAACGCAGTCACATTGGTTGTTGCATCGACAGCTATTATGAATACATGTACAAAAGTTGGTTGCTTTTTGGTGACGAAGAACTGAAAGAAATGTGGGACATCAGTCTGGAAGCCATCAATAAATATATTGCCGAAAATTTTGATGGAAACCTTTGGTACGCACAAGTGAATATGAATACGGGTGAGGTGATGAACAGGATTGTTACTTTGTATGACGCATACTTTCCCGGTGTGCTTGCTTTAAATAATGATATCGAAAGGGCTGAAAAGAACCAGGCTTCATGGAACAACCTCTGGAATAAAAACGGCCTTGAACCCATGGTATATGATTATGGCCTCGACAGTATCACTGGCCCTAACTATGACCTCAACCCCGAAATCATCGAATCGGCATGGTATCTTTATGAAATTACCGGAAATGAAAAATACAAGCAGATGCTTGAAAAGTATTTTGCAGATCTGAAGCTGTATTGCCGGAATGATGTGGCCTACACTTCTATTGGAAATGTAATCACCAAAAAACGCAACGATTACATGCCCACCTTTTTCTTTGCCGAAACTTTGAAGTACCTCTATCTGGGCTTTTCAGACAAGGGAAAGGAATACCAGGAGAATTATGTTTTCAGCACGGAGGCGCATCCATTTAGGAAAGATTTATTTGTGAAATAACTACAACTTCCTTAGCGACTCAAAGTCGCAGGTACACGACAATTCCTCACCTGTCATAAGGATTATCATCGAATTACGCAGATTAATCGAATTATTACCTGCCCAAGGCAGGTAAATTCGTGTAATTCGTTCCATTCGATGAAAAATTAAATCATTTGAGGATAGTATTGTGAAATTTGTCTTACACCCCAAAGTTGCTTAGGAAGTTGGAATGTCAATATTTTAACGACATTTGCATTTTAGTAGCCAATCAAGTTTTCATCCTTTATCAGATAACTAATGACTTCACAAGATATCCTATCAAAGATCCCACGCCTCAGACACCTCGACTCCGGAAACTTTTTTTTGATGGCAGGCCCATGTGTCATCGAAAATGAAGAAATGCCACTTGAGATTGCCGAGAGAATCCTCAGCATCACCAACAGGCTTCAAATCCCATTTATTTTCAAAGCCAGTTACCGAAAGGCAAATCGGTCGAAACTTAGCTCGTTTACTGGAATTGGCGACAATAAGGCCTTGAAGATCCTGAAGGAAGTTGGACAGAAATTTAACATCCCAGTTGTCACCGACATCCATACCAATGAAGAGGCAACTCTTGCTGCTGAATATGCTGATGTGTTGCAGATACCTGCCTTCCTGTGCCGGCAAACCGAATTACTTGTATCTGCTGCAAAAACCGGGAAGTGCATCAATATCAAAAAGGGTCAATTTCTTTCGGCAGATGCTATGAGATTTGCAGTGGAAAAAGTAAGAGAAGCTGGAAATGAAAACATCATGCTTACCGAACGGGGAACTACTTTCGGTTACCAGGATCTGGTTGTTGACTATCGCGGTATCCCCGAAATGCAGCAAAATGATGTTCCGGTTGTACTGGATTGCACACACTCACTGCAACAGCCGAACCAGGTAGCCGGGGTTACCGGTGGCCAGCCAGAACTTATCGAAACCATTGCTAAGGCAGGCATTGCTGTTGGTGTTGATGGTTTGTTTATCGAAACCCACCCTGACCTATCATTGGCAAAATCGGATGGGGCAAATATGTTGAAGTTGGATTTGTTGGAAGGACTGTTGGAGAAGTTGTTGAAAATCCGGAAAGCCATTTTATAAAATATTACAATTCTAAAATCTTATGGCAACTATCAGATATTCATAAATCTCCGGGCTAAAGCCCGGAGCAGTTCATAAGTCTGGAGCATGAATTGCCTTGGAGATCATGAATTGCCTCGGGCTTCAGCCCGAGGATTTTATAATAGACAGCTCCATTCGGGCTTTAGCCCAAACATCCAAATATCGGGCTATCCGACAAACATTGTGATTGACAAAAATGGAAAATAGTCAGTTAATTTGCTAATATGACTGCTCACTGTTGACTTTCCTAATTTATCTCATCATCTTTTATTTCAAACGCTTCACCATTTCTGATTTCAAAAATCTTGTGGTCGATGTCGATTTCCTGTAACATATGTTCGATGCGTTCGCGTTGTGTGTCAGTTATAAATACCTGTCCCAGGTTGTCGTCGCTGGTAAGCTTGATCAGTTGTTCCACCCGCTTGTCGTCCAGCTTATCAAAAATATCATCCAGCAGCATCACCGGTTTGTAGCCCTTCAGGTTTTTGATGTATTCGTATTGTGCCAACCTTATGGCGATGATAAAGGATTTTTGCTGCCCCTGCGATCCAAATTTCTTCACAGGGTAACCCTGGATAAGAAATGTCAGGTCATCTTTGTGGATGCCTGCCGTGGTGTAGCGTACAGCCCTGTCCCTGTCGAGTGAGACGGCCAGCAATTCTTCCATTCCATGCTTGTCCAATTGCGAATCATACGAAATACTTACATCTTCCTTTCCACCCGAAACCATCTGGAAATATTTATTGAATATCGGGATATAGTTTTTAAGGAATTCTTTGCGTTTCGGGAAAATCTGCATGGCAAGTTGAATCAATTGGCTATTCAAAATCTCAAGCATATCGCCATCGAAAGTCCGCTTTTCAGCAAATTGTTTTAGCAGCGCATTTCGCTGCGTTAAAACCCTGTTGTAATTAATAAGGTCGTCGAGGTAAAATTTGTCAAATTGTGAAATTACGCTATCGATAAATTTGCGCCTGACATCGCTGCCTTCGTTGATCAGGTCACGATCGTAGGGCGAAATCATCACCAGAGGAAACTGCCCGATATGGTCTGCCAGGCGGTCGTACTCCTTTTTATTCAGCTTGAAACTTTTTTTATGGTTGCGCTTTTGGACACATTGAATGGTTTCAGATTTATCGCCATTCACCTGGTATTTTCCCAACACCGAAAAATACTCCTCTTCGTGGTTTATGTTCTGTGAATCGATGGCATTGAAATAACTTTTGCAAAACGACAGGTAATAAATGGCATCCAGGATATTTGTTTTGCCGGCGGCATTATCGCCAATAAAACAATTCACCTTGGGCGAAAACGTAAGTTCAGCTGTTTTGTAGTTTTTAAAATTATGTAGCTTGAGTATTTTAAGGTTCATGTTCTTTCTTGTTTATCCGCTTTCCGAAATTAAAATTTACACGCTCTGTTTTTGAAAATGTTGCTGATTGCTGGTTTCTGGTCTTTGATTCGACAGTTTTGGATTTGACGTTTCCAGGTTCTGCGAACGCTGGAAAGTCGTTCCAACAATCATTATAAAATTCTTGTAATTATTTAGCTACTTACTATCAACTCAAATTGCCGCTAGCATAGACCCCCTCTAACTCCCCCTTGAGGGGGAGAATGCCACCGCACTGGCTACTGCAGTCACTTGTGCGGCTGGACTCCCTTCCCCTCAAGGGGAAGGGGTGGGGATGGGGTCATTAGAATTTGGCAAAGAATACAAGCACCTAAATAATTACAAATGCTTAACATATTGACATTGGACTTGCCTCTGCCGATCACCTACTGATCACCATCTACTTAATCCATCTCTCGATATTTCAGGGCCGCTATCCCCTCAATCGCCTCTGCCACTTCCTTCAGCAGCCACTGCGGTGTTGAGGTTGCGCCACTCACTCCAACTGATCTTGCTCCCACAAACCACTCGGCTTTTAGCATTCCGGCATTCCCGATATACCACGACTTTTCGTTAAATGCTTTGCAAATTCCAAACAAATGCTTTCCATTAGATGAATGTTCGCCCCCCACAAAAATTACAACATCATTAACAAGGGCAAAGGTCATAAGGCTTTCATTCCTGTTGCTCACATGTCGGCAAATCGAATCATTTACTTTAACAGCATCGTTCCAGTGAGGGTGTAAAGTTTTGTACTTTTCTTCTAGTTTTTGTACCAGGTCATAGAACTCACCCAAGCTTTTAGTTGTTTGTGCATAAATGCAAAGGGGTTTATCAAAATCTATTTTTCCGATATCTGCATAATTTTCAATTACAGTAATCTTATCACCAGCCTGCCCTTCCAAACCCACAACTTCGGGATGCTTTCTTTTACCAAACACCACCACCTGCCTGCCTGTTTTGCTACTATCTTCCGAAGCCCGTTTAATTTTGTTTTGTAACTTTATTACAATCGGACAGGTGCCATCAATCAAATTTAGCTTGTTATCTCCAGCTATCTTGTACGTTTTGGGAGGTTCACCGTGCGCCCTTATCAGAACAGTATCGTTTTGGAGTTTCTCATATTCCGGATAATCTATCACCTCGAGCCCCATTTGCTTCAGCCGGTTTTCTTCCTCCTCATTGTGCACTACCTGGCCCAGGCAATACAAATGCCCTGTGCGTGCCAGTTCATCTTCTGCCAGTTGGATGGCTTTGCGAACGCCAAAACAAAATCCTGCACTTTGATCGATGTGAATTTTCATAATAAAGTCCCTAAATCAATTTGCAAAATAAGGAATATTTAAGGTCTGGCTGAATGAATGTGTAAAAGAATTGATTAATTTTGAAAATCAATTATACTGTAAAAAGCTAAGTTATGCAAGAAGAGTTTAGTCCCCAAAGAAAAAGATCGTTTGATATTCCACCAGTGTTTTATGAATCCATCAGCGGAAAGCCATTTGATAAGTGCCAGGTTTGTGAAAAATCGCTCATGAGTTTCGGAACACAATATATCATCGAAAAGGCTTTCAGGAAAAATCCCGTCAATAATAAGGTGGAACCATTGTTTGAATTTTCCATTTGCCTGGATTGTGCCAGGGGATTGTTCGAGCGTTTCTCGGAAGAGTCGAAAGAAAAGA
>Ga0307929_1002411_pt1 | contig 12133 bp, 9 predicted proteins | sample AceLakmetage1330_FD_203160 | JGI IMG/M metagenome (GOLD analysis project Ga0307929, IMG submission 203160) | Saline water microbial communities from Ace Lake, Antarctica - #1330 | ecosystem: Environmental > Aquatic > Non-marine Saline and Alkaline > Saline | place: Antarctica: Ace Lake...
CATGAGGTAACTTAGTCGGGCAGCCCAATAAGGGCCGCCTTCGGAAACGCTTGAGCCGTGTGAAGTGAAAGTCTCAAGCACGGTTCTTAGGGGGGAAGGGGCCCGCAAGGGCCCTGCCCTACCCGGTGCGTGAGAAAAATGAAGATACTAACCAGCACCACTTTAGTACTCGCGGTCGGCTTCGCGTTGTTGGGCTGCGCGACAGACCAAGCGGACCGCCATGTTCTCAAGCTTGATCGGACATCTGACCACGCCATAACCAATCCTCACGAATGGGCATTGCAGCAGTTTTCAGATGGTCCAATCTCGGGGCCAGACGTGAGCGATTACGCCAGGGGCGTTCTTAAGTGGGGTCTCCTTCAGGCGCTTGCCGATCTAGATTTGGATGGCAAACAAGAGTTGTTCCTGCGGCAAGACGGAATGGGTAGAGTTTGGGAGGTGCTGGTCTTCACGCCAGTTAAGGATGGATACCGCTACATCGGGCATTTCCCTGCAAGTTACTTTGTGTTGGATCCGGACAATAGAATAATTCTGGTATATGAAGCCTGTGGAGGAAAGTACGGTCACATCAAGGCCTACAGGCACGACGGCGACAGATTTATCGGAACCCTATTGGAAAGCATGTGGTCAGGTGATGGATACGAAGAGAACAACAAGAAGCGGGCAAGGTTGTTTCCGAAAGACAAAGTAATCAACTGGATGAAGATGACCTCCAGCTTACAAAATGATCCGCGCCTTGCGCATCTCATTTTGAAGCTGAGGTCAAACGTTAACCACCCCTTTGCGATTGTTGAATCTGGAACACCTTTCTTGTCTACTTTAGCCAATGGCATCAGGGTCAGACGGCTAGAGGATGTAATGAGACTTCTTCGTCAAGGCGGCAAAAGGCTAAATGCCAACGCCTATCAGTTATCGGCAACATCCCCGGAAAAAGTGTCAGATCGAACTAACGGCGATATACGGCAAAAAGAGTCCTTCCCGGAAACTTATTGTCCTTTTTCGGTAAACCTTTGTCGTTCAATGACAAACAGTTACCGGGAATTTGGGAAGAAAACGAAGTGTTGACTGGCACACCCGGAGGGACTCGAACCCCCAACATCCTGATTCGAAGTCAGGTGCTCTGTCCAATTGAGCTACGGGTGCATTGTGTGTGGTAACTCATGATCCAATACCAGTTCCCGTTATATGGAGCAAGGAAAAGCCTGAACTTCTATTTGCTATTGGCGCATTCCGTTCGGTTAGTATATATGTATATTCTCTTTCACTTATTTAAAGGACGGTACCTGTGACAAAATGCCATGCTCTCATAGCCATTGCTTTCACCGCTGCATTTATTGGGGGAGGGTGCCGATCCAAATCAAACGATAAGGACCCTCTTGTGTCGGGCATTGGCCTGCTGGAGTCCGGTTCGATCGAGGCTGCTCGCGACGTTCTCATTGAGGCGACAGCGCTCTACACCAACAGCGCTTCAGCCCACTGTAACTTGGGAATTGCCTATTGGAAGCTTGGCGACAACAACGCTGCAATCGCATCGCTTTCGCGAGCCTGCGAACTGGCAGAAGGCGACAGTCGCCCACAGGAGTTTCTGGCAAATGTGTTGATTGACGCCGGTAACGTGGACGGGGCACACAAGATTCTCTTAAATGTGGAAAACCCAACCGCATCGACTCTAACATTGATGGGGGTGACAGCGTACCGTGCGGGCAGTAGCGATCTGGCCCGCTCCTATCTGGGACAGGCGCTTCAGCTCAACGACAACTACAGCCCCGCCCTTTATAACCTTGCGCTGCTCTGCCGGGATGTCTACAAGATCCCACGCGAAGCGCTCTCCTACTACAAACGTTTTCAAACCGCATCCCCAAATGACAGACGTGCGGCAGAAACACCTCAAGCATTCATCAGTCTCGGTGAAGATGCCCCCCCCGCTGACGAGCCCTCTACTCCGGTGCCCCCCCCCCAGCCTCCTGTTGCCGTCGCCCCAAAGCCCAAACCCACCCCGCCCCCATCAGAAGATGTGGATATTGTCCGCCAACTTTTGGCAACCGCCGATCTTGAACTCAATCGTGGAAATGCAGATATCGCGCTCCTTACCCTTAAAGGTGGCGTGAACAAGTACCCCAACAATGCCGATCTCATCTGGGCGCTTATCCAACTCTACAAAACCCATCTCGGTGACGCCGTGCGCGCGACGAACCTCCACCAAAAGTTCTCCAGAATGTTTCCTAACGATGCACGGGCCATTAAGACCGCGCCTCAAGCGAGCACGACGACCACCACACCGGAGACTTCTGCGGCATTACCCCCGGGCGAAGCGGCATTTCGGGCAGGTCTGGACCACTACGCAAATCATACTTGGGATGAGGCCATTATCGCCTATCAGAAAGCGCTCAGAGAAGACCCAAAATCGTCGCGTACGGCATATAATCTGGGGCTTGCATACAAGGCCAATGGCGATTTGGATAGAGCCGCAAAGTCGTTCACTGTCGCTCTCATCCTCCAGAAAGACATGCCCAAAGCGCTCTACATGCTAGGCCTGACCGAAATGCAGCAAGGGCAGAACAAGGGCGCACTCGCACACCTCAATCGTCTGATTCGCGTACAACCTGACTTTGCCAAGGCCCATTACCTCCTCGGGCGCATCTATCGCGACGAAAACCGCCCCGACATGGCTCTCATTCATTTTGAACGTTTTCTTCACCTGGCCCCAATGGGCACATCGGCTGATTACGCTCGCCAATGGGTGGAGCAGCACAAAACCCCACCTCAGGAATGAACTCAATACCGGAGCTTAATCTGGTTGATATCATAGCCCTTGCACTTGTGGCTATCGGCGGGATTCAGGGATTCTTCAGAGGGTTGTCAGGTGAGCTCGCGCGTCTCATTGGCACCATCCTCGCGTTCATAGCAGGGGTCTCACTTCACAATGCCGTCGGCTCCTGGGTACAGGAGAACACGCGACTTGAGGACCAAGCCGCACACGCGGTGGCATTCATAGCCACTGTGATTCTCGCCATTGTAATCATGATCCTGCTGCGACTCATTCTAAAAAAACTGATCAAGGTGGTGTTTGCAGAGGGCTTCGACAAAGGGATGGGCATCTGCGCCGGCGCACTCAGGATGAGCGTCGTCGTTTGCATCATCTTTCTGGTTATGAATCTGATCCCACACGACTACCTGAACCGACATTTTGGTGAAGAATCTGCAATTGGCAACATTATCATTCGCTACGTGCCCACCGTCAGAGAAACACTCGAACGCGCCACATCATCCGCCCTAAACCAAACTGATAAAGAAGCCCCCGCTTCAGATGGAGACAAGCAACCATGACCCCCCCCTCTCAAGCCCCCATGATGCCCGACCTGCAGTCCAGCCTGCTCTGCGACGATGTCCGCCAGGAGCGAAACGGTAAGTTCATTTTGATCGGGCTTTTCGATGCCATTGGCGTCCCAAAATACCCAGCCGTATTTCAACGTCTCTGCATGGTAAACCGCTGGTGCTGCGGGTTCGGTGAATTCACACAACAAAGTCGACTGCTGAAACCGGATGGCATGACCGTTGTCGTCGAAGGCAAGCCGGTTCCCGTTAAGTTACCCGACAGCGAATCTAACGCGACCTGTGTTGAGATATTCCTCAACGTCAAACTCGAAACCCCGGGCACCTACTGGGTTGAAGTGCTGCTCAACAACCAACTCAAGATACGCTACCCACTCAAAGCCGCTCAAATCAAACCGCCACCGCAGAAAAAGAGCTAACGGCAGCAGAACCACTAATCGACACTAAAGATAGCGTTGGCCGTCCCGGAAAAACATCGCAGGCAAAGCGGGGTCAGACCACTGGTTATCAATGTAACATCCGATCCAGAGAAACGTGTGACGGCGTTTTTTGACCGGAGGCTGAGGAGATCCAATTGAACTGCGGTTAAACTTCTTATCTCCTTTTTTCTTTTTGCGAAGGTCGTTTGATTCATTTGTAGAGATAAATTTTGAGGAGACACCAGACCTATCCTCCTTCTTCGAAGGCAGCCTCTCACCCGATGACATAATCCATCATCTGCAAAACTACTTCGGCGTCACAATCCAAGATAGCGGTGCCCTCCTTTTTTTAGATGAAGTCCAGATTTGTCCACGTGCGATTCTCGCCTTTCGCTATTTTTTCGAGAAGCGCCCCAATCTTCATGTTATTGCTGCTGGTTCTCTGCTTGATTTCGAACTGAAGAAGATCTCATTTTCTGTTGCCCAATGGGAGAAAAACCTGAACTCGGTATCAACGAATAAACTACGCATTAAACTACGCATTCAGGATTTTATGGACCGAATAGGACCAGGCAGTCTATGCGCGAGTATTTTCGCGGCAAGGTGTGTTCTATGTGGTGAATTTTATTTGCTTTCAAACAGGCTTCGCTCAATCGCAATGACTTCGCGACCGGTCGTCCAGCGACGGAGCGATTTGAGGTCATAGGTAATCTGGGTGCGCCGCTCTGCTTCCTCTGGAGTCCGGGAGTTGCCTTTAGCCAGAATCTCTCGCCGCTCGCGATCGAGCTTGCTTCGCCAAAACCCAAGGGTGAGATCTTGCACCGCCTCTTTTGGGGAGTACTCGCGACCACTCACCTTCACCGGCGAACTCAACAGCAATTCTGCATACGCGAGCACATCGGCGGCATCCTCCCCTTCCGCCAGGAGTTCTTCAAGTAGATCCGTATTGTGGGCGGCGGCATCCAAGGCACAGGAAATAAGCTGACGACATTTAAGATTGCTCACCATCTCCATCGGGAGAAATTCCGTAATGAGTTCGGAAAGTTCAGGGTGATCGGTAACGTGAATGACAAGTTCACAAAGCGCCTGTTCATCATCTGGAATTCGGGCGACGCGACCAACGTTCGGAGCGTCATCAGGACCATACTCTCCACTAAAGCGCGAGGCTTCCAGGACGTCTAGTGGGATATCGACATCCTCTTCCACCGAAGGGGGTTCATGCTCGGCGGGGGCCCCTACAGCTTTTTTCGACTCTCCGCGGGGGGGACGCTTTGCCTGACGCTCTGCCGCACGCTTCTGCGCCTCAACCACTTTGGCAAGATCCTCTTCTAACGCCCCAACGGGCAAATTCAGAAGCGAAGCGGTCTCCTGCAATAACCGCGCCTTTTGTACGGCATTCTCACTATGCGAAATGGTTTCCAACGCCGCTTTGGCAATGCGGTTGGTCCCGGCAACCCCTTTGGCATCCTGTTCGAGCTTACTCAGCGATGCAATCTGAAATGCCACAGCCGACTGAGCCCCTGCCAATAGATCCCGGAAGGCTTTGCCACCGTTATCCTTGATAAAAGAATCCGGGTCCTCCCCATCGGGGAGAGCTGCCACCCGAACCACAATTCCGGCATCCATAAACACAACGGCAGTTTTCACCGCGGCCGCTTTACCAGCGCTATCCGAATCAAATGCCAACACCACACTGTCGGCATAGTTCTTCAGGGCACGCACATGTTCCTCGGTAAAAGCAGTGCCCTGCGCTGCCACGGCGGTCTCAATCCCAGCCTGATGACAGCGGATCACATCAATTTGCCCTTCGCAAATAATCGCTTCACGATTCGGAGCATTCACGATGTGCCTACGGGCCTTATCCATCCCATACAGCACCCGTCCTTTATGAAACACTTCGGTTTCGGGGCTGTTAACATACTTTGGGGCCTTATCATCTTTGACCAATAGTCGCGCGCTGAACCCAATAACCCGCCCCTGAGAATCCAGAATGGGAAACATCAGTCGATTCCGAAAGCGGTCGTAGAACTTACCTCTTGCCCCCTCGCGCGAAGAGCGCAGCACTAGCCCGGCCGACTCAAGTTGGTCTGGCGTGTACCTATATTTGGCCCCCCATTGCAGCGCCACATCCCATCCGTCCGGGGCGTACCCGATTTGGAATGTGTCGGCAATGTCGCCATCAAGCTTGCGCTCGGCCAGATACTCGCGTGCCGCCTTGGCCGCCGGAGCTTGGAGCATACAGCGGCGATAGAACTGCGAAATGGCGTGGTTGATCTCAAAAATCAGCTTGCGATGCTTTGAGGCGCCGGAATCCTCCTCAAGCTCGAGTGCAATGCCCGCCCTCTCCGCAAGAGCTTTGGCGGCCGTGAGAAAATCAAGGCCCTGATACTTCATCAGGAAGGAAATCACATCCCCCCCCTCGCCACATCCAAAACACTTGAAGATTTGCAAGTTCGGATTGACGTTAAAGGAGGGCGTCTTCTCTTTGTGGAAGGGACAACACGCCTTATAGGTTGTGCCGGAACGTCTTAAGGTGATGTAAGAACCGACTACCTCAACGATATCGTTGCGGAACCGAATTTCTTCAAGCAGGCGGTCTGGAATAAAATTTCCCATCAGTCTTACGCTAATCCTCGTTTTTCAAAGTAGTACGTGCATATCTCCGAGATGCACTCCGCTCACAGCTCGGCCCAGGGATGATGGGGCGCTGCCAAACTTCAGGTGGGGGGCTACACCTCAGAGATGTGTGCCTACTTACTCGTTTTTTTACTCGGCACCCTTAATCGGATACCCTTAATCGACTCACCTCGTCCGCCTGCAATCCAGCCCCCTTTGGAGAGCGTTAGTCGTCGGTGTCACCAGCATCTCAACAAGTCGTTTCCCGTCAACGATTAAGCAGTTCGATTAAGCGTATCCGAGTAAGGGTTGGGATTAAGTGTCAACCTCAACACTACCACCCCAACTCTGAAGGGTCTCGCTAATAAAGCGTACGCTGGCGTCATGCGCATCTCTTCCATTCCCCAAAATGGGAATGGCCTCCCCAAACTTAAAAAAAACCGTCTTACTGCGATCCACCGGTCCAAAATCCTTAAAGGTTCGGCCGAGGCCATGGAAATCGGTCTTCAACGCCAGCGGCACAAGCGGAACCCCGGCCCGCTTTGCGAGTTTCATACCGAGTGTATTAAACATGCTCGGCCGAAAGATGGGGTCACGCGTCGCTTGCGGAAAAATCACAACAGAGCGGCCCTGCTCAAGCGTCTTTGGCCCCAGATCCATCAGCTTTTTTAAGTCCGCACGTGGATTTGAACGTCCCACGCTAATTGGTTTAGAGCCATTCATGACGTCACGCATAAACGGCATCCGAGTCAAACTCTCTTTCACAACAAATGTCAGATCCGAAAAGGGTAGCGCAAGACAGGGAAGGCCAAATGTTTCAAGCACACTCATGTGATTGGCCACAATAACAGACGGGCCCTGCACCGCAGCAAGATGCTCGCAGCCCGAGACATCAATCCGACCGCCGCACCCTTCTACACAGCGCATTACATCGAGTGAGAGATCCAGCCAGCCAGCCCGATCCCATTTTCCACTGCGGTACAACCGCGCCCCTTTAATAATAATGGCTAACATCGCAGCATTATACGTGAAGTCAAAACGCCCAAACAACCGATACCACAATCGCTTCCCCGCGACATCTGGAGTCCGATACCCGTAATCCGCCTGTAGCTTGATCCTGAATTCATCTGACTTCATCATGGGACACTATCTACCATCCAACTCCCATCGCTTGCAAGCATGTGAGAAAAAGAGTTGAGAGTTCTAAGTTCCGAGTTCCGTGCGGCGGTCATAAGTGAAACGGGAAGGTTTTCTGCTGGCGTAGCATGTGGACGGTAGGGTGTTGAGGTTCTTTCAGCTTTCCCATTTCAGCTTTCAAATTAACTCCCTGAACCCGAAACACCGAACCCATAACTCACAACCTTTTCCCAGAAAGCCTATTTCGGAGCTTGACGATATCGCAAGCGCGCCGATAGAGTACTAAGCCAGATTCAAAACCCGTGTTTTTGAAAGAGTGGGTTAATCCCGCTCTTTTTAGTATCGGGAATTGAGAAAACTGGAGAAAGCGACGATTTGCTATGAATAATGAGCTCATTGCCATTTTGAATTATATGGAAAAGGAACGCGGAATTGACCGTGAAATCCTGATTGAAGCCGTGGAGTTTGCCCTACAGTCGGCCGCACGAAAGAACTCCGTAGCCGATGAAGACATGCGCGTCGTTATTGACAGAACAACTTGCGACATAAAGGCTTACGCCACTCGAATTATTGTGGACGCCCCAAAAGCCCAAGCGGATGAAATCACGCTTTACGAGGTTCTCAAGGCACACCCCGAGGCCAAAGTTGGCGAGGCCATTGAAGTTGAATGCGGCACAGCGAGTTTAGGGCGAATCGCGGCACAGACCGCTAAGCAAGCAATCACACAGCGCATTCGACAGGCTGAGCGCGAAATCGTTTTTGATGAATACAAAGACCGCGTCGGGGACATTGTCAGCGGTGGGGTTCGCCAGTTTAATCGAAGCGATATCGTTGTTGATCTTGGCCGGGCAGAAGGCATACTCCCCTCGCGTGAACGCGTACCAACTGAAGAATATCAGATTGGTGAACGCATCCGGGCCTACGTGGTGAGTGTTCAAAACAGCCAAGCGGGGCCCGCAATCATTCTATCGCGCAGCCATCCCGACTTTGTGCGGAGGCTTTTCGAACTCGAAGTATCCGAAATCGCGGATGGTATCGTTGAGATCAAAGGCATTGCCCGCGAACCCGGTTATCGCACCAAAATTGCGGTTATATCAAATGATTCCAAGGTTGATCCGGTTGGTGCCTGTGTTGGCATGCGGGGAATGCGCGTAAAAAACATCGTTCGTGAACTTTCGGGTGAAAAAATTGATATTATTCGCTGGAGTGAGGACACCAAGACCTATGTCACCAACGCCCTCTCGCCGGCACGTCTAGCCAAAGTCGATATTGTTGAGAAAGATGGCGAACGCGTGATTCACGTGATTGCCGATTCCGATCAACTCTCTCTCGCTATCGGAAAACGCGGACAGAATGTGCGCTTGTCCGCCAAGCTTGTTGGGTGGAAAATTGATATCCACAAGGATGAATCGGCCATTTCCTTCGAAGAGAAGGTCTCCCTCGCTATCGAACGCATGGCAGAGGTAGACGGAATCTCTCTGGAAACGGCTCAAGCCCTTGTGGGGGCAGGATTTTTAACTGTTGAAGGCGTCCTGGCCGCCGAGGCCCAAGACATTGCCGAGATGTTGAACATCGACATCGACGCGGCACGGGGAATCTACGCGGCAGTAGAAACAACTCAGCAGGACACGGAAGCCTAACCGCAAAAGGCTTCATCAGCAATAATGCGCCGTGACCTGCAAGCGGCACTTACAGAAGGCGAAACATGAGAGTTCACGAATTAGCCAAAGAGCTGGGGCTATCCAGCAAAGATATGCTGGCCCGGGTACACGATCTTGGCGTTGAAGCCAAAAGCCACATGAGCGCGTTGGATGAGGATGCCGTCGCCCTGATTCGCAATGCACAGGGAACAGAAACACCCGCACCCACACCAGAAGCCAAGGTGGCGAAAAAAGCGCCCGCGAAAGCAAAAGCCAACCCCGCCTCCGAACCAAAGACAAAGATCGAACCCAAGAAAACGGAAAAACCGAAAGAGGCCGCTCCCGCGGCAACAGAGCCCAAAGCCGCAGAACCAGAGGCAAAAAAGCAAGAAGCCGTTGTAACGGAAGACACGGAAGCCTCTACTAAGAGCAGTGACGAGGAAAACATTGTTCGCTTCCGCGGTGGCGTTGTGGTTCGGGATTTAGCAGACATGCTAAACGTGCGCCCCAATAAAATCATTGCTGAATTAATGGCCATGAATATATTTGCGGCCATCAACGCCAAACTCGATTTCGATGTTGCCGAAAAGCTTGCCAATAAACTGGGCTTTACCGTTGAGCATGACAAACGCAGTGATCATCAGGCACCCAAGCCAAAAGATTTGGCTGACGAGCCCACTAGAGAAGATCGCCCGGAAGATTTGATCATCCGCCCGCCCGTAGTGACATTCCTCGGGCATGTCGACCATGGCAAGACCTCGCTTCTTGACTACATCCGTAAAACAACAGTAGCCAAAGGCGAAAGCGGTGGCATTACTCAGCACATTGGAGCCTACACCGTTGAAGTGACTGGAAAGCAGATTACATTTCTGGACACCCCCGGTCATGCTGCGTTCACCGCAATGCGGGCTCGTGGAGCCAATCTGACAGACATTGCCGTCATCATCATTGCAGCAGACGACGGCATTATGCCACAGACCAAAGAAGCAATCTCCCATGCCAAAGCAGCAGGTGTCGCCATTGTGGTCGCCATCAACAAATGCGACCTGCCCTCGGCCAATCCGGATCGCGTCCTTCAGCAGCTTCAGGCAGAGGGTTTGGCCCCGGAAGAGTGGGGCGGAGAGACCATTTGCTGTCAAGTGAGTGCAGAGACGGGTGATGGCATTGACCATCTATTAGACATGCTTCTGCTACAATCCGAAATGCTGGAGATCTCTGCAAATCCAGAAAAACGCGCCGAGGGATTCATCATCGAATCTCAGCTCGAACCGGGCATGGGCCCCACGGCCCATCTTCTAGTTACCGGCGGAACGCTTAAGGTGGGAGACTCCATTCTCTGTGGCGTTCTTGCTGGACGTGTCCGGGCGTTGATTAACGATCATGGAATTCAGGTTAAGTCTGCCAGACCGTCAACGCCGGTCAAGTGTCTTGGACTTTCGGGTGTTCCCGAGGCTGGCGCTGAATTCGTGGTGATGAAGAATGACCGCATGGCAAAGAATGCCGCAGCAGAAGCCGCTCAGGTTATCAAAACTGAACAGTATGAAGCTCCGAAAAAGGCCTCGCTTGACGATCTCTTCGAGCAAATTTCTGAGCAGGACGACCTTGTACTCAAAGTGCTACTGAAAACAGACACACAAGGAAGTGCAGAAGCAATCGTACACTCCCTTACTGAAATCAATAGCAACAAAATTAATTTGAACATCATTCTCAGTAGCACGGGGAACATCACAAGCAATGACGTGATGCTCGCCAGCGCCTCAAGTGCCGTTATTCTCGGCTTTCATGTGGCAAAGGAATCTGGTGTTGAGGCCCTTGCCAAACACGAAGGCGTTGAAGTGCGTCTGCATCTGGTCATCTACGAACTGATAGATCAGGTCAGAGCAGCGATGATCGGTGTGCTGGGCCCCCGTCTCGAGGAGGCTGTTCGCGGCCAAGCTCAAGTACGCGAGCTTTTTGAAGTTGGAAAAGGCAGCAAAGTTGCCGGATGTCTCGTGCTTAAGGGTGTCGTCAACATCAAGCATCGCGTACGAGTAAAGCGCAAAAGCGAAGTTCTCTATCAAGGAACGCTGGTATCCTTAAAGCATTTTCAGGATAACGTGCGCGAAGTTCGCGAAGCACAAGAATGTGGTTTGCGGTTGGATCATTTCGTTGATTATATTGAAGGCGATATTCTCGAGTTCTACGAAATCGAAGAGCACGTGCAGACACTGTAAACGTGGCAAGGACAACACCGTAGACAGACGGGAGATGCCTCGGCGGGCATCATCCCGTCTTTTGCGTCTATCACTGAATAACTGTGGAGGCCCCCGTGAGTGTGGATCGACTGGATCGCGTAAATGCCCTGATTCGCCGAGAGATTGGTGAGTCTCTATTCCATATCATGAATGATCAGAGCTTTGATCTGGCTGCCGTGACCATAACCCATGTAATCACAGCACGGAACCTACGCACAGCCCGTGTACTGGTTTCCATTCGCGGAACAGAGGAACAGAAGCTCGCGATGTTGAGCATATTGCGGCGGCATCGCCCCGAGATCCAAAATACAATTAATCGGGATCTGTCTCTGAAATATACACCCAAACTTCACTTTGATCTCGATCGCTCAGTAGAAGAGGGTGACCATGTCCTTGATATTCTAACCCACCTCGATGATGGGAATAGTGCTGGCCCTATACTCCAGAACGGTAATAATCTAAATACAAAAGCAGAAAGCTCTTAGTCGATACTCCTAGTCCATACACCTAGTCGGATACCCTTAGTCAAAATGCTTAATTGTTGTTAGTCAGAGGGCATCCGAAAAGGGGTTGAACCGAGGTGAGGCGAAAATATGAGAAAACAGACCGGAAACAAGGTCCCCCTTGTCCCTTTGTCGCGAGCTTTGTCCTGAGCTTTGTCGAAAAGGGAAACAGGTTTGAGAGAGGAATTGACAAAGCTTACGACAAAGCTCGCGACAAAGATAAGGAAATTTGGAGATTCTGGTGCCTCCGA
>Ga0307929_1002413_pt1 | contig 12127 bp, 12 predicted proteins | sample AceLakmetage1330_FD_203160 | JGI IMG/M metagenome (GOLD analysis project Ga0307929, IMG submission 203160) | Saline water microbial communities from Ace Lake, Antarctica - #1330 | ecosystem: Environmental > Aquatic > Non-marine Saline and Alkaline > Saline | place: Antarctica: Ace Lake...
GGTTCACAAGCAACATTTGAAAGTGATAATGGGGATTTGGTGACAATTAGTATTTCTTATACACCTGAAGATAAAATTTATTTGGCTGCAGGAGAATCAATAGTTGATCCAATCTTTGGAAGTTTTGAAATTTTATTTACTGAAAATAATTCAAATTATGAAGACCTAGAGTTTGATGTTTCTAGTGATGATTTGACTTTAACATTCAATAATCAGGATGGTGACGAAATAGAATTACCTTTCTTTTGTAATGGAACTTGTGATAATGTAGAACATGATGCAATCTTTTTTGGTAAAGGAACTGATGCTAATGAGAGATATTACTTTAAAGATGGTGAATGTGTTGGTTTGACTTCTGTTACAGACTGTGAAGGTGCTAAGTTTCTTGTTAAATATGGTGACAGTTTAAGAATAATAGAGATTGTTGATATTGATTTGAATGATAATAGGACAACACTTTCTGATTTAATTTCGACTATTTCTACAACATCAATTAAAAAAATCACTGGTGATTCTCAGGATTTTAATTTAATTGATCTTTCATTTCAAGTTGGGTTAGTAATAGATCCAGAAAATAAGAAAGTTATATTTGTTGGTGATGATATTATTGGAGTTGGTCAAGAGTTTGAAACTGAAAATGAATTATTAATCAGCATTAATGGGATGAGTGATAATGGAATTAATTTAGTGGATGAAACTTCAAACAATAAAATGTTCATTAATTTTAATGAAGCTGAAGGGGAAGTTGATTCTACATCGGACACAAATGGTGATTCAAGAACTAATTTTGAATTTAATTTAGTAATTGATCCTGTAGATGAAGAAATAAATATTCTTACTCCAGTATTTACTAAAGCAACTTTTGTAGGACAAGATTTATCTGAAAGTAATGATAATGACAAATTATTTTACAGCGATTATGGGACTAAAATTCTTTATGATGGTGAAGATAATAGGTATGCAACTATTTCTTTTCTCAAAAAAGAATTAGAGGTTTTGGTTTATGTACAAAAAACTTGAATTGCATTTGATTGTCATAAATTATTTTTTATTTTTTTTTATGATGAAAAAAAATTTACCTTATCTTATGTAGTAAGAAATTAGAAAGATTAAAAAAAAAGAAAGTTTAAACGTTGCAAAAGTAATGATGGATGACTTTTAATGCCTGCTGTTTTTGCAAGGGCTTTAGTATACGAATTTCAAAATAGATGTAGATTTGCTGAAAAATTTCTTAAAATTGACGTTAAAAAATTAGTTTTGTTACAAATATTCAAATTTATAATAACTTCTAAACTTTCAAACTAGTTACTTTACTAACTCCATGTTCATTCATGGAAATTCCGTATAAATTATCTGCTTCTGAAATAACTGAATCATTATGGCTAATAACTATATATTGAGCTCTATCGCAATAAGTTCTTACTAATTGAGATAATTTTTCTGAATTATGTTTATCTAATGCTGCATCAACTTCATCTAATATATAGAATGATGCTGGTTCATGTTCTTGCATTGCAAAGATAAAAGCTAAAGCAGTCATGGTTTTTTCTCCGCCAGATAATCCTCTTATGTCCATGAATTTTTTACTTGATAATTTTACTTTAATTCCTACTCCTCCTTCAAAAGGATTTTCTTTATTTTCTAATTCTAAGAAAGCATCTCCTTTTGTACTTAAAGCGTGGAACTTATTTTGGAAGTTTTTATTAACAACATTATAAGTATTCATGAATAATTCTTTCTTTTTAGTTTCAATTTCATTCATCATATCTATAACATTTAGTTTTTCTTTACCAAGAATATCTTTCTTTTCAACTAATTTTTTGAATTCAATTTCAACTTGTTCATAAATTTCTAATGCTCTCATATTAATGCTACCAAGATTTTCTTTTAATCTTTCAAATGCATTAATTTCTTTTTTAAGTTCTTCTTCGGTTTTAGTAATTCTAACTTTTAAGTCAGAGTATTGGCTATAATCATCCATTAAAGCACTTAATTCTGCTTTTACTCTAGCTTCTTCTAAACCAATGGTATTCATTTTATGTTCTGCTTTTCTTACTGTTTCACCAAAAGAATCAACTTTGTTATCATTTTTATTAACTTCCTCATTTAATTTATTTCTTCTATTGAACAATTCTTTAAATTTGGAATAGAATTTCTTTTCAACTTCTTCTTTTTCTTTTATTTCTACATTTTGTTTAGAAATTATTTCTTTTAAAGATTCAATTTCTTCAGCAAAAGAAGTAGTTTCTTTATCATGTTGTTTTAAGATTTTAATGATATTTTCTTTTTCAGGATTAAATATTGAAGAAATTTGTGTATTGATGCTTTTAATGTCTGAATTAATTTCAGCAATTTCTTCATTAATTTGTTTCTTTTTGTCTTCAAGAGTGTTTAATTCTGCTAATACTCTAGGATTTCTTAATTCTGAAATTTTAGTTTTCAATTGTTGTTTTGAAATTTTTAATTGAGCAAGTTCTCTATTTTTTAATGAAATGTTTTCTTGAACTTTATCAATTTCTGTTTCAACTTCTTTAATTTCTTTTTCCATTTCTTTTTTAGAGTTCATTGATGAATCTAAATCTGAATTGTCAAGGTGTAAACTTTTTTCTTGTTTGATAATTTCTCCTTCGAGTTCAGCTTTTCGTTCTCTTAATTTTTGAATGATATTTTCATTTTCTTCACGTTGTTGCATAAATTTAGTTAATTCAGTTCTTAATGTTGCAATTTTATTTTCCAATTGATCAATATTTTTTCCAACTTCAACTTCATTAAAACCAATTCCTTTTCTTTTGTTTCTAAAACCACCTTGCATGGCTCCACTTTTATCCATCACATCGCCATCTAAAGTGACCATTTTGGCATTTCCAACGCCAATTCTTCTTCCAACATCGATATCATTTATTACTAATGAATTGCCTAATGCATAAGAAAATGCTTTTTTGAATTTATTATCGAAACTTACTAAATTAATTGCTAAATCTACAACACCATTTGCTGATTTTAATCTTTCAACATTTGGGTCTTTAGGAATTTCTCTTATTTTATTTAATGGTAAGAATGTTGCAACCCCATATCTATTTTGTTTTAAAAATCTAATACATTTTGCAGCAGTTGAATCATCTTGTACAATTAAACTGTTTATTTTTCCGCCGGCAGCAATTTCTAAAGCAGTTGAATATTTTGAACTTACACTTCCAAGTTGTGCAACTGTCCCAAATACGCCTTGTAGTTTATTATCTATTATTTTTTGAACTGCTTGGTTACCCATTGAAACTTCTTTTAATCCTGCATTTCTAACTTGCATTTTAGAAAGGTCTTCTTCTTTTTCATTTAATTCTCTTTTAATATTAACTAAGGATGCAGCAAGTGATGAATCTTCATTTAATTTTTTATTTAATTCTAAAGTTGTGTGCTTAAATTCTTCTCTTTTTCTTTTTAAGTCTTCTAATTCTTTTTTATTTTCTTTTTCAATTTCGCCAACTTTTTTAATTCTATCATCAACACTAGAAATCATAAATTCAAATTTATCTTTTTCTCTGATTAATGATTGTTGTTTTTCTCTAAAACCGTCAATTTCAGTTTGTAAAACTTCAATCCTTGAATCGGCAGTTTCTACATCTTGATCTACCTTTTCTAAATCTTCCCCTAGTTTATTTTTTTGTTTAAATTTAGAAATACTTTGTCCAACTAATTCTTTTTCCCTTTCTTTTGAAGTTTTTTGGTTGTTAAGTTCTGTTCTTTCTTTTTCAAAATTACTTATTTTAGAATTAATTTCTTTATAACTTTCATTTAATTGTTCTCTTCTTTGAGAAATTCTATCAATTTCATTTTTGCAAGAATTAATTCTTTCTCTATTTTTTGCAATATCAATTCTTAAAGTTTCCAATTGTTTTGAAATTTCAACCTGTTCTTTTTCTCCTTTTTTTTCAATTTCGTCAGCAATTTCATCTAATTCTTTTTTCTTTGCTATATTTTCTTCTTTTAGTTTTTTAATTTGAGAATCATATTTTTCGAATTCATCAGAAGCTTTCTTTTTTCTTTGTTCATATTCATCCTTTTCTGCTTCTTTTCTTTCAATTTGAATTTTTAAGTAAGAAGCTTTATTATGTCTTATTTTATCATTTAAATCTTTAAATTTTAAAGCTTGATCCCTATCTTTTTTTAGTTCTCGTAAGTGAGTTTGTTTTTCTTTAAGAATTATTTCTGCACCATTTAGTCTTTCATCAACTTTATCAAGTTCTCTAACTGCTTTTTGTTTTTTTTCTTCGTATAAATTAATTCCAGCTATTTCTTCAATTAATTTTCTTCTTTTTTCAGTAGCCATCTCAGTAAATCTAATAATATCTCCTTGTAGAATTATATTATAACCGTCTGGATTAATTTTGGCCCTTGACATCATGTCTAGAATTTGACTTTTTGTTCTTGTTTTATCATTAATTTTATATTTTGAAGCACCAGTTGGCCTAATTATTCTTGTAATTTTAATTTCTTCAGTTTCTAATGGGAATATTTTTCCTCTGTTATCAAAAAAAATAGAAACTTCTCCTTGAGATGATGGTTTTTTTGTTTTCCCACCATTATAAATTAAATTTGCGGATTTTTCTGCTCTTAATGCTTTAGATGAACCTTTTCCTAATACAAAACATAAACTGTCAAGAACATTAGATTTTCCAGAACCATTAGGGCCTAAAATGCAATTAAAATCATTACCAAATAAGATTTCAGTCTTATTATTGAATGACTTAAACCCCTTCATGACCATCCTATTTATCTTCGTCATCTGCACGATAATAGTTCTAATGGTGGTTTATAAACTTTGTTATTTTTCAAAACAAAGTTTATGCTCAGAACGCTAGTGATGCTGTGTAAACTTTGTTATTTTTCAAAACAAAGTTTATGCTCAGAACGCTAGTGATGCTGTGTAAACTTTGTTATTTTTCAAAACAAAGTTTATGCCCAGAACGCTAGTGATGTTGTGTAAACTTTGTTATTTTAAATTTGATATTTTTCATATCAAATTTGAAGTTCGAAAATATTTTATTTTCGTTATTTTTCAAAACAAAGTTTATGCCCAGAACGCTAGTGATGTTGTGTAAATCTCAGGTCTAGTTGAGTAGTTACTGGGAAGTAGTTAAATAAACAAAACATTTAAATATTAGTTCTGCATTCTTTAATCTATGAGCGGATATGTTAATAAAAGGGATGTGGTGAATTATAAAAAGAAAATTCGTAATTTACTTTTAATTACTCCTGTCGCTGTTGCTTTAACCGTACCTTTAACCAAAGTTTTTTTGGATAATGTTGTAAGTTCAGTTGCAACACAATTTGCTTTACAATTCTGTCCTGATTACGTTCAAAAACAAAAAGAAATTTATGCTGAAAAATCAACTCGGACTTGGTCGAACATTACAAACCCTGATGTTTATCATTTACCTAATGATTTAAAAGAAGGAGTATTCAAAAAGATTTTTGAAGAATTTCCTCCTTATCAAATTAGAACCATCAGTAAAAGAATCGATGTTTTAACAGCTTTGGATTTATCTAATATTGCTATTAAAGAAGGTATTAAAATGGGTTTATTTGATTTAAAAGCAGTTTGCCGTCATAAAAGCGAAGCAACTTATGATTTTTTGAATTCCTTTTCTAAAATAATAGGTAGGGAAGATTTATCTGATTGTGTTCGTATAGTGATTGATCGGCCAGATAATGAATATTTACCTTGGAATGAAAGTTCTAATAATGGCCATGCATGGCTTCAATATCGTTTTAGTCCAAACGACAATAAATGGTTTAATTATGAATCACAAGTAAATATTTCAAATTATAATGTTCGTCAAGATAATCTTGTTGACAGGGCAGTTAAAAGAGATGATGGTTTAATAAACCGAGATGTTGATCTTGCAACAAAACCAGGTACTTATGAATTTGAAGTTATAAATTAAATAAAAAAGAATTAATTAAAAAAATAAAAAAAACTAATTTTTAGATTTTGCTTTTATTTTATATACAGCATTTCTACTAGGTCTTAGTTTTTCAGCACCTTTGCCCTTATTTCTAAGTCCTCTAGCTTTTCTTCCTGATGAAGTTAATCCTCTAAAAGCTCTTCCTTGTGTTATTGAAATCCAGTTTAAATCTTTATCTGCAATAATTTGAGGATGTGCTCTATCGACTAAAATAATTTCATACCAAAAGCTTTTACCATCTTCTGCTACATAATAGCTGTTTAAAACTTCACAGTTTGGAAATTTTTTGTTAGCTCTTTGTTCGCAGATTTGTTGATAATTCATATTTGTAACTTTTTTATGTCTAAATGTTTTAGGTCTTCTACCTTTTAAGTTACCTGGTCTCATCCTTTTAGATCTAGAAATTCTTTGTCTTACTATCAGAATTCCACCTTTAGCTTTATAACCTAGTGATCTAGCTCTATCCAGTCTAGTTGGTCTAGAAATTCTAACAGTGTTAGGTTCTCTTCTCCACTGAATTAATCTTTCCCTCCATAAGGGATTTTCTTTGGGTTTTTTCCAAAGGTTTCGAATATATTTGTATACTCCCATTTTATTTAGCCTCCATTTAATACTCTATTTAGATAAGTTCGTTTGAACTTTGTCTACGATATACATTAGTTTGACTTACAAACTTAATATCGTTGGATTCACCTGAGCAATTTGGCACATCTCCAGTACATAGAATCAATAATCTCTTTAAAAAGCTTTCTACCTAAGATGGTTTTTGTTCAAATATTTTCAATTAATGTTGTAAAAAGGTATTTGTAATGATAAATTTTTATTTCCCGATAACTATTTAATGAATCGTTTATTTTATTGGTTATAATTATGAAAAAAGAAATTATTGAATTTAAAGATGATTCACAATTAAAAGATTTGGATAGTTTATTTACTGAACTTCTTATTAAAAAAAAATATCCTCTAACTAAAGGTATTCCTTTTTGTTGCGGTAAAATAAAGCATTGTATAGAATTATTTTTAGGTACTGGTAAAGGCAAAAAACCTGAAACTTGTAATATTTGTAAATTAAAAAAGTGGTGTGATTATTCTGGTGCTGATTTTAAAATAAAACCAATTGTAAATTGTGATGAAGATTTATTAAAATTTTTGGAGGAACGTGATGAAAATATTAATGATTGGTTTTAATGTTCAAGAGAATATATTTCCTTTGGGTTTAAGTTATCTTAAAAGTTATGCTTTGAAATTTCATCCTGATGTAGAATTTAAAATAAAAGAGTTTGGATTTGGAAACAGGTTTACTTATGATACTAATGCAAATATTGAATTACAAATAATTAGTTATATTATGATGGAAAAACCCGATTTAGTTTGTTTTAGTTGTTACATTTGGAGTGGTCAGATTATTAAAAATATTTGTCATGCTTTAAAAAAAATATCGAAAATTAAGATTGCTTTAGGTGGTGCTGAAGTAGATGATAGCTTTAATGAATATTGTGATTATCTTGTTAAAGGAGAAGGAGAAATAAAGTTTAAAGAAATTGTTGATTCATTAAAAGGTAAAGGGTGGAATAATGAATGTAAAACAGTTAAAAATTTGGATGAGATTCCATTTCCTTATAAAAATTATAATGGAAAAAATCATTTTTCAGCGGTAAGAATTGAGACTTCAAGAGGTTGTCCTTATAGTTGTAAATATTGTCATTATGCTAGAAAGGAAAATAGGGAGTTTTCTATAGAATATCTAAAAGAGAATATAAAATACTTATTTGAAAATTATAAATTTAGAAATTTAACTATACTTGATGCCAATTTTAATATTAACAAAAAACGGATGAAAGAAATATTAACTATTATTTCAAATCATTCTAAAAAAGTAATTGTTAATTTTGAATTAAAACCTGAATTGATTGATAGTGAGGTTATTTCAATAATTCAAGATTCAAAATTAGATGTGAATTGTGAATTAGGATTACAATCTGTTGATAAAGAAGTATTAGATGAATGTGAAAGAGTGTACGATCTTGAAAAAATAAAGAAAGGATTAAGTTTATTAAATAATACAGGGATAAAATATAAAATCGATATGATGTATGGACTTCCTAAAGATAATTTTTTTAAGTTTTTAAGAACTATTAATTTTATTAAAAAACATTCTAGGCAAAAAAGAGTGCCTGCACATCATTTTAAAGTTTTAAACAATACCAAATTTAAGGATTGTATAAGATATTTAGATAATTCTAGTAGCATGGCAATTAAAACAGACACCCAGAATGCTCTTGATTTTTATAAAGAAAAGTTGTTTATTGATTTGTTGAATTATAAATAAAAGGTTATATTTTTACTTAATTTAAGGTATTTAGTAAAAAACACATTGAAAAAGTGTCTAATTTAAACCAAGTCTGCCGTAGCCTTTATAAATAAATTATTATTCTTGATTTATATGAATACAACTTTAGAATTAATGGTCAGTGGTAAACCTATTCCTATAAAACCGTTGCAAAAAAGATTAAGTAATAATTTTTATGTTGCTTTATATTCAGTTCCTAAAGGTATTTTTAATTGGATTTATGATGATCCAAATTCTAGTGTTAGTTTTATTGAAAGTTTAGATATTAATGATGAATTAAAAGATTCATTAATTTATGACCAAATGAGAATTAGAGAACCAAGAAAATCTTTATGGGGTCATATTTGTGATAGTTATAGAGAATTAAAACATTAATTATCTTTATATGTTATTCTTCATTATTATACCGTCTGGGTCCAATAAATGTTCCATTTTAATCCCTGGAAGCTTATAAAAACTTTTTAGATGAATTAAAAGATCAAAGTTTAAGATTTTTTGAAATTGATTCTTTACTTGTTAAACATTCTGATTTAGAAACTTCTTTTTTAAAAGTACCTAGGGAAGTAGCTGATCTGGCTGAATTAGAAAGAGAAGTTAAAGAAAGAATAAATGAAGTTTATTTTGGTCATATAGGAAGAATAGATTATGATGGGTTGAATTATGACTCTCTAGCTCCTGTTGTGTTTGATTATTTGTCAAAAGATTTAAATAGAGTCTGCTCTTGATTGTATGGATGATGAGGTGAGTTAATATGAAAAAAATATTATTAAGTTTAATTCTATGTGTTTTGATGAGTTTTTTAGTTTTAGCTGAAGGGCAACAAGGAATACATGAATCTGGAACAGGAATTAATGATTCAGAATTAAAAGAAGCTGGACAGGGAACTGGTCAAGGATTAGAAACAGATTCTGATGTTGAAACACAAGAGCAAAACCAAGGAGAAGAAAATCAAATTGGAAATTTAGTACAAGCTCAAGTGAAAATTCAATCTGGAAATTATTCAATTGAAAATGGAAAAAAAGTTCAAGTTAAGGAACAAATAAACAATAAAACTCAATTAAAATCTGGGGAATTGTCTGCGCAAACTTCAATGCAAATGACTCAGGAACAAACACAAACTGGTACAAAATTACAAGTGAAATTAAGTAATGGTAAAAATTCAGAAGTTAAGATTATGCCTGATATTGCTTCAAAAAATGCTTTAGAAAAATTAAAGATGAATGTTTGTTCTGAAGAAAATAATTGTCAAATTGAATTAAAAGAAGTTGGACAAGGAGAACAGATTAAAGCAGCTTATGAAGTAAAAGTTGAAAAGCAAGCTAAGTTTTTAGGATTATTTAAAACAAAAATGCAAGTACAAGCACAGGTTGATGCAGAAAGTGGAGAAGTAATTCAAACAAAGAAACCTTGGTGGGCATTTTTAACTAGTGAATCTAAAGTATAAATTCTTTTTTTATTTTTTTTAATTAAATTTACTTTTTCTTAGCACCAATTATCATTATTTGTGGTTCTTTAAATATTTCCCATAGTGGATTATCTCTTGGCATGTTAGAAGAAGGTACTGGTTCATCTAAATGGTATATTACAAATCCATTATCTTGTAAACTTTTTGTATAAAATGAAAAAGGGTGATGATATCTTATTGATTTAAAAGGCGATTCAAGGCCATCAACCAAATATTTTTTTACCTGTTTTGAATTGGTAAAATAATCTGATTTATCATTGTTCATTAAACCTCTTGAAGGGTGAAGTATTTGAAATATGAATTTTCCTTTTGGTTTTAATATTCTAGAAACTTCGCTAATTGCTTTATTTGGTGTTTGTAATTCCATTAATAACATATTTGCTATAACTACATCAAATGAATCTTTAGAAAAGGGTAAATTTTGAACATCTCCAACTAAATAATTTTCTGAATCTTTTGAATATTTTTTTGCAGATTTAACAAATTCGGGTGAATTATCTATTCCAATTACATCATGACTTATTGAACTAATATATCTTGAAACATATCCTTCTCCGCAACCAACATCAAGTATTTTCAAAAAACCTTCTAATGATTCAATTTGACCAATTAGCGATGGGTTAGTTACATATGTATGGTAGTCATCTCTATTATTTCTAATTATTTCTTCCCAATATTTCACCATCTCTTTTGGGTATAAAGTCATAAAATTGGTAATTAAGGTTAGTTAATAAATATAATTGGTGTTTTTTTAGTTAATAACATTTATTTTACTATAAACTTTTAAATTAATATTCATTCTTATTATATTATGTTAAATGATTTAGAACTAAAAGTTGTTAAAGACTTAAAAATTCAGGGATTTACAGGTGGAATGACTAAAATCTTATATTTATATGGTTTTCAAAAGAATCTTATTGATAGGGGTAAATTGCCAAATTCTGAACCTGTACGTGATTGTTATAAAACTGCTGATACACAAAAAAGTCTTTTGGATAAAATGTATTTTGAAGATTTACCAAATGCAACAGTTAATCCTGTTAAATTTGAGCAAGAAGCTTGGAGATTACTTTCAAAAAAAGTTAAAAATCACCAAGATGAATTTAATAATTATATTTTGAATTACAATCGGGACAATTCTGGCGAAGATGGGGTGAGATTGTCTAATTACTTAGTTGGAATTTATGACTTGATGTTTACTAAATTACTTGTAATTAGTAAATCGTATGGTGCAAAATATGATCTTGTCCTAGATAAAGGTAAACCACAATATGCTTTTCTTACAGATGAGCAATGGTTGGTGGATGTAATACCTAGAGAACAAAAAGTAAAAAATTTAATTTTAAAATTATCTTAAATTCTGGTTTTGCAAAAAAAATTCTACCATTAAATTAATAATCTATATCTCTAAAGATTTTTATCATAAGATTAATAAAAGTCTATGAATAATTAGGATTTATGTAATTGACTCAAAAAGAAAAGAAATTATTGACAATTTTACATGAAGCAAAATTAGTAGATGGAAAATTGTTAAAAGAGTATCAAATTGAAGTAAATAAATCTTTTTATTTTAGTGATGAAGAATTACATAAAGCAATTGAAAAATTTTTAAAAAGTAATCTTTTAGAAAAAATTAAACTAAAAGATGACGAAGTAATTTATGTTCATACAAAAAATGTTTCTAAAGAAATGATTGATGATGAATTATTTGAAATTGGATGTTAATTATTTTTATTTATTTTTAATCTTAATTTTTTGTACTACTTTTTCTTTTTCCAAATTGTTAAAGCTATAATAATAATTACAAAAATCAAAGCAGTTGTAATATAAGCTATAAAATTAGTTTCAGGTTCTGGAAAAAAGAATAATGTTGTAATTCCAAGCAGTATAATTAGAGGAATTAAATTATTAAATTTCATATTTTAAATTTAAACTATTAATGTATATAAATCTTGGGTTGTCAATTAATATTGCATATATTAAATTAACAATTGGTGGGATTGTAATGTTGGAAGATATATTTAAGTAAAATAATGGTGAACATTTATAAAATAAATACTAGTATTATTATTTATGTCTTTAGACGAAATTATGAATCAAAGTACAAGATTTGTAAGAAAGAATAAATCTTTTTGTATCCTGGTATCTGCTGCAGTTTTTGCAGCATTTGCTGATACATATATGACTCTAACTTATGCTGAAAGTATTCAGGAGGAGGCAAATCCTTTTATGAGATATTTGTGGGAAAATTCAGGAGTTTTTGGAATAGTTGGTGCTAAAATTTCTGCAGTATCTTTATTGGGCCATCAGGTGAAAAAGACCGGAGAAAGTTCGTATTTGACTGTACCT